>Ga0190275_10001493_pt1 | contig 17318 bp, 15 predicted proteins | sample Popmic550T_FD_133745 | JGI IMG/M metagenome (GOLD analysis project Ga0190275, IMG submission 133745) | Populus adjacent soil microbial communities from riparian zone of Yellowstone River, Montana, USA - 550 T | ecosystem: Environmental > Terrestrial > Soil > Riparian zone > Trees stand | place...
CGGACCGCGATCGGCGCCGCCGTGCTGCTCCCGTTCGCCGCCTTGGGGCGGACGGCGGAGATTCGTGCACTGAGACCGGCACTGCTCGGCCGGTGTGCCCTGGCCGGGGCTTGTCTGGCTGCGCACTTCGGGGTGTGGCTGCCCAGCATCACGCTGACCTCGGTCTCGACGGCGACCGCACTGGTCTGCACCACGCCCATCTGGACAGCGCTGGCGGCAACTCTCGCCGGGCACCGAATGCCTCGCACTGCCTGGATCGGGCTGTTCCTGGCCCTCGCGGGCACCGCGGTGATCGCCGGGGTCGACGTGACCGTGTCAGCCGAGGCGGTCCTCGGTGACGCTCTGGCTCTGACCGGGGGGATGCTCGCGGCCGTCTACATCCTGATCGGCGCCGGGATCCGCCGGGAGATCAGCACCACGACCTATTCGGTCTGCTGCTACACCGTCTGCGCGGTCCTGCTCGGTGCAGTGGCCCTCGCCGTCGGCGATCCGTTGGTCGGTTTCGAGTTGCGCGACTGGCTGCTCATCCTGTCCATCACCGTCGCCGCACAGCTGCTCGGGCACACCGTGTTCAACCTCGTCGTCACGCGCGTCGGCGCGACCGTGGTGGGACTGGTCCTCTTGCTCGAGGTGCCCGGCGCGGCGCTGCTGGCGTTGATCCTCGTCGGTCAGGCGCCCCCGGCTCTGGCGGTGCCGGGCCTGGCCATGGTGGTCCTGGGTGTGGCCATGGTGGTGCGTGCCGGAGATCACCCGGCCCAGGTGGCGGTCCCGGAGCAGTTCACCCCATAAAGTCGGGGCGGTGACAGACCTGCGCCCACGCCGTTCCTGCCTGGCCGTACCCGGCAGCAGCCCCCGATTCCTGGAAAAGGCCAAGAGCCTGAACTCCGACCAGGTCTTTCTCGACCTGGAGGACGCCTGCGCACCGCTTGCCAAGCCGGGGGCGCGGAAGAACATCGTTGCTGCGCTCAACGAGGGTGGCTGGGGAGAACGGATCCGAGCCGTACGCGTCAACGACTGGACCACGCACTGGACCTATCGCGATGTCATCGAGGTGGTCGAAGGCGCCGGCGCCAACCTGGACTGCATCATGCTGCCTAAGGTCGCAGACGCGGCGCAGATCGAGGCGTTGGACATTCTGTTGACCCAGATCGAGAAGACCATCGGCCTCGAGGTCGGCAAGATCGGGATCGAGGCCCAGATCGAGACCGCCCAGGGCCTGATCAATGTCAATGAGATCGCCTTCGCCAGCCCGCGCATCGAGGCGATCATCTTCGGGCCCGCTGACTTCATGGCCAGCATCAACATGAAGTCCCTCGTCGTCGGCGCACTGCACCCCGACTATCCGGGCGATCCCTTCCACTACATCCTCATGCAGATCCTGATGGCCGCCCGGGCCCGGGGCGTGCATGCGATCGACGGGCCGTTCCTGCAGGTACGCGATGTTCCGGCCTTTGAAGAGGTCGCCAAACGATCGGCGATGCTCGGCTTCGACGGTAAGTGGGTCCTGCACCCTGGCCAGATCGAGCCGGCCAACGAGATCTATGCGCCGTCCCAGGAGGACTACGACCACGCCGAGCTCATCCTGGACGCCTACGAGCACGCCACCTCCGAGGCGGGCGGCAAGAAGGGCTCGGCGATGCTAGGTGACGAGATGATCGATGAGGCCAGCGCCAAGATGGCACTTGTCATCGCGGGCAAGGGCCGCGCAGCTGGGATGAAACGAACCAGCTCGTTCAGTCCGAGTGATTGATGCATCCCGTCGGTAGGCGAGGCGACGGCAGCTAGTCGTCCCTGCTCCTCTTGTACCCTAGGGCGACCGATGAGCTGGGGCGGCGGTGGGACGTGGTTGACATCCCTACCCCGATCGACGACCGGGTCAGCGTGGCCCTGGTGCTCGGAACCCGCCCGGAAGCCATCAAGCTCGCGCCGGTCGCACTGGAGCTGGCTCGGTCCGGATGGGCGCGGCCGAGCATCGTCACGACCGGTCAGCACGGGGACGTCGTCCGGGAGACGCTTGCCCTGTTCGATCTCAAGGCCGAGATCGAGCTGAGCGCGGTCACCGAGACCTCCCGGCTCGCCACTCGGCAAGCCGCGCTGCTCGTCGACATCGATCGCGCCTTGGATCGCATCCGGCCCGCGCTGGTCGTCGTCCAGGGGGACACCGCATCGACGCTGGCCGGTGCCCAGGTTGCCTTCTTTCGACAGATCCCAGTGGCCCACGTCGAGGCCGGGCTACGGACTGGCGATCTCGCTTTGCCCTTTCCGGAAGAAGCGAACCGGCGGATGGTGTCGGCGATCGCCGCGCTTCACCTGGCGCCCACGGCAGTCGCGGTTGCCAACCTACGACGGGAAAACGTGCCCTCGGAACAGATCCTGCTCACCGGTAACACGGTGGTGGACGCGCTGGTGCGCGCGCGGAATCTCTCCCCTCCCTACGAGGACCGCGAGCTGGAGGCCCTCGACGCATCGGGCGCGCCGCTGGTACTGGTGACGGCGCACCGGCGCGAATCCTGGGGCGAGCCGATGAGGGCGATCGGCAAGGCCATCGCGCGGCTGTCCCGCAGTCATCCGGACTACGAGTTCGTCCTCGCTGCCCACATGAACCCAGCGGTGCGCGACGTCCTGGAATCCGAAGTCCGGGACTGTCCGCGAGTCCACCTTCCCGGGCCGATCGCCTATGGCCCCTTCGTACGACTGATCGCTCGCTCGAGGCTGGTCATCACCGACTCAGGAGGGATCCAGGAGGAAGCGCCGGCCTTCGGTGTCCCGGTGCTGGTGACTCGGGACGTGACCGAGCGCACCGAGAGCCTCGATGCAGGCGTCGCCCGCCTGGTGGGGACCGACGAGGAGCGCATCGTCGAATCGGCCAGCCACCTGTTAGCCGACCCCGCGGCATACGACGCGATGGCCAGAGCCATCAACCCCTACGGGGACGGTCATGCCGCCCGTCGGGTGGTCGAAGCCTGCGGGTGGCTGCTGGGCAACTACCCTAGGCCCGAGGAATTCACCCTTCTGGCCACGGGATCGAGGAGTTAGCGGCACATGTCTGCCCTTCGTTATCTCCTCCCTGTGCTGCTTGGTCGCCAACTGGTCGGTGGTCCATGACTCATGCGGTGACCAAGGAAAAGCAGAAGACGTGGCTGCGCTTCGTTCCCTCCGGGCTCATGATCCTCGTGGCCATCGCCCTCGTGGTGTTCCAGGCGCAGTATCGATATCTCGAGGCGCTGTTGGCCGCCCAGGTCTACCGGGGAGGTGGGGTCGAGACCTTCACCACGCCCGGCAGAGCGGTTGTGGTCTTCCGCCTGAACGACGTCCGCACCTACGGCCTGGAGATCTCCCCGGAATGCAGCTCAGGGTTTCTGATCGTGCCCTTCGTGTTGATCGGAGCGGCGATGCTGCTGCGCCGTCGAGTCAAGCCCTGGCGGGTGGTCGTCGGCGTCGCCATGGTCGGAGTCCTCATGGTCGCGGCCAACCAGCTTCGGGTGGGACTCATCGCGGGGCTCATCGACGCGTTCGGCATCGAAGACGGCTACCAGTGGGGGCACCTCATTCTGGGATCATTGCTCAGCATCCTGTTCCTGGGTATCAGTGGTGCGCTGCTGTTGTGGTTCGTCTCGAGCGGACGTCGCATCCACGAGCCTGACGTGGCCTGATGTCATCGAGCGTGCTCGTGGGAATCGGCCTTGCGCAGGCCATCTCGCTATTCATCAGCGTCATGTTCATCGCCTATGTGCTGACGATCGTGGTGCCCTACCTGCGGCACAAGCCGTTCCCCGTTGGTGACGCCTCGGACTTCGATTGGCATCTGTTCATCCCGGCCCGTGACGAAGCTTCGGTCATCGGCATCACTCTCGAGCACCTGCGTACCCACTTTCCCGAGGCCCATGTCTGGGTCGTGGACGATGCCAGTCTCGACGACACCGCCGGCATTGTCGCCGACTGGGCTGCCCGCGACGTGCGCATCCACCTGGTCTCTCGGGTAGCACCGGAGGCCCGCACCGGCAAGGGCGACGCGCTCAATGCTGCTTACCGCGCACTCAATGAGCACCTGTTCGACGGTGTGGACCGGACCAAGATCATTGTGGGTGTGCTGGACGCGGACGGGCTCCCGGCCGAAAACTGCTTCGAAGTCATCGCTGCCGATCATCTGTTCGGCAAGGACGACGTCGGAGCAGTGCAGATCTGCGTCCGGATGGTCAACCGCGATGACCGCAAGCCTTTCCCCGCGGCGAGTCGGGTGGCGAACTTCTTCGGCCGCACCCTGGTGCGCATGCAGGATCTGGAGTTCCGAGCGCCGATCTCGGCCATCCAGATGATCCGTCAGCGCACCAAGACCGTTGGTCTGGGCGGCAACGGACAGTTCGCTCGGCTGTCTGCTCTGGACACGGTGGCTGGAGACGACGACCGTCCGTGGCACGGCTCCCTGCTCGAGGATTATGAGTTGAGCCTGCATCTGTTGATGGCCGGGCACCAGAGCGAATTCACGATGGACACCCTGGTGGACCAGGAGGGGCTGCCGAGCCTGCGTCGATTGCTGACCCAGCGAACCCGGTGGGGGCAGGGGACCATGCAGTGTGGCGCTTACCTACCGGGGATCTGGGCCTCTCGCAACGTGACCACTCTCGGTGCACTCGAGGCCAGCTATTACCTGATCCAGCCCTGGCTGCAGCTACTCGGCACGCTGCTCTATCCGGTGCCGATCATCCTGTTGATCCACAACTTCTACTACTACCCCGAGGCGATGCAGGAGTTCATGGCCAACGGCGGCTGGATGCTCTTCGTCCTCTATTTCGTGATCGGTTTGGCGCCGTTCGTGATGTGGGGGCCGCTGTACGTCCGGCGGTGCGAGCCCGGCGTCGGGATGGGCCGGGGCATCGCGTTCGGGTTTGCCTACGCGCTGTTCATCCTGACCTTCTACATCACGTGCTGGCGGGCACTGTTCCGGATTCTCAGCGGACGGCGAGGCTGGGCGAAGACCCGCCGTAACGTCGAGGCCAGATCGGGACCGGTCGCGCTCGAGAAGTGACTCATTTTGGCCCGCAGCCCCCAGCGGTCCAGCCCATGCGCTACGGTTCTCGGGTCTTACGAAAGTTGAACGTGGTAGCAGTGGTTTTCTGCGTCGTTGCCTCCTGGGCACCGGCAGGGCTGTCCCCGCGTGTCCCCCGGTTTATAGGAGCACCGTAGATGTATGGAAAGCCCGTACCGCCGATCGGTGGTGGATTGGCTGTGACCGGTTTTTATACCGGTTCGGCGATCGTCATCACGATCGTGCTGCTCATCGTCGGAGCTGTGCTGATTCGGATCAGTTACATGAGGCAGCACCCCGCGGACTCCAAGTCCTGACGTCTCGCGCTCAAAGAATGACTTATTCCACGGAGAGGAAACACATGCGCAACCACTTCAAGCGGGGTTCGCGGCTGGTAGCAGTCGCCGCTCTCTCGGCTGCCGTCATCGTCGGTCTGGCCGGTCCTGCTTCCGCAGCGCCCCCGCCGGGACAGAACCAAGCGCTGGGCATTGTGACGACTGGCCTGATCGCCGCCGGACCGTTCGCCGCGGCCCAGTTCAACGCGGGCCCGTTCACCAGCACGCTCGTCGATGTCGATGTGCCAGGCCTGTTGGGCTCGGGAACGGTCAACGCAGATGCTGGTCCGACCACGGCCTCGGCCAGTGTCGAGGATCTCGGCGTGACCTTGTCGGGGTTGGTCAGCCTGATTGCCACTGCGGTCAGCTCCGAGTGCTCCTACGACGCGGCCACCCAGAACCTGTCGGGTAGTTCCTCGCTCGCTGGCGCGGCCATCGACCTCGGGCTCGGCGACCTGGTGCCAGACATCGCCCTCGCTGTCAATCCGGCTCCGAACACCGCCATCAGTGTTCCGGGCGTTGCCACGATCGTGTTGAACCGACAGGTCATCAACCCGGACGGCAGCCTGACCGTCGACGCGATCTTCATCGACCTGCTCAGCGGGACGCAGACCGTGACCATCGCGACGTCGTCCTGCCAGCCGGCAGTTTTGGTAATCCCGGCCATCGCGGCACCGTTCGCTGTTGGTGCCGGTGTGCTGGGCCTGATGGGTCTGGGCTTGTTCCTCTACCGCCGGCGGGAGACCGCGGCAGGTATTGCGCAGGCCTGATCCAGGACAGCTCCGCTGAACACCTAGTTCGACCACGTAGGTCGCGCAGGAAGCCTCCGGGCTTCCTGCGCGATCGGTCATTTCGGCCCCTTACCGAGGCGACAGCAGACAGGTGCCTGCGGTCGCACTCGCGGGTCAGGCGTTGATGCTGTCTCGCCAGCCCAGCCAGGCCGGAAGGACTGACAGGTCGTAATCCGGACCGGACTGGTCGACAACGAACAGCCGGGTGCCGACGTCGTAATACTGCTGGGCGATCGCGCCCGGGTCACCCGTCACGGTCACTGATCGGGTGATCGCAGCGGGGTCGCGCTCCTCGCGCGCACACCACTCATCGAGGACTCTGTGCTTGTGGGTGACACGCTCGACATCGCCGAAACCGTGCCAGATGTCGGCATGCCGAGCCACCAGCCGCAGGGTCTTCTTCTCCCCGCCTCCGCCGATGAGGATCGGGATGTGCCGGGTGGGCGCGGGATTGAGCTTGCCGAGGCGCCTCTCGATCCGGGGCAGCGCCTCGGCCAGGTCATTGAGTCGACCGCCGGCGGTACCGAATTCGTAGCCGTACTCGGCATAGTCCTTCTCGAACCAACCCGAGCCGATCCCGAGGATCAGCCGACCATCGCTGATGTGATCCACGGTGCGGGCCATGTCGGCGAGCAACTCGGGATTGCGGTAGGAGTTGCAGGTCACCAGGGCGCTGAGTTCGCATCGGGTGGTGGCCTGCGCGAGCGCGGCCAGCATCGTCCAGCACTCGAAGTGTTTGCCCTCGGGTTCACCGGACAGTGGGTAGAAGTGGTCCCAGGTGAAGACGATGTCGACACCCATCTCGTCGGCCTCGGTAGCGGCATCTCGGATCTGAGCCCACTCGGCATGCTGCGGCTGGATCTGCAGCCCGACCCGGACTCGGTCGCTCGCGGCTGAGAGCTGGGCATGAGAGGTCATGTGCGCTCCTTGAGCAATCACTCGCCCGCAGCTTTCGGACTGAGAGCAGTCAAACGGGTGAACATCTTTCGGGCAGCATCGAAGGTGATCAGCCTGACCTCGCCCAGGATCAACGACAGAACCGAGCCGCGACGCTGCACGATCACGGTCTGGGTGGTGCCCTCTTCCAGGGTGTATTCCACGACGACCCGGTCTTGGGCCAGACCAGTCTGCTCGATTGGCGGTATCTCGACGAAAGTCCGGTCCGGAGGGCAGTTCTGGTACGCGCCGCGCAACTCGATCAAGGCCAACTCGGCGCCGTCCGCAGCGTCGTAGGACACCGCCTCAGTGGTCAGGACCGCTATGCCGTCGGGATTGATGCCGGTAACCGGCACCTTCGCCGTCCGTCGCCGCTCAGAGAGGAACTCGAAATCGCACAGGCCGAGAAAAGTCGGGTCGTCATCGATGTTCCCGTCGGTCGGGCTCTCCTCCACAGTCCAGCCGGCGGGCAGGTCTGCTGCTGACAGCGCGACGGTGTGCACCGCTTCTTCCGGCGTGGTGGGGACCGCCGAGGGTTGACTGCCCTGGGTTGGCCCCCCGGAGCTAGCCGGTCCGGTCGCCGTCAGCCGGGGCGGGCCAGAAGCGTCCGGCTCGTCACCGGAGCCAGATCCGGTGCACCCGCTGAGCAGAACCGCCGCGGTCATCGCCCATGCGGTACAGCGCCCGATCGGTTGCATTCGCCCACGGTAGGCGAGAAGGCCGGAGGAAGGTGGCCCGGATCACCGCACATCGGGTGATGGCTCAGGGGTGACCGGGGGATACTGCCCGAGACGCTGACCCCGAAGGAGGCGTAGGACCCCATGGCCCGCCTGGCTCAGACGCCCGATCTGACCGAGATCCAGACCGAAATCCTGTCCGCGGTCCGCACGTTCACCAACAAGGAGATCATTCCGCAGGCTCAGGAGTTGGAGCACGGCGACATCTATCCGGCCAAGATCGTCGAGGGCATGAAGGAGATGGGCCTGTTCGGGCTCACCATTCCCGAGGAGTACGGCGGGCTCGGTGAGTCCCTGCTGATCTATGCACTTGTCGCCGAGGAGATCGCCCGCGGCTGGATGAGCGTGTCCGGTGTGATCAACACCCACTTCATCCTCAGCTACATGATCGGCCAGCACGGTACGGAGGAGCAGAAACGGAAGTATCTGCCCCGGATGGCCACCGGTGAGGTCCGGGGCGCCTTTTCGATGAGCGAACCGGGGCTGGGCTCCGACGTCGCCGCGATCCGCGCCAAGGCGGTCCTCGATGGCGAGGACTACGTCCTGTCCGGGTCGAAGATGTGGCTGACCAACGGGGAGAATTCGACGCTGGTCGCGTTCCTGATGAAGACCGACGAGGGCAGCGACTCGCCGTATAAGAATCTGACTACGTTCCTGGTGGAGAAGGAGCCGGGTCTCGGAGAGGTTCGTCCCGGCTTCTCCATCCCGGGCCGGATCGACAAGATGGGCTACAAGGGCATCGACTCCACCGATGCATCCTTCGACGGCTTCCGGATCAGCAGCGAGGCAATCCTGGGTGGGGAGCCGGGCCGCGGTTTCTATCAGATGATGGACGGCGTCGAGGTCGGCCGCGTCAACGTAGCCGCGCGCGGGTGCGGGGTTGCCATCCGCGCCTTCGAACTGGCCATCGACTACGCCCAGACCCGCGAGACCTTCGGCAAGCCGATCGCCGAACACCAGGCCATCGCGTTCAAACTTGCCGAGATGGCCACCAAGATCGAGGCCGCGCACACCATGATGGTCAAGGCCGCCCGGCTCAAGGATGCCGGGGCGCGCAACGATGTAGAGGCAGGTATGGCCAAGCTCCTGGCCAGCGAGTACTGCATGGAAGTAACCCAGGACTCCTTCCGCATCCATGGCGGGTACGGCTACTCCAAGGAGTACGAGATCGAGCGGCTGATGCGCGAGGCGCCGTTCCTGCTCATCGGCGAGGGCACCAGCGAGATCCAGAAGATGATCATCAGCCGTGGTCTGCTCAAGGAGTACAAGCTCAGGCGCTGAACCGCGAACAGCCATGGTGCGCCCGAGGTCGAGCACGCGTGAGATTGCTCCGGCAGGTTGCCAAGCGCTACGGTCCCCCCAGGTTTGACGGGCGCCGCACGCGCGGCCGATAGGTCTTGCTGCGTGTCAGTTGCTCCAACCACGTTCGTCGGAGAGGCAAGACATGTTCACGATCTCTGCTCGTAGAGCCCGGCTCACCGCCGTCATCGTCACGGTGGCAGCGGGTTTGGTCGCCTTCGCTAGTGCGGCCTCGGCACATCCGGGCATGCACAACACCGCCCGTGGCGTCGTTCTTGCAGGATTGGTCAACGCGGGTCCGTTCGTGGAGAGCAACTTCCCCGACGGCCCCGGCGTGCTCCCCACCGGTGACACTGACTCGGTGCTCAGTATCGGAGCCGACCCGCTCTTCTCCTCGGACGCGGTCAACACCTTTGCCGGCCCCGACTCCGCGACGGCCAGCATCGTAGATATGTTGGCGGCTTTCCCGCCGGACACCGATGTAACCGCAGAGCTGGTCAGCTCGGAATGCTCTGCCGGTACGCCGCCCACCGGTAGCGCCTCGATCGTGGAAGGCCAGATCGCACAGGTTGGACTCCCACCCATCGTGCTGAGCGCCAATCCTGCGCCCAACACCGCGGTGGTTGTTCCCGATGTGGCCTCGCTCATCCTGAACCGACAGACCATCAACCCCGACGGCAGCCTGACTGTGGACGCGATCTATATCTCGTTGTTGCCGGGCACTCCGGCCGCGCAGACGTTCACGATCGCGTCATCGACCTGCCAGGCGGCGGTGCTCCAGCTGCTCGAGCCGGCGACGTACACGATCGAGGTCGGGGACTGCCCGCTGCCCTACGAACCGGCACCCGGATCACCGACCGTTCCGGTGACCTTCGACATCACACCCCCCGGTTCAGTCGTGGTGACAGTGAACGGTCCGGGAGGGCCATACCAGGCTGACACCGACGGCCAGGTCCTGAATCTCGCGCCCGGTGATTACACAGCGATCGGCACTCCGACTGTGGGATTCTCTGTCGCGACACCGACCAGAACCTTTTCGGTCCAGGCCTGCCCCGATACAAGCGGGCCAGGCAGTGTGACCGTCACCGTGGAGGCATGCCCTGCCACCTCCTCAGAGGGCAGGCCGGTCCGAGTGGTCATCTTTCCCCCGAACGCCGCGCAGGTGACAATCTCTGGACCGGGTGGTTTCCAGCAGGCGGTCTCCGGTGCTGGCTCTCTTGGCGCGTTGAAGCCAGGGACGTATACCTACGTCGCGACCTTCCAATCCTTCATCGTTCCCACTGGACCGACTCAGGGATCGTTCACCGTCGGCAGTTGCCTACGGCTGCCCGCCACTGGGGCGGACGTGACGGGTCTGGCTGGTGTCGGCTTGGCAGGGCTGGTCCTAGGGTTGTGCATCGTTGCGCTGACCCGTCGGCAGATCAGTGATGGCGTCTCCAGCTGATTGGCAAGGTGCAGAGCCTGAGCGAGTTCACGCGACCCCACGCTGCCTGACCTGCATGGGCGCGCATTTGGATCGCGGTGTCCGCATCGGTAGGGTTCGCGACTAGGTCCGATCTTGTTTACCTTTCAACATCGCGAACTCTCGATTTCTTCGATCTGGTGCCGTCGAGCTGCCCGTAGATCTACCGAGTCCGGTCAGGACTCGTCGCGCTCGTAGCAGTACCAGTGTTCGGAGAGGTCAGCATGATCCGCATCGCCAACCGTGGCGGCAGTCTTGTCGCGTGCCTCGGCCTCTCGGCCGCCGTCCTCCTCGGGCTAGCAGCCCCCGCCTCCGCCGAGCCGGGTCAGAACCAGGCAGTCGGGTTCAGCGCCGCGGGGCTGATCGTTGCCGGGCCACTCGCAGCGGCGAGTTCTCCCGGCGGCCCGCCCAGCGCCAGCGTGGCCAACATAGCCGTCCCTGACCTGCTCGAGGCGGATGCGATCACCGCCACTGCGGGGCCGACGAGCGCGTCGGCCGAGTTGACGGACGTGACCCTCTTCTTCCTCCCGACGGACGCGGAGCCGTTCGTCTTCTTCCTTTCCACTGCATCAGTGCGGTCCGAGTGCTCCTACGACCCGACGACCGACGCGCTCACAGGAGATGCGAACTTCGGGATTCCGGGCGACAACCTCGGTGGCGTCTTGAACGGACCCGGCGAATGGGCACCGGCAGCGCTCAATCCATCGCCGCAGCCGAATGACGATTGGATCATCTATGACGGACCGGACGTTGCGGATAGTCCCGGCACGATCATCTTCAACCGGCAGACCACCAACGCCGATGGCAGCCTGACCGTCGATGCCATCTACGCGGTGATGGCCAACGGCCAGACGATCACCGCGGCGACCTCCCATTGCCACCGTCCGGCGGTCCTTCCACCCGCGACACAACCGGCGACGGTCGGAGTGACGGTCGGGGCCTGCACGGTCACCTCGTTGTCGACGCGGCCGGTGGGCTTGGCGATCGGCCCGGCTGGCGCCGCGCAGGTCACGGTCACCGGTCCGAACGGCTTCAATCAGGTCTTCTCCGGGGCTGGTTCGAACGGCTCACTGGCTGCGGGGGCCTACTCCTATGCGGCCACGGCCAACCCGGGCTTTGCCTTGTCGCAGGCGCCAACGGGGACCTTCACGGTCGACAGTTGTGTGCTGGCGAGTGGCCCGGGGTCACCGGCCAAGGCCTTGCCTGCGACCGGTGCTGACGTGACGGGTCTGGCCGGACTCGGCCTGGCAGTGCTTTTCGTCGGGCTGGGCTTGACCCGGATCTCCCGTCGACCCTCACTCGGCTAAGCCCGAGATCAGCTCTCCCGCACGCCGAAGCGGGCGTAGGCACGCCTGAGCGGCGCGGGCGCCCACCAGTTCCACTCACCAAGCAGGGTCATCGTTGCCGGGACCAGCAGGCAGCGGATCAAGGTGGCATCGATGGCGACTGCGACGGCGAGGGCGACACCGGTCTGTTTGATGATGATCAGCTGGCCAACCACGAATCCGGCAAAGACCAGCACCACGATCAGGCCGGCAGAAGTGATGATTCGCCCGGAGCGCTGCAGGCCCGCGACAACTGCCTCGTTGTTGCTCATCCCGCCGTCACGGAATTCCTTGATCCGGCTCAACAGAAACACCTCGTAGTCCATGGCCAGGCCGAACCCGAAAGCCAGGACGAGTAGCGGAATCGTTGTCTCAATACCACCGGTCGGCGTGAAGCCCAGAAGATCGCTCAGGTTGCCGTACTGGAAGACCCACACCAGGATGCCGAATGAGGCACCCAGCGATACGACGTTCATCAGCAAAGCCTTGAGCGGCACCAACAATGAGCCCGTCATCAGGAACAGCAGCACGAACGTCGCGAGCACCACGACGAGGATCGCCAAGGGTGCGCGGTCGTTGATGGCTTCGATGAAGTCGACCAGTCCGGCTGTTTGGCCGGTGACCCAGGTGGGGTAGTCGGGGCGTTGGTCACGCAGCGCCTGGACCACGCGCTTGGCCGCTGCCCCAGCTGGATCGCCGTCGTCGGTATAGACGTTCACGACGCTGTGGTCGCCGCCGACCTGGACCGGAGGAAGGACTGTGAGGGAATCGTCCATCGCGGCCACATCGGCAGCGAGTTCCTCCATCTGATCGGGGTCAGCTCGACCCACGATCTGGATTGCCGGGATGCCGGCAGCCGGGTACTCGGCGGTCAGGGTGTCGAAGAACTGTCGCTGCGGGGCTGTCTCGGGCAGCAATCCGACGCCGGAGTTGCGCAACTGCAGATCGGTGACCGGTGCGGCCAGCAGGGCCAGGACTGCGAGGACTCCGAGAACCACGAGGACAGGACGCCGTTGGGTCGCGCGAGCAAGCCGGGAGAAGGCACCTTCGGGCGGTGCGATGTCACCGAAGCGATGCAGAACGGAGCGCATTCCCGGCGTCCGGTGTAGCAGGCCTGGCCGAACCATCCGGTGCCCGGCGATGGCCAGCAGTGCCGGGACCAGGGTGAGCGCGACCAGCAGGGCGACCAACACGATGCTGATCCCGGCGGCGCCGACCGCGCGGAGGAAGTCGGCGGTGAACAGCATCAGGCCAGACAGGCTGATCCCCACCGTGACGGCGGAGAACACGACGGTTCGCCCCGCACTGGCCATCGTCGCCGCAAGAGCCGCTCCGACGTCGTCGTCCTTGGCGTTCTTGGCGTTCTTGGCGTTATCGGCCAAAATCTCCAAGGACTGCCTACCGGCGCTTCGACCGGGCTCGCCGTCCGCCGGTGAGTGCCTGCGGAGTTCTTCGCGGAATCGGGACACGATCAACAGGCCGTAGTCGATGCACAAACCCAGTCCGAGGACGGTTACTACGTTCACCACGCTGGCGTCGAGATCGATCAGGTAGGAAAAGCCCAGCAGCGCAAGCAGACTGACAGCGATCGAGGCGATCGCACCGAGGATCGGCATACCTGCCGCGAGGAAGCCACCGAAGACCACGATCATGACCAGGAGGCTGACGGGCAGGGCGATGCCTTCCCCGGTGGCGAGATCTCGGGACACCTGATCGGTGATGGCGGTGATGAGGGGTCGATTTCCGCCGACCAGCGCTCGAGCACCCTCGACGGACTCGGTGATGTCGGCGCCTGTCTGTTGGAGCTGTTCCTGCACAGCGGCCAGCGCGATGTCCACGTCGTCGGCGTCGAGGTCGGGTTCCAGGTCGACGACGACAAGCAGGCCGTCGCCGTTCTCGGCGACCAGGCCGGCCGCAGCCGGGCCGCTCGGCCCGCCCGGGACAGACAACGGATCGAGCACCCTCAATACGCCGTCGGTGTCGGTCAGCTGGTCACGAAGTGTGGCGATTGGTTCGACGAGGCCGGGATCGGTGGCCTCGACTCCGTCGACCAGCAGCGTGAGACCGCCGCTGGTCTCGGCATTGTCCTGCAGGATGTCGCGCCCGTCCCTGGCCTCTCCGGGCACACTCGGGTCGCCGGAGGTCAGCCGGGGGAACAGCCCCTCCCCGAGGCCACCCAGCGCGGCGTAGAAGCCCAGCACGGCCAGGATCAGCCAGGCGGCAACCACCGGGAGCGGTCGGCGCGCGATCGAGCGGCCCAGAGCGGCGAGCACGCGCTCGATCCTGCCGGTGGACTCTTCCCGGCTCGGACTGGGGTCAGTGCACCGATTCAGGCGGCAAGGCTGGCGTGCATTTCCCAGACCAGTATCTCGGCATCCTCCAGCGCGGTGACCTTCTGGCCTCCGGTGGCCGTGAACCGCACCGCGTCACCGGTGGCGAGATCACCGGCGCCTTCCAGTGTTACCGCACCGCGAGCGACGAACAGATGCAGATACGGCGCATCGGGCAGTTCCACCGACTGGCCTGGTCGCAACCGGGCGGCATGCAGGGCGGCGTACTTGTTCGCGATCCGGATGGCGGCGGCATCGGTGTGCTGATCCATCCCGGAGGCGACCGGTACGAGATCGCCGGCCAGCAGATCAAGGGCGATCTCGAGCTGCTCGTAACCGGGGGTGATGCCGTCCTGGTCCGGGACGACCCACATCTGGACGAAGTGGACGGGATCGGCGTGGACGTCGGCACCCGATAGGCGCCAGGAGTCGTTCTTCTCCGAATGCAGGATGCCGGTGCCGGCGCTCATCCGCTGCGCGAGTCCGGGATAGATGACACCGGAGTGACCGGTCGAGTCCTGGTGGACCAGCGATCCCTGCAGCACCCAGGTGACGATCTCCATGTCGCGATGCGGATGGGTCTCGAACCCGGCGCCGGGTCGTACGACATCGTCGTTGTTGACCAGCAGCAGCCCATGGTGGGTGTTGTCCGGGTCGTAATGGCCGCCGAAGGAGAAGGAATGCTTGGAGTCCAGCCAGGAGATCTTCGTAGCGTCTCGGGTATCCGAGCGCCGGATGTCTACCCGTTCGCTGAGGTCCACGGTGCTCACTTTGCCTCCTCCATCGTCGGGAGTATCGGCGGCAGGTACCTCAGGAAATAATGTTGCATTGGAAAGTATTCCCGCTGCCCGCCAACCGCGTGCGCCAGGATCGTTGCCGACGTACGGTCAGGGCATGTGTCGCAACATCACCGAACTGCGCGGGCTAGAACCCGCGGCCACGAGCGACGAGATTGCCGCCGCGGCGCGCCAGTACGTACGCAAGGTCTCCGGCCTGCGCGACCCCTCGGGAGCACCCTCCGGTGCTTTTGAGGCCGCAGTCGCCGACGTCACCGCGATCACGGCGCGATTGCTCGAGCAGTTGCCGGACCGTCGGCAACCGCCGAAGACCGTCCCGCCGCTGCGCCGTCCCGAAGTTCGCGCGCGCATCGCGGCTCGCGCGGCCACTGCGGGCTGACCGGCTCGGAGCGCCATTCGTGCGGTAGGGGTCGCATCCACAGGCCTGGAGAAAGATTTCTGCGGCGGTCCACCGGTCTCACCTACTCTGAGCACCTCATTGTGATCCAGGCCTCACCGGGAGTAGGTACATGCCCAACGCCGGGTCGGCAGCGGAGATCATCGACGACGAGGTCCGTCAACTCATCCGCCGCAGAGGCGTGGACCCCTTCCTCGATGCCGGGCGCATCCGATCGCTCGTACGAGAGGTCGTTCTCGACTACGAGGACCGTGCTGCATCCTCATCGCTGCCACCGATGGGCGACCGTGAGCAGGCCGAGCGTGCGGTGCTGGACGAGGTCGCCGGATTCGGTCCGCTCCAGCGCTATCTCGACGATCCCGAGATCGAGGAGATCTGGGTCAACGAGCCCGGCAAGGTCTTCATCGCCCGCCGGGGACGTTCGGAGCTGACCACCACCATCCTGTCCACCAGTGCACTGGCCGACCTGGTGGAACGGATGCTGCGCACCTCTGGGCGTCGGGTCGACCTCAGCCAGCCCTTCGTCGACGCGATGATGCCCGACGGGTCGAGGCTGCATGTGGTGATTCCGGACATCACCCGCGCGCATCTGGCGGTCAACATCCGCAAGTTCGTTCTGCAGGCCTATCACCTCGACGAGCTCATCGACCTGGGGACCATCACCCCACCCGCGGCTCGCTTCCTGGAGGCGGCTGTAGCGGCCGGGCTCAATGTGGTCGTCTCCGGTGGTACCCAGGCCGGCAAGACCACGTTGCTGAACTGCCTGTGTGCGGCGATCCCGGCAAGGGAGCGAGTGATCAGTGTCGAGGAGGTCTTCGAGCTCCGGATCCCGCTGCCCGATGTTGTGTCGATGCAGACGCGCCAGCCCAACCTCGAGGGCAACGGCGCGATCCCGCTGCGCCGGCTGGTCAAGGAAGCCCTCCGAATGCGCCCGTCTCGGATCATCGTCGGCGAGGTCCGCCAGGAAGAGGCACTCGACCTGCTCATCGCACTCAACTCGGGCCTTCCCGGGATGTGCTCGATCCACGCCAACTCCGCCCGCGAGGCGGTCATCAAACTCTGCACGCTCCCCCTGTTGGCCGGGGACAACATCGGCCATGCCTTCGTGGTGCCGACCGTCGCGTCGAGCGTCGATCTCATCGTGCACATCGGGAGCGAACCGTCCGGTCAGCGCCGAGTACGCGAGATCGTCGCGCTATCCGGGCGCACCGAGGGTGACGTCGTGGAGACCAGCGACATCTTCCATTCCCGCGACGGCGTCCTCGTACGAGCCGACGGTTTCCCGCCACACGCGGACCGGTTCGCCCGAATCGGGATCGAATTGGTCAGCGTCCTGGGAATGTCAGCCGATGAGCCGGCCATCGCACGGCACACAGCGGCCGGGCGCGCGTCGTCCGGACAGCCCTGGTGAGTACCGGCGGCCTCGGGGCGGTTCTCGGGCTCCTGCTGGGGACCGGTCTGCTCCTCATCTGGCGCAGCCAGGGTCGCGGCTCACGAACCGCATCGGGCACAGGTGGTTTCACCCGGAGCCGCAACGAGCAGCTTCAGCGAGCGGGTTTGCATGGCGCTCATTCGACCCAGCTGCTCTTCGTACAGATCGCGGCCGGTCTGCTCTCGGCGATTCTGGTTCTGCTGGCCACCAGCACCGTGACGATCAGCGCCTGTTTCGGGATCTTCGGCGCGCTGCTGCCCTGGGTTCTGGTGCGCCGCTTGGCCCGCAAGCGGCTTGCCGATCTCCGTGCGGTGTGGCCAGAAGTCGTCGACAACCTCGTGTCGGCTGTTCGCGCGGGGCTGTCACTGCCCGAGGCGCTGTCCGGCCTTGCGGTTCGCGGACCTGAGGTATTGCGTCCGGCATTCACCGAGTTCGCGGCGCGCTATCGCTC
>Ga0190275_10001494_pt1 | contig 17316 bp, 10 predicted proteins | sample Popmic550T_FD_133745 | JGI IMG/M metagenome (GOLD analysis project Ga0190275, IMG submission 133745) | Populus adjacent soil microbial communities from riparian zone of Yellowstone River, Montana, USA - 550 T | ecosystem: Environmental > Terrestrial > Soil > Riparian zone > Trees stand | place...
GACGATGGTCTCGACCGCCGGCATCTGGTCCATCCGCATCATCTGGTAGGTGTCGAAGTTCTCCTGCTGGACCCGCCCGTCCTTCAGCGTAATCTCGCCATAAAGCAGTGCCGACAACCCGTAGACGAAGGAGCCTTCGACCTGCGCCGCGATCTGCTGCGGGTTGACCGCGTGGCCGCAGTCGGTCGCCGCGACGATCCGGTGGATCTTCAGGTCGCCGCTGTCGCTGACCGAAACCTCAGCGCAGGCCGCCACGTAGCTGCCATAGCCCATGTGCTGCGACAGGCCGCGATAGACGCCTTCCGGAGCGGGCGTGCCCCAGCCCGCCTTCTCGGCGACGGCGTTCAGCACGGCCAGATGCTTCGGATGGTCGACCAGCAGCTTGCGGCGGAACTCCAGCGGGTCCTTGCCGGCGGCGTGGGCCAGCTCGTCCACGAAGCACTCCAGATAGATGGCGTTCTGGTTGTTGTTGACGCCACGCCAGAACCCCGGCGGTACGGGAGGGTTCCGCATCGCGTGGTCGATCAGCAGGTTCGGGATGGTGTAGCCGAGCACGCCTTCGGTCCCCGTCGGGTTGAGGCCCTGGAAGGTGGCCGGGTCCTTGCCGTTCTGAAGCCCCTGCGGGTTGATGTTTGCAAGGATCGACTGGCCGGAAATCCGCATGTGCAGCCCGTCCAGGTTGCCCTCCGCGTCCAGCGCTCCGGTCAGCTTGCACTGGGTAATCGGGTGGTAGCGCCCGTGCAGCATGTCCTCCTCGCGCGACCAGATCAACTTGACCGGCGTGCCGGGCATCTGCTTGGCGATCAGGACGGCATGCCTGACATAGTCATGGCTGGACGACCGCCGGCCGAAACCCCCGCCCAGATGCAGGCGGTAGACCTCGCATTGCGGGATCGGCAGGCCTGCGGCGGTCGAAGCGGTGGCAAGGGCGGCCTCCGCGTTCTGGGTCGCGGTCCAGACCTCGCAACGGTCGCCGGAGAACAGCGCCGTCGCATTCATCGGCTCCATGGTGACATGGTGCTGATAGGGATAGCTGTAGACCGCCTCGACCTTCTTGATTCCGGATTTGGCGAGCGACGCCTTGATGTCGCCGGCCTGGTTGCCGACGAAGGCTTCGGTCGCGTCCAGGCCCTCCTTCAAGGTCGCCGCGATCTGCTCACTCGACAGGCCGGCATTGGGGCCTTCGTCCCACTCGACTGGCAGGGCGTCGAGCGCCCTCTTGGCGCGCCACCACGTATCCGCCACCACGGCGACGGCGGTATCGCCGACCGCGACGATCTTCTTGACGCCGGGCATCGACTCGACCGCCTTGGCGTCGAAGCTCTTGACCTTGCCGCCGAAGACCGGGCACTCGCGGATCGCCGCGTTCAGCATGCCCGGCAGCTTCATGTCGATCGAATAGACCTGCGCGCCGTTAAGCTTCTCGGCGGTATCCAGCCGGGGAAGCGGCTTGCCCGCGATCTTCCAGTCCTTCGGGTCCTTGAGCCGGATGTCGGCGGGCGGCTGAAGCTGTGCCGCCGCCATCGCCACCTTGCCGTAGGTCGTCGTCTTGCCGGAATCGGCATGGCTGATGACGCCCTTGTCGACGGTGCATTCGGAAGCCTGCACCCTCCACTCGTTGGCGGCGGCCTGGATCAGCATCTGCTTCGCGGCGGCCCCGCCCTTGCGGACATAGTCCTGCGAATCGCGGATGCCCCGGCTGCCCGCCGTCTGAAAGTTGCCCCAAACGCGGTTGCGCGCGACGTTCTGGCCGGGCGTCGGGTACTCGGTCGTGACGCGCGACCAGTCGCAGTCCAGCTCCTCCGCGACGAGCTGGGCAAGGCCGGTCAGCGTGCCCTGCCCCATCTCGACGCGGGCGATGCGGATGACGACGGTGTCGTCGGGCTTCACCACCACCCAGGCGTTGAGTTCGGGGACGGCGGCACCTGTTGTCGCCTCGGCAGCCTCGGCCGCGGTGAAAGGTACGTGGAAGCCCAGCATGAAGCCGCCGGCAGCGGCGGCCGAACCCGCCAGGAAGCCGCGGCGCGAGGTCTTGAGCATGGTCGTCATGGTTATCCTCAATCCTTCGCGTCAGCCGCGGGTTGCTTCGCCGGTACCGCCCGCCGCCATCTTTATGGCGGCACGGATGCGGTTGTAGGTGCCGCACCGACAGATGTTGCTCATCTCGGTATTGATGTCGTCGTCGGTCGGATTGGGGTTCGACTGGAGCAGCGCCACGGCGGCCATGATCTGGCCGGATTGACAGTAGCCGCATTGCGGCACGTCCAGCGCGGCCCAGGCCTTCTGCACCGGATGGCTGCTGTCGGGCGAAAGCCCTTCGATCGTGACGATCTGCTGCTCGGGTGTCACGGCGCTGAGCGGCGTCACGCAGGAGCGGGTGGCGACCCCGTCCAGATGCACGGTGCAGGCGCCGCACTGCGCGATGCCGCAGCCGAACTTGGTGCCGGTAAGGCCGACCTGCTCACGGATCACCCACAGAAGCGGGGTGTCGGGATCGGCGTCGACCTCGTGCGTTTTGCCATTGACGGTAAGCTGAACCACGGAAATCCTCCTGTCCCGGACCACCTGGGCGGCGGTCGCAATCCCTTGTATTCGTTCGGTATTTTTGTTCGTTCCACCAATCACATTAAACCGTCCGGCGGGACGGCGCAATTGGGGTTGGAGCACTGTTCGCTACAGTACATGTACGCAACAGGCATATTGGGTAGTGTGCCATGCTGACGGTCTTGAAAATTCTCACCCTGTTCCTGACGATGCTGACGCTGGCGCCCGGTCTGGCCCATCTGTTCGAACTGCCGAACAAGATAGATTTGCCGCGCGACGCCTATTTCACCGTTCAGGGACTCTATGCCGGCTGGGCATGGTCAGGTGTCGTGATAGTAGCGGCTGTTGTCGCCAACCTTGCCTTGGCGTGGCGGCTGCGGCGGTACAACCGGAAAGCTGCAATGTTCGCAGCAGCCTCGGCCGTCCTGATCGCGGTCAGCCTGATCGTCTTCTTCAACTACACGTTCCCGGCCAATCAAGCGACCGCGAACTGGACGACAATCCCGGAGGGTTGGGAGCGGCTGAGGACCACGTGGGAATACTCCCACGCGGTCAATGCGCTGATCAACACCGTCGCCTTCCTGGCAACCGCCATCGCTACGACAGCGACGTCGCCGCCATCGCGATGACACCCAGCACCATGATCGCGACCGCGATCCAGCCGACGATCCTGAGCGAGGCCGGGATCGTATGCTCGCCCATGACCTCCGACTTCGACGCCATCAGCATCATCACCGCCATCACGGGCACGGCCACGACACCGTTGATGACGGCGCTCCAGAAAAGCGCCTGCATCGGATCGATGCCGCTGAAATTGATGCCGATCCCGATCAGCGTAGCAAGGGAGACAGTGCCATAGAACGCTTTCGCCTCCAGGGGACCCCGGCTGAGGCCGACCGGCCAGCGTCGTGCCTCGCCGATCGCATAGGCGGCAGACCCCGCCAGGACGGGAACGGCAAGCAGGCCGGTGCCGATGATGCCCAGCGAGAACACGGCCATCGCCAGCGGACCGGCAGCCGGGCGCAGGGCCTCGGCGGCCTCGGCGGAGGTCCGGATCTCGGTGATGCCGCCGGCGTTCAGGGTCGCGGCGGCAGTGATCATGATCGACAGACCGACGAAGGTCGCGACCGCCATGCCGACATAGGTGTCCAGCCGGATACGTTCGATCGCGTGCGGAGCCTGATGGGGCGCGTGGATCAGGGGCTCGCGCTCCGGCTTGATGCGCTGGTCCTCCGCCTCCTGGCTCGACTGCCAGAAGAACAGGAAGGGGCTGATCGCCGCCCCGAAGATAGCGACGATCATGGTGATCCGGTCGCTGTCCAGACTGAACGCCGGGATCATTCCCGCCGCGACGTCGGCCCACGATACGTCGGCCAGCAGGACCGTCGCGACATAGGCCAGCAACGACAGCGTGGTCCACTTGAGGATGGAGACATAGCGCGTGTACCGCATGAAGACCTGCAACCCGACGCACAGGACGCCGAACAGCACGACATACAGCAGTCTCGGTCCGCCGATCAGCATCGCCAGCGCGTCGCCCATGATGCCGAGGTCGGCGGAAAGCTGGATCGTATTGGCGATCAGCAGAAGCCCGACGGCGGAGTTCAGCAGCCAGGGTGGATAGTGGCGGCGGATATTTCCGGCAAGCCCGTTCCCCGTGGTCCGCCCGATCCGGGCGCTGACCTGCTGGACCACGACCATCAGGGGAAAGACCAGCAGCATCAGCCAGCACAGCCCATAGCCGAACTTCGCTCCGGCCTGGGAGTACGTCGCGATGGCGGTCGGATCGTCGTCCGACGCGCCGCTGATCAGGCCGGGGCCGAGGACGCCGAGGAGACGGGGTTTGCTTGTTTCGACGACGGATGATGAAGAGGAAGTTTTTGATTGAAAATTCATTCGATGGTGCAGCCGGTTGGTGTCGGTTCTCGATACTTGAACGACACCCAACAGGCGTGCTCCGCAACCGTCGCACCGATGCGGACTTTCTTTACGGCCTCCTCAGATTTCCACCTGTCCGCCCAGTTCGACCACCCGGTCGAACGGCAGGCAGAAGAATTCCAGCGGGTTGGCGGAGCTTCGGAACATCCAGGCGAACAGCTTCTCCCGCCAGATCGGCATGCCGGGCTTGGCGCTAGGAATCACTGTCTTGCGGCTGAGGAAGTACGAGACGGTCGCCGGCTCGTAGATGAAGCCGAGTTGGTCGTAGCGGGCCTCCCGCAGGGTCCGGGGAATGTTGGGCGACTGCATATAGCCGTAATGCAGGTTGACGCGGTTGCAGTTGCAGCTCAGGTCGATGCCCCTGACCCGGCGTTCATGGGAGACATAGGGGACTTCCTCGATGACGACGCTCAGCAGGATGACGCGCTCGTGCAGGACGTGGTTGTGCTTCAGGTTGTTGAGCAGCGACAGCGGTACGCCGCCGGACACGTTGGCCAGGAAGATCGCGGTCCCCGGCACGCGGACCGCCTCCTCGGATACCTTCTTGAAGAACTCGGCTTCCGGGATCGCATTCTGCTCAAACCCGGCCTTCAGCAGCGCGCGGCCTCGGTTCCAGGTGGTCAGCAGAAGGAAGATGATGAGCCCGATGGTCAGCGGGAACCAGCCGCCATGCAGGATCTTGGTCGAATTGGCGATGAAGAACGACAGGTCCACGATCAGGAAGAATGCCACCAGCGGAATGGTGTAGCGCCGGGGCCACTGCCACAGCAGCGCCATGACCAATGCTATCAGCACGGTGTCGATCACCATCGTCCCGGTCACCGCCACTCCATAGGCGGACGCCAGGTTGGTCGAGGTCTGGAAGCCCACGACCAGTGCCAGCACGAAGCCGGCCAATGTCCAGTTGAGGACGGGGATGTAGATCTGCCCGATCTCCGTCTCGGAGGTATGGACGATGCTCATGCGCGGCAGGTAGCCCAGATGCATCGCCTGCCGCGTCACCGAGAAAGCACCCGATATCACGGCCTGGGAAGCGATGACCGACGCCGTGGTGGCGAGCAGCACCAGCGGGATGCCGGCCCAGCCAGGCCCCAGATGGAAGAACGGATTGACGATGGATTCCGGATGCGTCAGCAGCAGCGCACCCTGACCAAAGTAGTTGAGCATCAGGGCCGGCAGTACCAGCAGGTACCACGCCAGCCGGATCGGCAGCCGGCCGAAATGGCCCATGTCGGTGTACAGCGCCTCCGCCCCCGTCACCGCCAGCACGACAGCACCAAGCGCCAGGAAGGCGGTCAACCCGTCCTCGATCATGAAGGCAACAGCGTAGTGGGGGCTCAGCGCCCACAGGACTTCCGGGTCCTGGACGATGTTGATGATGCCGAGACCGGCCAGCGTGACGAACCACAGCAGCATGACCGGGCCGAAGAACACCCCGATCCGCGCCGTCCCGTGGCTCTGGATCACGAACAGCGCCACCAGGATCGCCATGGTCAGCGGCACCACCGCCGGGTGAAGCTGTGGCGCCGCCACTTCCAGTCCCTCGACGGCGGACAGCACCGAGATAGCGGGCGTTATCATGCTGTCGCCGTAGAACAGGGCGGCCGCGAACACACCGAGCATGCCTACCAACGACGCGATCCTGGGCTTTCCGCCGGTCACCCGGTTGAGCAGCGCCAGCAGCGCCAGACTGCCGCCCTCGCCCCGGTTGTCGGCCCGCATGATGACGATGACGTATTTGACGGAAACGATGATGGTGACGGCCCAGAAGATCAACGACAGCACGCCCAGGACATGCAGCCGGTCGAGTTCCAGGGGATGCGGACCGGCGAAGGTTTCCTTCATGGTATAGAGCGGACTTGTACCGATATCGCCGAAGACTACCCCAATCGCGCCAAAGACGAGCGCCGCCACGGAAGACTGTTCCGCGTGAGGCCCCGTCTGTGGGTGCGGGGCGGGGTTCACCATCTCGTTTCCGCTACTCATGCGTTTCGACCCCTGTTACGGCATTCCTCGACAGCTTCACTCAAACACGCGGGTGGATGCAAAGTCTCACAAGCCATCTTTTGTCCCCATGCGGCGAAAAGCGAGAGGGAATGGAAACGAAAATTCGGCTAGAGAGGGGCTCTGCCCCGACGAACTGGAAGCCTGACGAATTGGAAGAAGAACCGGGAATGATCGAGATCCGTGACCCGACGGCAGCGGACGAAGTGGCTTGGCGCTGCTTGTGGAACGGCTATCTCAGCTTCTACGAAATAATGATCCCTGAAGAGGTGACGGCGGAAACATGGCGCCGCATCCTCGACCCGAGTTCCGGCATCTTCGCCCGCTTGGCGGTGCGGAAGAACAAGGTCGTCGGCTTCGCCGTCGCGATGCTCCACCCTGGGACGTGGTCGGCGAAACCCGTCTGCTATCTGGAAGATTTGTTCGTCGCCCATGATGGGCGGGGATCGGGCGCCGGCCGGGCCTTGATCGAGGATCTGATCGCCCAGGGCCGAGAGCACGGCTGGCAGAAGGTCTACTGGCAGACGCGCGCGGACAACGCGACGGCCCGCCGGCTCTACGACAGCTTTGCAGCCGCCGACGGCTTCGTCCGCTACACGGTGGAACTCCTTTAAAGCCAACTGCCGCGTAAGTCGCAGTCCGTTGGGGTTCGCATCGTCCACTGAACGCCTTCGGCATTAGAACAACTGACATCGTTGCAAGAAAGGGGTGGGTTCGAATAAATTAAATTCATGTCAACTTTTATCTCAATGCTTGTCGTCGTGATATTGGGATGGCTGCTGATGGCGCCGCTAATCATCCCTCCATGCTGGCAATTGTGCCGGCGCTGGGGATACTCGCCGACCCTGTCCCTGCTGCTTTTGGTTCCCTATCTGGGATTCGTCATCCTCATCCTGCTTCTGCAAAGCCCACGGTCGAACGAACCAGGTATCGCCCGACGTTCGTGAACAGCGTCGCGCACCATGAAGAAGGGCCTTCCATGATCCCGTTCCACGTCTTCCAGATGGTTCTTCTCGGGGTGCTGCTGTGTGCGGTCATGGCGCCGCTGCCGGGATGCTGGCGTATCTGCCGGCGGGCGGGTTGGCCGGGCTGGATGTCCCTGCTGATCGTCATCCCCGTCGTGAACGCGGTCGCGGTCTTCCTGTTCGTGAACTCAAGCCCCAGCCGGTTCAACGCCGCGCTGCGCCGTAACGTCGAGCCCGGTTCGACGCTCCATCTCCCGGCACACCATTAAAAGTAGCAAACACGTATGCATCGACGCCACTTCCTGATGTCTCTGGCCGCCGTCTCGGCTGCCGCAACGGCCGGCCTGCCGGCGGTGATTCCGGTACGGGACCCGCTGGAAGCCATGCGCGCCCTGGGGCGGACATATCTGGAGCTTCATCCGGAGGAAACGCCGGCTGCCCGTGCGTGGCAAGTCTCGCTGGCCGAAGCCGGAGAGACCGGCATGCGCGGCCATACCGCCCGCAACGCCCGGCTCGACCTTGAAGAGGGCGAGGTCGTGACGGTTGATGGCTGGGTCCTGCCCCGGTCGCTGGCGCTCACCTGTTCGGCCCTGGCGCTGGTAGCATAGGGACTAGGCATGTTCATCGATCTGCGTACTCTGGACGACAACTCCGTCCTTGAAGCCGACATCTGCATCGTCGGCGCCGGCCCCGCCGGCATCAGCATGGCCCGCAGCCTGATCGGCACGAACATCGACGTGCTGGTGATCGAAAGCGGCGATATGGACTACGACGACGACACTCAGGCGCTCTATCAGGGCGAGAGCGTCGGCGTGCCGTATTTCGGCCTGGACGAAGCGCGGCTGCGCTTCTTCGGCGGCAGTTCGAACCACTGGGACAACTGGTGCGGCGAGTTCCAGCCGATCGACTTCCAGCAGCGTTCCTGGGTTCCGTACAGCGGCTGGCCGTTCGGACCGGAGGAGCTGGAGCCCTGGTACGACTTGGCCAGACCGATCTGTTCGCTGGGTCCTCGGCGTACCAATGCGGATATCTGGGACAAGCTGAACGTCGAACCCATCGTCCTCGACGAGTCGCGGCTGAAGTTCCATTTCTGGGAGATCGCCACCCCGACCCGATTCGGCGAAGTCTACCGGGAAGAGCTGCGTACGGCGCCCAATGTCTGTGTCCTGCTGAACGCCAACGCCACCGAATGCGTCAGCAATGCCGCAGCCCACAAGGTCGATTCGGTCGAACTGGTGGCCTTCAACGGCCGGCGTGCCCGCGTCAAGGCCCGCCAGTTCGTGCTGGCCTGCGGTGCGATCGAAAACGCCCGGCTGATGCTGGCCTCCGACCGGATCGAGCCGCACGGCATCGGCAACCGGCGCGATCTGGTCGGACGCTTCTTCATGGAGCACCCACGCGACCGGATCGGCAGCCTGACGACCAGCGACCCGTTCCACCTGATCGACATGTTCCGGCCGGGATGGTTCGGCGAGCATGTCTTCTGCCCCTCCATCACCGTCCCGGCGGAGAAGACGAAGACCGAGCAGATCCTCAATACCCGCCTGCAACTCCTGTATGTGACCGACGAGACGTCGATGGCGACGATGCGCCGCTTCGCCCAGTCGATCGCGGCCGGGCATGTGCCCGACCGCCTGGCGGAAGGATTGTGGGACCTGATCCAGGGGACCGACATCACCGCCTACAACCTGTACCGGCGAGCGATCCATAACCGGCCCATGGTGCCGAAACCCGACGGCGTGCATCAGGTCTATTTCCTCTGTCAGGCCGAACAGGCGCCCAACCCGGACAGCAGGATCACCCTGTCGGACCGGCGCGACGCGCTCGGCTCCCGCCTGCCGGTGCTCGACTGGCGGCTGGGGGAACTGGACAAGCGGACGCTCCAGGTCCAGGGCAAGCTGCTGGGCGGCGAACTGGCCCGGCTGGGCCTAGGGCTGTTCCAATTCGATCCCTGGTTGCGGGAAGGTGGGACCTCGTGGAGCCCGTCGATGGTCGGCGGCTACCACCAGATGGGAACGACCCGGATGTCCGACGACGAGCGGACCGGCGTCGTGGACGCCAATTGCAGGGTCCATGGCCTGGACAACCTGTACGTCGCCGGAAGCTCGGTCTACCCGACCGGCAGCAACATCAACCCGACGCTGACCCTGGTGGCCCTCGCGCTGCGACTAAGCGACCACCTGAAGCAGCGGCTCACGGAGCGGGCATAACGGGAGCCGGCGCCGGCCCCAGTTCCGCCGCCGGTTCCTCCACCAGGGTCACGAAATGCCGATGAGCCTGTGCCGCGATTCCACGCGCCCTGGCCTCCAGCGCGTCGAAGTCGAAGTCCCGGTCCTCGGCGCATTCCGGGAAGGCGGCGCGGATCATGGCCTCGCGCAGACCCGCCGGGGCCTTGTCGGCGACGAACTTGCCCTCGGTCGTCAGGCGCAGGAATCCCTGGATGCGCCGCCACAGGGACAGGGCGGCGCACAGGTCCGCTGCAATCCCGGCGTCCAGCACGCCGGCCTGAGCGGCGGCGCGCAACGCCGTGGCGGCGTCGCTGCTGAGGATTTCGGGATGTTCGGAGGCATGGCGGAGCATCAGGTACTGGGCGACGAACTCGACGTCGATGGTACCGCCCCGGACATACTTGACCTCCCAGATGTCGGAGGTGCCGAACTCCTTGTCGATCCGGACGCGCATCTCCGCCACGTCGCGCAGCAGCTTGTCCGGGTCGCGCGGGCGGGTCAGGATCTCGCGGACCGCATCGTTCAGGCGCGACGCCAGTTCGGCCGGACCGTGGATCACTCGGGCGCGGGTCAGCGCCATGTGCTCCCACGTCCAGGCGTCGTTGAGCTGGTAGCGGGTGAAGGCTTCGAGGCTGATCGCCAGCGGACCGGAGTTTCCGCTGGGACGCAGGCGCATGTCGATGTCGTACAGCCGGCCCTCGCCGGTCGGGGCCGTCACGGCGTTGATCATCCGCTGGGTCAGGCGGATGAAATACTCGTTCGGCGCCAGCGGCTTGGGTCCGTCGGAGGTTCCGAGGCCGGGCGGCACGTCGTAAACCATGATGAGGTCCAGGTCGGACCGCAGGGTCATCTGCCGGCTGCCCAGCTTGCCCAGGGCCAGGATCGCCATGGAATGGCCGTTGAACCGGCCGTGGCGGCGGGCGAAGTCGTCGGTGACGCGCGGCTCAAGCGCCGCCAGCGCCAGATCGGCCACGTCGGACAGGAATGGGCCGCAACGCTCGCCGTCGGTGATGTTGCGCAGGATATGGATGCCGGCCCAGAGGATCTGGTCGTTGGTCCAGCGCCGGGTGATATTCAGCACGTCCTCGAAGTCCCGCGCCTGCGCCAGCAGCAGGTCCAGCTGTTCGGCCAGCGATTGGCGGTCGGGCAGCCCGTCGAAGAAGCCCGGCGTCAGCACGGCGTCGAGCCGGTTCGGGTTGCGGCTCAGCACCTCGGCGAGGCGCGGCGCGGTACCCATGATCTCGGCCACGAGGTTCAGCAGGTTGGGGTTGCTGTAGAACATCGAGAAGAGCTGGACCCCGGCCGGCAGCCGGGCCAGGAATTCGTCGAACCGGTTGAAGGCGTCGTCCGGATGCGGCGTGGAACCCAGCGCCTGGAGCAGCGCCGGCCCAAGCTCGGTCAGAAGCTCCCGCGCCCGCGTGCTTCGGGTCGCCCGGTAGCGGCCATGGTGCCACGCACGCATCTGGGCGGCGACGCCGCTGGGGTTGCCGAAGCCCATGTTCCGAAGGGTTTCCAGCGTGTCGGGGTCGTCTTCCGTGCCGGTGAAGACGAGGTTGCCTGCGGTACCGGCGAGCGGAGGCGCTTCCTCGAACAGGGCGGCGTAATGGTCCTCCACGAGGTTCATGGTCGCAAGCAGGTCGGTCCGGAACGGCTCCGGCCCGTCATAGCCCATGAACAGGGCGAGTGCCGCGATCCCGGCGTCGTCCGCCGGAAGGGAGTGGGTCTGACGGTCCTCCTTCATCTGGATGCGGTGCTCGACCGTGCGGAGATAGCGGTAAGCCCGGATCAACTCGTCCGCGACGCTGCGTTCGATCCGTCCGGCCTCGACCAGGGCCAGCAGGCTCGGCTCGGTGCCGGAGGTGCGGAGCGTCGGGTCGCGGCCGCCGAAGATCAGCTGCTGGGTCTGGGCGAAGAACTCGATCTCGCGGATGCCGCCTCGCCCCAACTTTACGTTGTGACCATTGACCGCAACAGCCTTATAGCCGCGATGGGCGTTGATCTGGCGCTTGATCGAGTGGATGTCCTGGATCGCCGCGAAGTCCAGGCTGCGCCGCCAGATGAACGGCACCAGGAAGCGCAGAAAATTGCGGCCAGCATTCAGGTCGCCGGCAACGGCCCGCGCCTTGATCATGGCGGCCCGTTCCCAGTTCTGGCCGAGGCTGCCGTAGTACCCCTCCGCCGCCGAGACCGATACCGCCAGCGGTGTCGCTCCCGGATCGGGACGCAGACGGAGATCTGTACGGAAGACATAGCCGTCCCGCGTCCGTTCCTCCATAATGCGGACCAGATCGCGCGCGAGACGGACAAAGGTTCGCGCCATGTTGTCCGGCTGGGTGGTCTGAACGACATGATCGTCGTATAGGACGATCAGATCGATATCACTGGAATAATTGAGCTCGCGCGCCCCGAACTTACCCATGGCCAGAATGATGAGACCGCTCCCGACGGAAGGATTTTCCGGATCGGGCAGGATGAGCGAACCAGCCCCGGCAGCCTTGACCAGCAGATGGTCGCAGGCAAGGCGGAGCGATGTCTCCGCGAACCGGCTGAGCGCGCCGGTCACCTGGGCAAGGTCCCATGATCCGGCCATGTCGGCGACGGCGGTCAGCAGGGCTACCCGGCGCTTGGCTACCCGCAGACGCGCCATCAGGCGGGGCATGTCGCGCTCCGCCGCCAGTTCGGTCCGGATCGCGTCCAGCTCCGCATCGAAGGTAGCGTCGTATCCATCGGTGAACAGGCGCCGGGCGAAGGGCAGGTCCGAAATCAGTGCCTGCGTCAGGAAGGGCGAGTTGCCGAGCACAGCTTCCAGCAGCGCCCGGCCTGCCGCGTCCTCGACATATTCCCGCGCGAAGGTCGCGGCCTCCTGGTCCGGGCAGCGGGCGGCCTGCTCGGCCCAGCGCTCCAGCCCGACCCGGACGGCGGCCGGATCGGCCGGCCTGGGCGGCGTGATGAGGGAAGACGGGACGGTAACGGGGATGGTGGACACGATCGGCACTGACTGCTTGACTGAAGGGTGGATGAGACTGCGCGCCGATCGCACGAAGGTCAACCGTCCCTTCCCCGCCGCCTTGGTTGGCGCGGCCGAACCGGATTGTTCGGCGTGATCCGGAAAGCGGGAAGACTGACATTCCTGATCGCCATCGAAGCGGTCAGCGCCGTCCTGATCGGGCTGGTCGTGCTGGCCGCGCTGTTCTTCTGGCGGCTTTCCACCGGTCCCGTGAAGGTCGATTTCCTGACGCCCTGGATCGAGCAGACCTTGAACGACGCCGAGACCGGTGTCCGGGTCGAGATCGGCGACACGGTACTGAACTGGGGCGGTTCGGCGCAGGAACTGGAGCCAGGCAGCTTCAACTTCCGCGCCTTCGACATTCGCGCCCGCGACGTCCGGGTCCACGGCCGCACTGGGGCGCTAATCGCGGCAGTGCCGGCGCTGGGCATCAGCTTCGATATGCGGGAACTTCTGCGCGGCCATGTCCAGCCGACCGTGCTGAGGCTCATACGCCCCGAACTCCGTCTTCAGCGCACGGCGGAGGGCATCGACGTCGATGTCAGGACGGAAGAGCTGGCGGTCGAGCAGGACGATATCGACCCGACGGCGGAAGTCCTGAAGGCGCTCCAGTTGCCGCCCGGCAGCCAGCCCGGCCCGCTTTCCCGGCTGACGGAGGTGCGTGTCGACGGCGCCCGGCTGGTACTGGACGATCAGGTAACGCACCAGGTCTGGCGGGCTCCCCGCGTCGATCTGGCGCTTCGCCGCAACGAGGGCGGCTTGCGCGGCGATGCTTGGCTGGACCTGGAGATCGGCAAGCGGACCACGCGTCTGCGCGCCGATGTTATCTTCCGGGGCAGCGACGGCATCACCTTGGTCGAGACCCGTTTCGACAATATCGCCCCGGCCGAACTGGCGGACCGGGCGCCGGAACTGCGCCGGCTGGCGGCCCTGGGCATGGTGCTCGGCGGATCGGCCAAGGTCCGGCTCGACCGCAGCTTCACGCTGATCGACGCCACAGTGGAGGTTTCCGGCAAGAACGGCATCCTGACGCTTCCGGAATTCTATGCGGAACCGCTGAAACTGGAGTCGGTCGAGCTTGCCGGCTCGTTCAGCGGCCTGAATCAGCGCGTCACCATCGACGACTTCAAGGTGGATCTGGGAGGACCCAAGGTATCGCTGAAGGCGGCGGCGGTGGACCTGGGCGCCCGCAAGCTGGAGGTAACCGGCGAAGCCGGGGCCGAGAACGTGCCGATCGACGACCTGAACCGCTACTGGCCGCAGGGCGTCGGGCGGAACGCCCGGAACTGGATCACCGCCAACCTGTCCGCCGGCAACGCCCATCAGGCCGCCGCCAAATTCCAGGCCCTGATCGACCTGAACAGTCCGGAACACTCCGTCCTCACGTCGCTGGATACCGATATCCGCGTCAAGGGAGTGGCGATCAAGTACTTCAAGGAACTGCCGCAGGTGACGGGAGTGGACGGAACGGTCCATATCTCCGCCACGACGCTGACCGTCGATGCCGATGGCGGGAAGCTTCTGGACATGGCGGTCGGGCCGTCGAAGGTCGTCATCACCGGTCTGGACAAGAAGGATCAGTTCATCGACATCGCCGCCCCCCTGTCCGGTCCGCTGAGGACGGCGCTGGAGGTGCTGAACCACAAGCCGCTCGGCTTCCCCGACAAGCTGGGGTTGAAGCCGTCCGCCGTCGGCGGTTCGGCCAGCGCCCGCCTGACCTTCAAGTTCCCGCTGGAAAACAAGCTGACGATCGACGACGTGTTGTTCGGGGCCAAGGGCAAGGTTTCCGACGTCTCGATCAGCGGCCTGATCCCACGCCTGCCGGTCACCAAGGGCGATGCCGACCTGACGCTGGACCCGCAGAAGCTGACGGTAACCGGCAAGGCTCGGGTCAACGGCATTCCTGCCGAGATAAGCTGGATGGAGGCGTTCTCCAGCAAGGCCGACATCCTGACCCGGATCACCGCGCGCGGCGAGGTCGGCGACGGCGACCGCGAGCGGCTGGGCTTTCCGACCAAGCCGCACCTGTCGGGTCCCGTCCAGATGGACGCGGTCTACACCGTCGCCAAGCCTGGCCAGGGCCGTCTTGCCGCGACCTTCGATTTGCGGGAGGCCGCCATGGCGGTCGAGCCGCTGGGCTGGACCAAGGCTCCGGGGCTGCCCGGCACGCTGAAGGGCACGTTGGAGCTCAACAGGGGCGACGCGCTCCGCCTGTCCGGTATCACGATCGACACGGCGGGACTGAAGGCGGCCGGCGCGGTCGAACTTGCGGGCGGCGGCGACACGGTCGCCAGCGCCAGCGTATCCGACCTGTCGCTCGGCGAGACACGGGCCACCGGCACTGCCGTTCCGATGGCAGGAGGCGGCTGGAAGCTTCAGGTATCCGGACGCAGCCTGGACGCCCGCACGCTGATGAAGGACGACAAGGGACCGGGCCGCGACGGCACCGAGCGTGCGAAACCCGAGGAAAAGCCGCCGCTGGAAGTCACCGCCAAGCTCGGCCGCGTCATCCTGGGCGATGGCCGCATATTGCGCGACGTCCAGGCGGACCTGAAGCGTGACCGGCTGGACTGGACCTCGGCGCAGGTGGAGGGCAAGGTGGGCGATGCCAACGCTCCCATGGTGCTGCGCTACGGCCCTGACGGCAAGGCGCGGCGTCTGGTTCTGGAGACCAGCGACGCCGGCGCCCTGCTGCATGCGCTCGACCTGTTCGACAACATACGCGGCGGCCGGCTGACCATCGTCGGCCACACCGACCCGACCAAGCCCGACAGTGCGCTGGCCGGCCGGATCGAGATGAACGACTACGAGGCGGTCAACGCTCCCGCGCTGGCTCGCCTGCTCAACGCCGCGTCACCAGCCGGCTTCGCCGAACTGGTGGAAGGCCGAAGCATCAGCTTCGCCAAGCTGACTGGAGAGTTCCGCTGGGAAGAAGCGCTGAAGAAGATCTGGTTCAAAAACGTCCGCACTTCCGGCTCGGCGCTCGGCCTGACGATGGAAGGACTGGTTGACGTCGGGGCCGACCGGGCGGAGTTGCAGGGAACGATCGTACCGGTCTACGGCCTGAACCGCATGCTGGGCCTCATCCCGCTGCTGGGTGATATCGTGACCGGCGGCGAGGGTCAGGGCATCTTCTCCGCGACGTACAGGATCGACGGGAAACTCAGCGATCCCAACGTCAGCGTCAATCCGCTGCCCGTGCTGGCGCCGGGATTCCTGCGGAACCTGTTCTTCCTGGATCATGACCCAGGGGTCAAGAAGGACCCCTGGGTCTATGAGTATCCGGAGTCGGATTGAAGGGGTGGCTCTCACCCCACCTTGACCAGCACGTGCCGCTTCTTGCCGGCGGACAGCTTCAGCACGCCATCCGCATTCAGATCGGCCGCCGTCACGGCGCGGGCTTCGTCCCCGATCGCCTCGTCGTTGAGGCGGGCGCCGTTGCCCTTGATCAGTCGGCGGGCTTCGCCCTTGGACGCGGCAAGCTCGGCGCGGACCAGCAGATCGACCACCGGGATGCCGGCGGCCAAGTCGTTCGATGTCACCTCGATCGTCGGCAACCCTTCCGCCAGCGCCCCCTGCTCGAAGGTCCGTCTGGCGGTTTCCGCCGCTTCCAGCGCTGCCGCTTCACCGTGGGCGAGCTTGGTCGCCTCGAAGGCCAGCCGCTTCTTCGCCTCGTTGATGCCGGCGCCTTCGAGCTTTTCAAGCTCGGCGATTTCCTCCAGCGACAGTTCGGTGAACAGCTTCAGGAAGCGGCCGACATCGCCGTCCTCCGTGTTGCGCCAGAACTGCCAGTAGTCGTAGGACGACAGCCGGTCGGCGTTGAGCCAGACGGCGCCGCCCTGCGACTTGCCCATCTTGACGCCGGACGAGGTCATGATCAGCGGTGTCGTCAGGCCGAACAGGCTTGCCTGCTCGACCCGGCGGCCCAGTTCGACGCCGTTGACGATGTTGCCCCACTGGTCCGACCCGCCCATCTGGAGCCGGCAGCCGGCCCGGCGGAACAGTTCCAGGAAGTCGTAGGCCTGGAGGATCATGTAGTTGAACTCCAAGAACGTCATCGGCTGCTCACGCTCCAGCCGCAACTTTACGCTGTCGAAGGTCAACATGCGGTTGATCGTGAAGTGGACGCCCATGTCGCGCAGGAAGGTGATGTATTCCAGCTTTTCCAGCCAGTCGGCGTTGTTGACCATGACGGCGTCGGTCGGGCCGTCGCCGAATGTCAGGAACTGGCCGAACACGCGCTTGATGCTCGCCATGTTGGCGGCGATCTGCTCGTCCGTCAGCATCTTGCGGCTTTCGTCCCGGCCGGTCGGATCGCCGATCTTGGTCGTGCCGCCGCCCATCAGGACCACCGGCTTGTGGCCGGTGCGCTGGAGCAGGCGCAGCATCATGATCGAGACGAGGTGTCCGATATGCAGGCTGTCCGCCGTGCAGTCATAGCCGATATAAGCGGTGACGACTCCTTCGGAGGCCAGTTTGTCCAGGCCTTCCACATCCGTGCACTGATGGATGAAGCCGCGCGCCGACAGGGTGCGCAGAAATTCCGAACGGAGATCGCTCATCACGCTGTTCCAGGGTTTGATGCAAGGTTTAGTCAAGGCGCGTCTGTTAGCATAAAGGGCCTGATCGA
>Ga0190275_10001495_pt1 | contig 17314 bp, 15 predicted proteins | sample Popmic550T_FD_133745 | JGI IMG/M metagenome (GOLD analysis project Ga0190275, IMG submission 133745) | Populus adjacent soil microbial communities from riparian zone of Yellowstone River, Montana, USA - 550 T | ecosystem: Environmental > Terrestrial > Soil > Riparian zone > Trees stand | place...
ACCCTACTGCGGAATGCGGATAGCGCAATGTATGCGGCGAAGCGCCAGAGCAAGAATGACGTTGTCTTCTTCACGGCGGAGGCGAGCGCCACTGCACGGAAGTCCCTCGAACTGGAGACGCATCTGCGACGGGCTCTTGAACGGAACGAGTTCCAGATGCATTACCAACCTCAAGTAGACCTGGAAGGCGGACTAGCGAGCTTGGAGGCGCTACTGGTTTGGGATAGTCCGGAACTCGGGCGCATACCTCCATCGCAATTCATTCCCATTGCCGAGGAAACCGGCATGATTTTGCAGATTGGGACGTGGGTTCTCCAGCAGGCTTGCGGACAGATGGCAGATTGGAGACGCGCGGGCCTTGACCCGGTCCCGATGGCCGTGAATGTGTCAGCCTTGCAGATTGTCGAGCCCAACTTTGTCTCAATGGTTGCAGCCGCTCTGCATGACTCGGGTATACCCGCGCATGCGCTGGAGCTGGAATTGACAGAAAGTCTGATTATGAAGGACGCCGAGGCGGCGGCAGCACTGATGCATGATCTTCGCGCCCTAGGAGTGCGGATTGCGATTGACGATTTCGGCACGGGATACTCTTCCTTGAGCTATCTCCGGCAGCTTCCTGCAGACTCGGTGAAAATCGACCAATCCTTCCTACACGGCTCGGAATTCGGACCCGCGACTTTGGCTTTGGTGAAAGCCATCGTCGTTCTGGCGCACAACCTCGGTTTGACGGTAACGGCAGAAGGTGTCGAAACCGAAGAACAATTCGATCTGATCCGCAAGGCAGGATGCGATCTGGTTCAGGGACATTTATTCGGCGCAGGCTTGCCGCGTGAAGCGGTAGAGAGTCTGCTGCGGCAACGTCTTCAGACTCCATAAGTCGATGCGGCGCATTCTGTTTTACATCAGCGGTCACGGCTATGGACACGCAGTGAGAATGAGCGAGGTCATTGCGGCTCTTCAGCGCCTGCGACCGAACTGGCGTGTTCTGGTCCGGTCGCAAGCCCCGGCGCAGATGATGCCGGCAGGCGTGCAGTTCTTCGACGCAGAGATCGATTCAGGCGTGGTTGAACGCTTAGCTGGTGTGGTGGTGGATGAAGACGCAACGTTGATTCGGCTGCTCAACTTTGTTGCTCGGTGGGATGATCTTGTTTCCTTCGAATCCTCCTTCGCGAAAGAACATGGCGTCGACCTGATCGTCGCAGATATCCCACCGATCGCAGGCGATGTCGCCCATTCTGCAGGCGTACCATGCGTCGGAATTTCGAACTTCACGTGGGATTGGATTTATGAACCGTATGCTTCTCAGTATCTCGGCAGGCTGGAACGGGGTTACTCGCGAATGTCGGCTTTGCTGCGGTTGCCGTTCTTTCAACCATCACGCTTAGATGTATTCCCCTCGGTTATCGACACGCCGCTAATTGCGCGGCAGAGCTTTCCGAAACAGAGGACGGCGACGAAGAAGCGCGTGCTGTTGGGATCGCGCGCGCAGGTCTCTACAGACGTTCTGGCAAGGGCGGCTCGGGAGGCGGCCGAGTTCGAGTTGGTTACGCCGGGCCTTGGTTCGAAGTTCAGGGAGGATTTTGCGGCGTGCGATATGGTGATTGCAAAGCTTGGATTCAGCATGCTCGCAGAGTGCATCGCCGCCGGGAAACCGATACTGTACCCACCTCGTCAGGGTTTTCGCGAGGAGACCCTGCTACAGGAACACGTAAATCAGCACGTCGCAGCGGTCGCGATCCCTTTGGAAGACTTCTACAGAGGTAACTGGGGGCCTTTTTTGCGTGAGCTAGCGGGCCTACCGAAGATCGCGAGCGGCATTCGTTGCGATGGGGCTGAGTTTTGCGCGCGCTTTCTTACTAGTTACGACTCCTGAAAGACCACTCACCGCCTGGATAAGAAGCCAATCGAAAGTTAGGATGGTGGCGAAGTTGGCACTCACATTGAAGGTATATTGCATGCTGTCTCAAACGGGATCCGGCGTGTCGCGGGAGACGCAAGCCAGAATTATTGCTTGCGCATACTTGGCGCCGCTCTCCAAGCCCTCACCGGTCATGGGGTGAGCGCGGTGTAAGCCGTTAGTTTCCACGCCGATCCTTCCCGAGTCCAGACAGCCCAGAACACGCCGGAATCCTCGCCCGTCTTTGCCAATCTGAAGCCAGTGACGTAGTACTTCCCGTAGCTCTTCGCGCTCGCGGGTGGTCTGAAACTCACCGGTTCTCCTGGTGTTCGCACGTCACAATCCAGGGCGTCGCCCATATAATCCGGAATCGAGGCGAGGACAAACGCTTTGCTCCTTGCGTGCTTCACCAGCATGATGTCCTCATGATTCGTTCCTGGCGCCACAATTGCTTCCTCCAGCGCCTTCACCATTCCGGTAGGCTCGAGGATGCTTTGCATCGCTTTCTTCAACTCCGCCTGTGCGTCCTCCGCCGTCTTCGGCTCAGGTTGTTCGGGTTCGCGGTTCAGCTTCAGGCACTCGGCGCATTTTGCAGAGAGGTAGCGTGAAGCCTCCTTCAGGTCCTGCTTCACGAACCACGCCATGAGAAACTTCGTGGCGCCATCGATCAGGTCGTCCGGAGCCGTGGTGTACTCGGTGAGCGCGGTTGGGGGCGCTATAGTTGCCGTATTCGGGACTCGGTACTCGTCCCACATGGGATCTACGTCGTATGAGATCAGCCTCCAGAAGTTTTTCGACTCGCGAGTCCACAGAGTCGCCAGAGTCGTCGCCTCAGCTCCATCCTTCTTCCCAATACGGAAGACTGCCCCATAGAATTTTCCGAATGACTTGGATGCCGCAGCCTTGGGTGATGTCTGACTTGGATCCAGGCGGTTGACGCACCGGAACTGCTCGGCCGCATCCTCTCGAATGTCGTACAGCGCGAATTGATCTTGGTAGGGATGCTGAACCTGTTTGGTCCGCTCGCTTCCATGCGCCGGCGAGACAGCAGTTAGAATGTCGCCAACCTGCGATAATTTTCCGAAACGCTGGTTTGCCCGCTGCAGCGCCATCAGCAGCCGGAACGGGGCCATTCCGCGGTCCAGTTTCTCTCCGGCCTCGAGGTCAGCACATGCAAAAGATTGCCGGGCGAAGTAAGATATGACATTCTCAGGCTTCTGCTCTACCAACCAGGTATTCAGCAAATCGTGAACCGCCTCGGCCGGCTTCATCTTGGCCTGTGCCTTCCCGTCGGCAGTTGCTCCTCCTGCTTCGGCATACACGTCCTTCTTAGTCTCACGCGGCAGCGAGAGAACGTTGCGCCACCAGTTGTTTAAGCCCCGCCACTGGCTGTTGTGGATCTCGTCGTTACGACCCGCGCGAACGTCGGAGTTGGAGGCGGAAAGGTGCCCGTTTAGCAGTGCTTTCGGGATACCGGACGACTTGTAATCGACGTCGACGTCTGCCTTGGTCTTGTCCCGCGTGGCGGAAACCTGGATGGAGGGCACCGACGGTTTGCTGCGATAGCAGATCGGATAACCTTTGTGGTAGACGGTGTTGTCCTCCGTCCGCCGAAACTCCTGGCTCTGGTCCAACAAATTGAGGGCGCCCGGCTTCAGCTGAATGTAGACACGGAACTGCTCGTCCCCTCGGGTACCGAGAACCTCACCGCGCACCGTCTCGAGCTTTTCGATGATCTGGATTGCGGATCCCAGCTTCCGTCCTGATTCGCCGGTCAACTGCATTGAGATGAGCGCGTGGGTCACGGCGTTAAACGTCGTCCGTGTGGAGAGCGACAGGTTGTTGTAGGCCTGCTGTGGATCGACCTGCTTGTGGATGGTAGCGCTGAAGCGCTTCATCCAGTCGTCTATCAGTGCTCTCTGCTCGGGCTGCAGAGAGTCGTAATTCCCACCGAAGTCGCTGGCGGCGTGCTGCGGGTTTTGGCTACTGGCCCCGATGCTTAGTGACAGCAGGGCGGAGATTGCTATCAAGACTTGGCGCATGTTTGGAACTTTCTAACAACTGTGTGGTACCCAAGGCTTAAGGCGGAGTAACCTTTGGTCTTTGACTTGTCTATCGAGTTTTCGACTTACTTGTTCCGCCGGCCGAGTTTCCCGTCAGCGGGTTGTCCGGAACAGCTAAACTTACTCAACTCGACTACTTGGCCCGTGTGTTGATGCCTCAACGCGGCTCCTATTTAACGCGACAACCTGTGTAGTAGCCCGCGCTGGACAATCAGGTGGATGAGGTACTGCGAGCTTCGACTACTACTCCCGCAAATGATCCGAGCATTCCGATCACGCCTACGATCGACACTCCAAGCTGATTGGCCAAACCCCGGGAGTTACCCCTCGGTTGAAAGGCGAGCGTCTGAACCTGCGGTAGACAGGACGCGCGTCGACCCCGGTGGCATCGTCGAGGCGTATTAATCCAGCACTGCAATTCGCTTACACCATCTGGCTGGACGCGACCGCAAGGACGATGCCGAAGGAACCCACAATACGCTGTAGTGATCGGTCAGAGGCGGCACGCCGGCAGGCTAGGGCCCGGCGATCGTACAGCGTATGTGAAAAGCTTGAACTCAGCCCAACTCGAGTCCAGCACATGTTTGCTGTACCGTTAGTTTGCTTGTTGCATGCCGCCGTGGATTCCCAATGCTTTCGCAAACTCGTCCGATGGAATAGGACTTTTAGTCTTTCCCGTGAGGATGTCTTCTGTCGTGACTTTGGTCGAATAGAGAGATTTGTTGGCGTCTTCGTCGGCTCGCAGTGTCCCGCCTTGCAATGACAGTCCGCCAAAAACGCCTCTCGATCGCGACCACGAGAGAATATCAGCTTTCATGGTGGCATCCGTCTGCGCAGAAGCATCCCTGCCGACAGGTCCAGCAGCTATGGAGGCCTCACCGCCAAGCGTAAATTTGCTCTTAAGAAGGCCCTGCACACCTTTCCGACTCATCACCAGCATGATCACATCGGTTTCGGAACCGCCCGCTTGCAGCCCGACGCCACCACCTTCGATTCGCATTCCTGCTGGGCCGACCCAACCAGCACCTGCAGGATTACGACAATAAGCGTACCCGCGTCCATACTTACCCGTAACGATGAAGCCCGCCTTCTTCATACCTGGGATGGTCACGATACAGTGCGCCTTGTGAAACAAGTCAGTTGGAATGCCCTTGTCTGGGGTCGCTTGAATTTCAGTGACGGTCTCGGCGGCGGTGGTGAGCCGCTTGATGTCTTCGTTTTCAGCCGCATAGAGGCCTGAGGTCGAGGCCAATGCGAAGAATGTTGTTGCCATGTATTTCATGTGTCTATTCCTTCTTTTCCGCCATCAATGACACGCCGAATCTGCAGGATTGCCGGTTTGGACTAGGCCCATTCATCCGCTTACACCCGGCCATTGGACTCAGGGCGTTCTGCCGACGTTTTCTCCATACTCCGACTGTCCGGCCTTACAATGTCGCCGGTCTTAATGTTTAGAACGCTCTGCAGGCTCTTAACATAGGCCTCCGTGATTCGACCGCCATGTTGTCGATGACCAATGTCCCGCACTTGATTTAGAATATTCGCGACGTCAACTCATCAATACGTTTGTCGAATCAGAGCGCAATGGCTCAATAGGTCGCGTGTTCCATTCGGCTGTCGGGTGTTCGGTCACATTGTGATCGAGGATTGTGCGTACCGATGCCTGCGACGAACATGTAATGTTAGGAACGTGACGCTGACCACCACGACGAAGTCGCGGGAGGGATCACCCGTGGCCCCGCTGCTCTTCTGCCCATGCACTCTAAGACGAATCAGCGGAACTCGATTCGCCGCTAAGGACAAGTTGGAAGTCAGCGACGAGTGTGACGAGACTAGCGCCTTATCGAGTGCGTACTCGAGAATTGTATGGTCAGGTGCTGCGGCCATGCCGAATTCGTCGACATGACGGCCTCAATAGTAGTTGCTCGTAGCAGTGATGCGACCGCGTGGAAGACTTGGCCGAGTATCAGCACCTTCACACCACCCGGCTATAGCGGCGGCAGGCTCGAGCACCTCAGTGATCTCCCGCCGACCGCGTACAGAAGCGTATATTCAACAAAAATCCTGTTTTAGTCCATAGACCTCAGATTGCACGTTCAAGCGCATTCTGACTGAAGTCACATTCGCTTGCCTATGTTCGTGTTACATGCATTGAAGGCGGTGGGAACTGGAACCGGCCGGTGCAGCTCTATATTGAGATATAGGAGGATATGGTGGCGAAGGTGGGGGTCGAACCCACACGTTGAGTGAACAACGCCAGATTTTGAGTCTGGTGCGTCTGCCAGTTCCGCCACTTCGCCGCTGGAACTTTTCACATCTTACCACTTGGGAGAGTTTTACAGAGGATTTCTCCTTTCCCCCAGACGGTTTGGCGCCCGACACCCGTCCATTCGGCGGCCTTGAGAAACGGATACAACTCGTTGAGATCTCCTTCGTATTCCGCCTCTCCTATAAATCCACCTAGCGAGTGGGTCTGACCAGTGCGACTGCTCCGGCGTTCGACGTCTACCCGCTTCACATTGCAGCGAGCCATCTTGATGTTTCGAGCCCGTTCGCCCAGGCTGAGGAAATCGATACTGAGCGGACCGGAGCCGTAGAGAGATCGTAGTGTCGCGACGCGGTCACGGGCTCGAGCGAAAACCGCCGAGAAGTCGGGGGAAGCGACTAGCCCGGCTTCCGCCTTCAGTTCGGTCGGTGTTTTGAAATCGATTGCCATACGGCGGATCGGTTCGACCGTCGGTTTGAGCGAGATTACGAGTGGCCGGGATTCTTGGCCAATCTCATGATCCTTATTCAACACTGCCGCCGACAGCAATTCCGCACGGCCCCGAGGCGTACCCAGCCCTTCCCCAATCAGTTCTGTGAATGCCCTCACAAAGTGTGAGAGAACATCGGGATCCGTAGTGATGAAAAGGTGCAGATCGAAGTGGAAGGGTTCGCCGGGCCCAATCGTTCGACCATCGAGATGGGATGCACGAAATACGAACGGCCTGGGGCAATCGACAAGCCCGCTAGGACCCGCCCCCGCGTGAGATGTCTCAAAAATGCGCGCATACACGCAACTATTGCGTGAGTCACAGGTGGATGCGTTTCTGCAGTGCGAGGCACATGCGCTCTTTTGGAAGATAGTTCCAAATGCTCCGCGGAGGATATTCGACGCCTTGCCTGGCGGGAATACGATATTGTCGATCGCAACGAAACTAAATCGAACGGGCAGTACTTCGAAAGTCACGGCTGTCGTGCCGGTAGAGCCGCTTCGATGACCTTTGCCACCTGCTCAGCGAGCGCATTCGATCCTGCCGCCGTGAAATGAACGTTTACCGGCTCCTGTATCTGTTTGAGTTGCGGTAGCGCAAACGCATAGAGATCGTTTATGGGTACGCTGTTGTCACGCATCACACGCGCGGCAAGGCTGTTGTAAACTCCCACGTCAGCTGGAATACGAGGCGGGGAGACCTTGCCTTCAGGAACGGGCGTTGTCGTAGCGTAGATCAGTCTTGCGCCCGTTTTCTTCAGTCTCTGGACGATGAGCTTCAGGTATCGTTCGTAGACCTCCGGTGAGACCTGCCGCTCACCGTCAGATAGCCGCTTCAAATCATGAAGTCCAAAGTTGAAATGGATGACATCCCAGCTCTTGTCCTCTGCCAACCAGGTGTCAATCAGGAATACGCCGTTACTCGATGGGCCTGCGTTACCGGGGATGCGGTGCACATTGGCTTTTCCCTCAAGAAGCTTTCGCACGGGAATCGAGTAGCCGATAGAGATGGAATCCCCGATGATTAATACCCGCGGCAATGTGGCATCGTCCTGGATGTCTGGGACTGGAGCCCGATAATCCTGCGCTGCCAGCGCCGCACAATAAAGCGGAAAGGCGATCAATCTTCGCATCACAGTCAATATCTCATTTTGATTTACATTTCTGGTTGGAACTCAAATCGGTTAGTATCTGGAACGAATGAGTACCATAGATGAGGTGATTGCGCTCATATTCGATATGGACGGTGTGATTGTGGACTCTACCCCGACCCACACCGAAGCTTGGCGTATTTATCTCGACCGGCATGGCCTTGATACAGCGGATATTGCAGACCGCATGCTGGGCAAGCATAACGACGAGTTAGTACGTGCTTTTTTCCCGGCTGACCGGCTAACCGCACAATCAATTGCCGAACACGGGTTGCAAAAGGAGGCGTTGTACCGGGAAATGATGGCTTCGGTAGTTGAGGACAAACTCGTCCCAGGCGTCAAAGAATTCATAGTTCGTAACAAACAGAATCCGATGGCGGTGGCGACAAATGCCGAGCCTCTGAACGTGGACTTCGTACTGACGGCCGCGAGTTTGCGTTCCTACTTCAAAGTCGTGGTCGACGGTCACCAAGTGATAAATCCCAAACCGCATCCGGACGTATACCTGCGAGCAGCAAGTATGCTCGGCTACGATCCTGCAAATTGTGTGGTCTTTGAAGACTCGTTAACAGGGGTTGAGGCGGCTCGAGCTGCAGGAACCAAAGTTGTCGGTGTAACTACAACTCTGGCGGCATTTGCCGATGTTGATATGACGATACGCGATTTTTTCGATCCCAAGCTTGAGTCATGGCTTTCGGAATTTACAGTCTCGCATTCCTAATCCTGCTTTTCGGGCGATCAGTTCTATTCGCCTGGCAAGCTCCGACACCGGCTGAGGGACCTCCGCTGGTCAGCCTGCGATCGATTCAGGAAAGACATGCGCCAGCGTACACTCCTGTTCGGATCGGCCAGCGGGTCACAGTAAGCGGCGTCGTCGCTACACGAGCCGTCAATTTCGGGGAATACGCGCACCTACCCATCCAAGGAGACGAGAACTTCGGGCTGTTTATCGAGCGCGCTCGAGGGGCCTTAGACGCCTTCTCGCCTGGGGACGTGATTCAGGCCACGGGCGTTGTCGGCCACCGTTCCGGTCCGCCAGTGCTCGTCGCTGATAGCATTTCAAAGCAAGGCGAACGGCAACCCCCGAAACCGCAAAAACTTCAGATCGCCGATTTGACGAAGTTCGAGAACATCGGCAAATACATTGCCGTCGATGCGTTTATTCTGGCTGCCGGGCAAAATGCCGGCGGGGACGTAATCATTATCGGCGGAGGCAAGAATACTCCGATCAGCGTGTTCTATCCGCGCTTTCATCGGTGGAGCGGCCCAGGGCTTCACAAATACGAGCCCGGCGACCAGATCCGAGTCACGGCTCTCGCTTCGCAATACTGCCCGGTGGAGCCTTACGACCGGGGCTTCCAGCTTGTGGTTGACGATCCCTCGCAACTCCTGCTGCTGGAACGAGGATGGATGATTCCACCCGGCATCGTGCTCTACCTGCTCGTCACGATGTTGTTCGCAATCGGCGTCTGGTGGATGCGCGAACACCGGATGGCCGAGCAACGCAGAACGATCCGAAGCATGATGTCACTTTCCGAGGAAGTACTGTCGGCGAATAGCGTCGGCGAGATTTCCCGAAAAATCCAGGCCGTTTTACCGAACCTCCTGAAGGCTTGGAAAATTGATCTTTACCTTCTGAACCGTATACGCAGCACGCTTGACCGCATTCCCGATGACATATCCGCCGAACCAGTGACCATTGCGATCGAACAACCTGAAGGAACAATGGCAGCGGCCGTTGCACTTTGCTTTCGAAACCGGGCACTGTTGACCGTACCGGACTTTAGAAAAAGTCCACTGATCGAGTTCCCCAAACATTTCGATTTACCTGCGTCGGCCGTTTTTGTGCCGATGTTCGCGCAACGCGACGTGCTGGGCGTGGTAGCTGTGCAATTTCGCGTCCGATTGAAAACGAATCGCAACCAACAGGCTGCACTACAGCACGTCGCCAATCAGATCGCGGCTTCCCTGCGCCTTCAGGAGCAACAGTCCATTCGCGAGCAATTGCTTCGAACCGAAAAGATGGCGGCCGCGGGGCAGCTAATCTCCGCTGTGGCGCACGATTTGCGCGCTCCCTTAAATGCGATCCGTGAGGCTGCTACTCGGATTCGTGGCGAACGGAATGGCAATGAAGAAATGGAGATTACGGCCGAGGCCGAACGCGGTCTTCAGATCGTTACTCACTTGCTGTCATTTGCCCGTCTTGAAAGGTCGGAAGCACGAGCCGTCAATTTACACGAGCTTGTCACCGGGGTTATGGAGGCGCGCGAACCGGAATGGCTGCGCAAGGGCTTGCATGTTGAGAATACGCTTCCGGTCACGCCGGTAGAAGTGTTTGTAGATGAGAGTGAGTTGGAGCAGGTAGTTCTCAGCCTCCTCATCCAGGTGGAGCACACGGTTGAGAATTATGCCGGCAATCGTGTTCGTGTCAGCAGCCGTGTTCTGGGGACACGCGTACAAATTGCCATCGATTTCGAAGGACCCGCCGAGGTTTCAGACACACCAGACGAGCCGACGCCAGGAGACGCGTTCAGCCTTCCTGTTTGCCAGGCGATCGCGCAGAGCCACGGCGGCGACATTCGCTTGTTCCAGACGCCACAGGGTGGATACCGCTATGAGTTGGAATTGCCGGTTCATCACGCTCCTCTACCCACGGAAGTTTCGATTGCCCCCCCGTCCCGTCATGCCTCCCGGGTTCTTACGGTGATTCTGATTGAGCCGGATGCGCCTCTCCAAAGACGGCTTTTGGCGATGCTGAGTGTTCGCGGGCACCGAGCAATCCCTGTAGACAGCGCAGAAGAAGCCGTCGATATGGTCCAGCGCATGCCGTTTGACGTGATCTTCTGTACAGTCAGGCTGCCCGGGCTGAGCTGGATCGAATTCTACAAACGCGTTCGCCGCCGAATTTCGGTGTTTGTGGCGCTTACGGAGAACTACGATACCGACGCGGGTGGAGTTCTGAAAGATGGCGCTGGCTTCGTTCTGTGCAAGCCCATAGAGGAGAGCGAGTTAGATGGCGTTCTCGCCGATGTTGAGGCGCGACACGGGTCAAGACATTGAAGGCATTCGGTAACCGGAATCCTGTTATGCTCGTCTCACGGGGAGAAATGTTTCGAGCCATTATTGCCCTTTCCCTGCTGATTTCTTCAATCGGAGTCGCGGCAGATAAATATACGGGGCCCCGCCCGCCGAAGGCCGATGTCGTATACCTCGTCCATGCGGACAATCTAATTGAGACGGAGCTTGGAAAGGCTAAGAGCGACGAGCGCAAAGATGTTGTCGTTGCGACCCTGCCGGGGCCTAGTTCTCCAGTTAAGACTCCGATGGCCGAACCGATCTTTCTTATCAAAACCGACAAAATAGCAGTCGATAAGCTTGCCGCGTTCAAACTGGACGTCAAGAATGGTCAGCGAGAAGTGGTCATCAGCGCAAAGAAGCTTAAGAACATGAAGGCCCCCATTCATCTGACCATCACTCGCCTAGATGATCGTCTGTACCGGGTCGAAGTTGACGAGGTACTGGAGAACGGTGAGTACTCACTCTCGCCGGACGGTTCGGACGAAACTTTCAGCTTCCAGATCTACTGACGCTGTCTGCTACAATCCCGTTGAATGTTCAAAGGCCTGGAGCACACCGCGATCGCTTCCCCGAACCCACGCGCTCTCGCAAATTGGTATGTGGAGAACCTGGAGTTCGTAATCAATTTTGAATACGACGGCAACTATTTCGTACGTGCCAAGAACGGGTCGATGCTTGAGATTATCCCGTCTCTTGGGGACCGGGGACCCCAGAACCTGAAGGATCCCGGCATTCGACACCTCGCAGTCGATGTGGATAGCTTTGACGAAGCGCTAGAGCTACTGCGCGGAAAGAAAGTCAATTTCATCGGTGAGCCATTCGAGAACCAAGGAAATCGCCTGGTGTTTTTCACGGATCTGGACGGAAACTACCTCCATCTGATCGCGCGAACAAAGCCGCTTCCGTAGCGCAGGCACCGGTGCTGAAGCGCGTCTTCAAAGCATTTGAATATCGAGATTTCCGACTGCTTTGGTTTGGGGCGTGTACATCGAGTGTCGGCACATGGATGCAGATAGTCGCGCAGAACTGGCTCGTTTTGGAGATTACCAATTCGCCTTTTCTGCTCGGGCTCGACTCGTTCCTGGGACAAATCCCCATTTTTCTGTTTTCCCTCATTGGCGGAGTGGTCGCCGATCGCACGGACAGGCGGAAACTGCTGGTTGTCTCGCAATTGGTGCAGATGTCGTGCGCATTTCTGCTTGCAACGCTCTTTGCACTATCTACTGTCCACGTGTGGCATATTTTGAGTCTGTCGTTTGTGGTCGGTCTTGCACAGGCGTTCGGCGGACCAGCCTATCAAGCCTTGATTCCCACCCTCGTGGCGCCAAAAGATCTGGCAAATGCGATCGCCCTTAACTCGATTCAATTCAATCTTGCCCGGGTGATTGGGCCAATGCTCGGCGGTCTTGCGCTTACCAACTTGGGTCCGGCTTGGTGCTTCACCTTCAACGGAATATCGTTCATCGCAGTGATCATTTCCCTGCTGTTGCTGCCTGTACGTCCGATCGCGGCCAAAACTGGCGCGTCGGTCCTTACAAGTATCAAAGAAGGACTGAACTTCATTGACAAGCAAGAAGGTATGTCCCCGCTCATTGTTATCGCGTTCCTGATGACGATGCTCGGAATCCCTCTGATGGTGTTTCTTCCGGTCGTGGTGAAGGACGTTTTCCATATGGGCCCGAAGATTTTTACTCTTATGCTTTGTATTTCGGGCGGCGGCGCCGTTGTGGGAGCGCTGACTGTGGCGGCATATGGACATATTCAAAAGAAGGGGCTTACGGCGCTGCTAACGCTTCTTCTGCTTGGCTTCGTTATGGCTGGATTCGGCCTTTCCCGATCGCTGCTGGTGAGTTGTGTTTTGCTGTTTGTCGCAAGCGCAGCGCTGGTAGGGGTCTTCGCCATGATCAGTTCGCTGGTGCAACTCATTACTCCCGATGCGATGCGAGGTCGCGTGATGAGTGTTTACAATGTTGCATTTCGCGGCGGCATGCCGATCGGAAGCCTGATCTCGGGCGAGTTTATTGGCTCCAGTTCGGTTGGGACCGTGCTCGTGATCAACGGCATCGGGCTTTCGTTGCTCGGTCTATATTTCCTTCTTGTGCAACGGCGCGTCGCGCATTTGTAAAATCAAAGCAGATGTTGATTGTTGGTGTTCTTGCCTTCGCCGCCGCTGTGGTTCCTCTGCCGCCACGCGAGTTAGAGCAAGCTCGTGACAAACAGGATCGGTCGGCGTTAGAGCGTATCGCTTCGACTTACGGGACGACGGCGGCCAAACAGCCGACGGACGCGCAAGCGCAATATGAATTTGCCAGAGCACAATCGTATCTGGCTGAAGTTGCGACCGAACTCAAAGATAAGAATGGCGGTCGCACGGCGGCTGAGGCCGGTATAAAAGCCGCGGAACAAGCAGTGGCTTTAAAGGCAGGGGTAGCCGAGTATCATCGACTGCTAGGGACACTTTGCGGTCAGCTCGTTCCGGCCAATGTGCTTGCGGGTCTGAAGTACGGCAAGTGCGCTATGCAATCGATCAACAAGGCAATTGAACTCGATCCGAAGTCTGCCCTTGCGTACGTCAGTCGGGGTGTCGGGAATTACTATCTCCCCGCGGCCTTCGGCGGAGGTCCTGAGATTGCGCTAAAGGATTTCGATCAGGCGATTCAACTCGACACGAAGCTCGCTGAAGCCCACCTTTGGCGCGGGCTTGCGCTCCGGAAACTGAATCGTAATGTGGACGCCCGCGCGGCCTTCAGCAAGTCCCTCCAATTGAATCCAGCGCGCGTTTGGACAAAGCTACAGCTAGAAAAGACTCCTCCTCAATGACGAGGCGCTGGTCTGCCGCACTTGCGCTCCTGGCGTTGACGTCAATCAGTTTTCTCATTTTCCCCGGTCACACCATTCTTCAGGCAGACACGCAGATTTACATTCCAATTCTCGAGCGTTTGAATGATCCATCCTTGTTTGCGAACGATGAGATGGCGAAACGTCCCCACGTCCAATTTACGTTCTTCGACGAGGTTGGATTATTGCTGCGGCGTATAACTCGGCTCTCGTTCGAACAAGTGCTGATGGGGCAGCAGTTCGTCTACCGAGCGGTTGCGATTCTCGGCGTTTATCTTTTGGCGCTGGCGACGGGTTTACGTCCGATTTTGGCGTGGCTTGCAGCAGCGCTTGTCTCTTTAGGGGCAGCGGTTATAGGACCTGCAGTTTTGATCGTGGAATACGAACCCGTGCCGCGCGGTTTCGCGTTGCCATTCGTCGTGTTCTCGCTTGCGATGGTTTCGTATCGGCGTTGGTTGTTCGCAGCCGCTGCGGCAACAATCGCCTTCAGCTTTCATCCTCCTACCGCACTGGCCTATGGTGTAGCACTTCTTGTCCTACTTCTCTGGAACAAGGAGTTCAAGGCTTCGGGTGTTCTAGCGAGTGGACCGCTGGTGATGGTGATCGCGATTCTCGTTCAGGACCCGTCACCGGATAAGCTGCCTCTATTCCAGCGTATCGATCCAATGCTCGAAGATCTGCAGCGTATGCGCGCAGCGTATAACTGGGTAAGTTTGTGGCTCGGCCGTTGGATTTATCTTTACGTCATCCTAACCATACTCGGCTTCCTTGCCTGGCTACGGATTAGACGATACTTCTCTCGCGAACTGAATATTCTGGTTCTGGCGCTCTCAATAATCGGATTGCTTAGTGTGCCTTTGTCGTATCTGCTTCTTGAGCGCATGAAGTTAATGGTTGTTCCACAATTTCAGCCGGGACGCTATCTCCTGTATGTGACGTTCTTCACGATTCTGCTGACATCAATCGCAGCGATCCATGCGGGGGCCCGCGGATCTTACGTCGAAGCAGTGCTGTTCTTTCTTGTTCCGCTTGGCATGGCCGCTACGGAATGGGATCCGGCAAAGCTTCTCGGAACAAGATCCGCCGTCGTACTCATACTCGCGCTCGGTTGTGCCTGGTCAGTAAGGCAGCAACAGCCGTGGCTGATTGCTATCGCCGGACTTCTTTCCTTCTTTGCTCTCTCTTGGATCGGCGTCCAGAACTATGCGGAAGTCCATAGTGATGACCTTGATCGGCTCGCAGGTTGGGCGTTAGCGAACACGAGTAAGGACGCGGTTTTTCAGTTTGCGGATTCGGAGAAGAAGCTCGACCCGGGAATTTTTCGAGCGAGAGCCAAACGCGCTCTGTACGTAGATTGGAAGAGCGGCGGTCAAGTGAACTTCCTGCGCGACTTTTCGGTCTTGTGGCGTGATCGATGGGACCTGTTGGGGCGACAACAGGACATAGATGTCTATCGCAAACTAGGAATTGACTACGTAGTGTTTCAGGCCTCCAATAAGCAACCGGCACAGACGCCGGTATATGAGAACGCTCGGTGGGTAGTCTACGATTTGAGGAAATCGTCGACTTCTTTGCGAGATGGCACCGAGGCTTGGGCTCCAGCACGGGTCACGGAGATGGCTGCGGCAGCATTGGCGAATCGTAGCGCTTGTTCTACGGCCAAGCCTTCGGTGAGCGCCACGGCGAGTCCTGCGTTGAATGTGTCACCGGCCGCCGTAGTGTCGGCAACATCAACTGCAAACCCGGGCGCATGGATGCCAATGTTAACGTCGGCATAGTAGCACCCTTGTTCGCCAAGTTTTAAGACAACGGCGGCAGAACCCATTTGCAGAAGTTCACGAGCGAGAGCAGGGGCTTCTTGCACAGTTACTCTTCCCGGCGCGCGTCCCAAGAGCATACACGCCTCACTTTCATTGGGAGTAAGGATGTCTACGCTTGTTAAGAGCTCTCGCGACAGTCTCTGCGCAGGCGCAGGATCTAGAATTGTCTTCGCGCCTTCCCGTTTGGCGAGACGAAGCGCCGCTTGTACAGTGTCCAGTGGAGTCTCAAGCTGGAACAGAGCGTAGCGAGAATTCCTGAAACTTGATCGAGCGCCTTCAATGTCACTTGGTGGAAACGCGCTATTAGCGCCCGAAACAACGACAATCGAGTTCTGGCCACTCGCATCGACACCGATGAAGGCAACGCCTGTCGATTCGCTCCGGACTGCAGATACGGCGCTCACATCGACACCCGCCGCGGCCAAACTGGCCTTCAAGTGATCGGCAAACACGTCGTATCCCACGCGTCCGACCATACGGACAAGCGCTTCAACTGCAAGACGCCCAGCTGCGCAGGCTTGGTTTGCGCCCTTACCACCCGGGATCATTTGAAAACTGCGCCCGAGAACGGTCTCGCCAGGAGCGGGCAGATGCTCCGTCCGAACGACGAAGTCCATATTTAAACTTCCAAGGACGACGATGGCGGGCTTCACGGTGTTGGGTGGAATGCTCCGGCGGGATCTACCTTGTGAGATCGATGCCTAGTTTCTTAAGCTCTTCGGCGTAATACCGCTTGTGAAGAAGATCCCACTCTTCGGTACCTTCAGCGATCTCGCGCTTCTGCGTCTTGATCTTCGCGCGAGCCGCCTTCTCTACCTTTTCTTCCGCGACCAGGGTATCGGTGATGAATCCGACGATCTGTAGTCGAATATCATTCTGGTCTTTCTTTAACCGTATATGCCTAGCCTTTCGCATCGCGATGACAAGTTTGTGAGAGATGTCGGTAATCTTGTCTCGAGAAAGCTTCATCTGGTCGCCGGTGTCTCTCCCCGACGCGCGGACGATCTTTCGCTGCTGAACCAAAGTATTCTTAATACGACGGAACATCTCCTGGTAGCTAACGCCTTCGCGCCGCATGTAGTCGGCGTATTGGTCGAGGATGTCGCGGACCTCGTCGTTCAACTGATCTTCAGCGGAAAGCTCATCGGTGATCAAATCCGTGAACAGTTCAACAGCGGCTTGGGGCTCGGAAGTCTCAAACTGCTGAGGAGTCATTCTCTCCACAAGCCTGCGAGAGAGATAGGCAACGAATTCGCGGGCTAACAACATGTGCGGGGTGAACCCAGTTTATCATCCTGAGCGCCAAGAAATGCATTTTATTGGGGCTAGAGAACCACCCAAACATTTCCTGGAAACTTTGTTGTTGACTTTCGTCCTTTGTTCGCCAACAATTAAAAGAAGATCATGGCGCTAACCAGACGACAAAAAGAATTCCTGGACTTCCTGGTCGGATTCACAGATTCGAACGGCTATAGCCCAAGTTATGAGGAGATCGCTTCGGCACTCGACCTGGCATCGCTCGCTACCGTTCATAAACACGTGTCAGCGCTCGAATTGAAGGGTTATCTTCATCGCGGCTTCAATCAGAGCCGATCCCTTGAGGTGTCTCCAAAGTACCTGCAGGAGTTCCGCGAAGCAAGGCTGGCTTCGTTCCCGCCCGCGGAAGTCCCATTGCTCGGACGCATTGCTGCGGGCTTACCCGTAGAAGCGAT
>Ga0190275_10001496_pt1 | contig 17309 bp, 16 predicted proteins | sample Popmic550T_FD_133745 | JGI IMG/M metagenome (GOLD analysis project Ga0190275, IMG submission 133745) | Populus adjacent soil microbial communities from riparian zone of Yellowstone River, Montana, USA - 550 T | ecosystem: Environmental > Terrestrial > Soil > Riparian zone > Trees stand | place...
CGACGGCGACGGCAGCGATGAGCAGGGTGAACCAGAGGCGCGAGTCCATCTCGGGTCAGACCCCGAGCCAGCGCAGCAGAACCAGCTCGGCGCAGAAGCCCGGCCCCATCGCCAGCAGCACCCCGTGCGAGCCCGGCGGAGGTGCTGGGTCGTCGAGGGTGGCCGCTAGAACATGGAGGACCGAGGCCGAAGACAGGTTTCCGACGGATGCAAGAGACTCCCACGCGTGCCGCAATGCCCCGTCCGGGAGAGCGAGAGCCTGGTGTACGGCCACAAGCACCTTCGGGCCACCAGGGTGGGCAATCCAGCACGCAACCTCTGTGGTGTCGAGGTCGTTGGCAGCGAGGAAACCCTTCATGTCCTCGGCCAGGTGAGCGCCCACGACGTCGGCGACACTGGCATCCAGCACGATGCGGAAACCGGTGCCACCGATGTCCCAACCCATCACGCGTTCGGTACCCGGGTAGAAGCGGGACCGTGTCGCGACCACATCCGGACCTGGCGGCATCGAGGCGGCGTGATCAGCGCCGGTCATCACCACCGCCGCAGCGCCGTCGCCGAACAAGCCGCTGGCCACGAGATTGGCCGTCGAATCGTCGTCGCGCTGGACGGTGAGCGAGCACAGCTCCACCGACAGCAGCACAGCCACGTCGTCGGGGTGGCCGAGCAGGTAGTCATGCACCCGCGCCACACCTGCTGCGCCAGCAACACAACCCAGCCCGAAGATCGGAATGCGCTTGACGTCTGGTCGCAGCCCGAGCCGGGAGACCAAGCGCGCGTCCAGCGACGGCACAGCGATCCCGGTCACCGATGTGGTCACGATGAGATCGACGTCCTGCGCGCTGAGTCCAGCCCGATCCAGAGCATCGCTGATGGCGCGTGCGCCCAGGTCGGCGCCAGCCCGGATGAACACGTCGTTGGCCGCCCCGAAGTCATCGAGCTTCGCGTAGTCGGCCAGCGGCAGGACCAGAGAGCGCGTCTCGACACCGGCATTGCCGTGCAGTCGTGTCAACAACGCTGTGGAGGCCCCGGGGTCAAGGACGAGATCGGCGACCATCGCGGTGATCTCAGCCTGCGGGTAGCAGTACTCGGGCAGCGCGGTCGCCACGGAGGCAATCCGGCTCGAAGACTGCCCTGCCAGCTTCTGAGCCTCTACGTCCACCCCTAGGTTGTACCCGAAACCTTTCCTTAGGTGGCCCTAACCGGGCTGGAGTGAAAGACTGACCAACGACACGGGGACGAAGAGGGGAGCTCATGGCATCGGCTATCAGCGCCTATCCCCACGGGATAGCTGCTCCCGAGCGACGTCAGCCGCTCAGCAGGGAGTTGATCATCTCAGCGGCGGTGCTGTTCGTGGATGCCAATGGACTACCGGCGTTGACGATGCGGGGGCTGGGCAAGGAACTCGGCGTCGAGGCCATGTCGCTCTACCGCTATGTGAACGGTCGCGAGGACCTGCTCGAGGGCATCGTCGAGAGCATGGTTTCGGAGTTGCATCTGGATCCGGAATCGATGGAGCCGCTGAACGGGTGGCAGGCCTACCTGCAGTGGTTGGCCCACGGCGTACGACGGATCGCCCAAGAACATCCGGCTGTTTTCCCGCTGATCGCGACGCGCCACCCCGCGGCGCCCTGGCTACGTCCGCCGCTGCGCAGTCTCAAGGTCGTGGAGGATTTCCTCAGCGAGTTGATCACGCGCGGCTTCACCGACGAGAGCGCCATCGCCGCATACCGGGCGTTCTCCAGTTTCCTGCTCGGCCATCTGTTGCTCGAAGCTGCTGCGCGCGGAGCCCAGACTGGCGTGCCGCTCGAAGCTCCGGCTGAGGGGGACATCTCCCCGGCCAGCCTGGAGTATTCGACCGCAACGTTCCCCCAGGTGACCCGGCTGGGACCCCGGCTGGCTGAAGACCACAGCGACGCCGAGTTCGAGGCTGCCCTCGAGAACATGCTCGATCGGTTGGACCGCACCCTCGCGCACTAGAGCACTTCATTTAGGGTGGCCGAATGCAGGCTCGTGACCTCGCAGTTCCATTTCCCGCCGTCGCTCTGGATTCCAACGCACTAGAGGCGGCCCAGCTGATGGCAGAACGCAAGCTGCCCGGGATCGTGGTCTGCCACGGCGATGGCAGCCCGCACACGATCCTGCCTGGCTCCCAGGTGTTGCGTTTCGTCATCCCTCGCTACGTCCAGGACGACGAGGCGTTGGCTCGGGTGATCGACGAGCAGACCGCAGATGAGATGTTCGGCAGTCTTGCCGGGAAGTCGGTGCGCGACTTGCTCCCCGAAGATGAGTCCGAGCTTCCGGTCGCCAAGGGCGAGGACACCGTCATGGAGGTGGCCGCCCTCATGGCGCGAGCGCACAGCCCGCTGGTGGCCGTGGTCGAGGATGGGCGACTTCTGGGCTGCGTCACTGTGGCCCGGTTGCTCGAGCGCTACTTGCCGGTGGCCTGAAACGTGGCTGTCGTCGCGGTCGTCATTTTTGTCGCCGCCTACGTCCTGATCGTCACCGAGCGGATCCACCGGGTGGCCGCGGCCCTCGGTGGTGCGGGGATCATGATGGCCGCGGGGGTCGTCGGCGCTGAGGACGCGTTCTTCAGTGAGGAAACAGGCGTTGACTGGAATGTCATCTTCCTGCTCCTCGGGATGATGATCATCGTCGGGGTGCTGCGGGAGACCGGAGTTTTCGAGTTCCTTGCGATCTCGGCAGCCAAGCGGGCCAAGGGCAAACCCTTCCGCGTCATGGTGACCTTTGTCCTGCTCACCGCGTTCGCCTCAGCACTGCTGGACAACGTCACAACCGTGCTATTGATCGCGCCGGTCACCCTGCTGGTGTGCTTGCGCCTGGGCGTCCCGCCCGTACCTTTCCTCATCGCTGAGGTGCTCGCTTCAAACATCGGTGGTGCGGCCACTCTCATCGGCGACCCACCCAACATCATCATCGCCAGCCGCGGTGACCTGTCCTTCAACGACTTTCTGTTCAACATGGGCCCGATCGTCCTTCTCCTACTGATCGTCTACTTAGGACTGTGTCGCTTCCTGTTTCGGAAGGCCTTTCTATACGACGTAGAAAAAGTCGCTGCGGTCATGAGGCTCAACGAGAAGGAGGCCATCGAGAACCGTCCACTGCTGATCAAGGCGGGCGGAGTCCTTGTGCTGGTGACAATCGGCTTCGTACTCCACTCGACCCTGCACACCGAGGTCTCGGTAGTGGCGCTGCTCGGAGCCGGACTCCTCGTCGCGATCGCCAACCTCTCGCCCAAGGAGTATCTCCGCGAGGTCGAATGGAACACGCTGGTGTTCTTCGCCGGCCTGTTCATCATGGTCGGCGCCCTGATCAAGGTAGGCGTCATCGGGTCTCTGTCGAAGCTCGTCACGGAGGTGACCGGCGGCAATCTCCTGCTCGCCTCGATTCTGATCCTCCTGGTATCCGGCGTGCTGTCCGGCATCGTGGACAACATCCCCTACGTGGCCACGATGGCACCGCTGGTCGCCGATCTCGCCGACGATGCTGGGAACCCGGGCAATGTGCTCTGGTGGGCGTTGGCACTCGGCGCAGACCTCGGCGGAAACGCCACGATGGTGGGTGCGGCCGCCAATGTCGTGGTCGTGGGCATCGCGGAGAAGAACGGCTACAAGATCAGCTTCCTGGAGTTCTTCAAGTATGGCGGTCTCGTCGCGCTCGTGACGATCCTGCTGTGCGTCCCCTACCTGTGGCTGCGCTACTTCGTCTTCGCCTGATGCCTGAGACTGCCTCCGTGGCCGAGCCGGCCGTTTTGGAGGTTCGCGGCGTCCGTCGCAGTTACCGCGACTTGGTTGCGGTAGCCGGCGTGGACCTGTACTTGGCGCGTGGGGAGATACACGCACTGGTTGGTCTCAACGGCGCAGGGAAGACCACCCTGATGCGGCTCATGCTCGGTATGGCCCGCCCCGAGAGCGGGCTCGTGCGACTCAATGGCCGTGACATCTCCAGATGTAGGGCCGCCGACTGGGCTCGGGTGGGTCACCTGATCGAGACGCCGTTTGCCTATCCGGAGCTCACGGTCACGGAGAACGTGATCGCCTCGGCCCGCCTGCACGGACTGCAAACCCTGATGGCGGCCACGGCTGCCGAGGAGAGCATCTCCGACCTCGGCCTCACCCCCTGGGCAAGTCGACCTGCACGTGGGCTGTCTCTCGGCAACCGCCAGCGACTAGGTCTCGCCTGCGCCCTAGCCCATAGGCCCGACGTGCTGGTCCTCGATGAGCCGACCAACGGCTTGGACCCCAGAGGCGTGATCATCGTCCGCGAGTCATTACGGAAAGCAGCTGAACGGGGCGCCGCAGTGCTGGTCTCGAGCCATCACCTTGACGAGGTCTCCCGTGTCGCACACCGGATCACGGTGATGCACGGCAGCGTCCTCGTTGGGTCCCTTGACCCCGGCGGCCTCGATCTGGAGCGGCGGTTCTTTGACATGGTCTACGCCGCCGAAGAGCCGCTTGCCGGACCGGTTCCCAAGCCAGGGAGAAGATTATGATGCGCGCCGTCGTGGCCATCGAATGGCTCAAACTGCGTCGCTCACGCGTGGTGCTCACCGCCACGGCAGTTCTCGTCTTCCTTCTTCCCGGCTCCGCTGCGGCGTTCATGGCTGCCTACCTCAGTGGTGGCGACAGCCAGTTCGCCGCCAAGGTTTCCACACTGCTCAACGGGCGCAGCTGGGCTGACTATCTGGGACTGATCGGCCAGCTGTCGTCGGTCGGGGCTCTGCTCTCGGTCGGGATTGTCGTGTGTTGGACCTACGGCCGCGAGTTCAGCGACGGGACCATCGGCAACCTCTTCGCGCTCCCGATAAGCCGGGCGCGAATTGCCTGGGCCAAGGGTCTGGTCGTGCTCTGCTGGGGCGTGGCAACGTCGATCCTCGGCGTATTGGTCGCCGTCCTACTCGGGCTCGCGCTGAGTCTCGACGCCACAAGCGCAGCCGAGATCGCGCAAGCGGCGACGATGCCGATCGTTGTGGCAACGCTGACCACCCTGCTGGCCGTGCCGCTGGCCCTGGTCGCCAGCGCCGGGCGCGGCTACCTTCCGGGCGTAGCTGCGCTGCTGGCGGTCGTCGTCGTGACTCAGATCGTCACCACACTTGGTGCTAGTCCCTGGTTTCCATGGGCGGCTCCTGCTCTTTGGTCCGGCCTTGGCGGGCCCGCACTTTCGGCACAGGTCACCTCCGTCCAGCTGGCAATGCCATGCCTCGTCGGTGCCCTAGGGATGTCGCTGTGTGCTTGGTGGTGGAAACACTGTGAGGTTGTGTGAACCAGGGTTTCACCTGAATCCGACATCACCTCACCGTCGACGCCACCTATTCGTAGCTGTCTGGCACTCCGTCGGCGTCGGCGTCTCGGGCCTCCAGTTCGCCCAGCTTGCGGTACGTACGGTTGCGCATCCGGAGGATCACCGCCGCTAGGAGTGCCGCGAGCAGGGATCCGACCAGGACGCCGACCTTCACCAGGTCGTCGCGCATACTCCCGGCACCGAAGGCCAGTTCACCTATCAACAGCGAGACGGTGAACCCCACCCCGGCGAGCAGCGCCAGCCCGAGGACGTCGACCCAGCTCAGCTCGTCATCCAGGCTGGCCTTGGTGAAGCGGGCCACAAGATAGGTCGCACCGAAGACGCCGATGGTCTTGCCGATCACCAGACCGGCGATGATGCCGATCGCGATCGGATCGGTGAGGGCCTCGCCCAGGCCGGACAGGCCGCCGATCGCGACCCCCGCGGAGAAGAAGGCGAAGATCGGGACTGCGACAGCGGCCGAGAGCGGTCGGAAGCGATGTTCGAAATGCTCTGCAAGCCCTGGCCCTGCATCCGGACCACCCGCGCGCTCACTGCGGATCACCGGGACCGCGAAGCCGAGCAACATTCCCGCCACCGTGGCATGGACCCCCGAGGCGTGCATCAGTCCCCACGCGAGCAAGGCAAGAGGAAGCAGTAACCACCAGGATCGGATCCGCCGCTGGACGAGGCCAGTGAATGCGGCGATCGCCAGGAGCGCGGACAACAGCGGCATGATCTTCAAGTCGGAGGTGAAGAAGATCGCAATGATCAGGATCGCCAGCAGGTCGTCGACCACTGCCAGGGCGAGCAGAAACGTACGTAATGCCGTCGGCAAGTGGGTGCTGATCACCGCCAGCACCGCCAAGGCGAAGGCGATGTCCGTGGCGGTCGGAATTGCCCAGCCTTGCAGAGCTCCCTGCCCGGTGTTCAGGTTGAGGAAAACGAAGACCAACGCCGGGATGACCATGCCGCCCACAGCGGCCGCGACGGGCAGGGCTGCCCGGCTCGGACTCCGAAGATCACCAGCGACGAACTCTCGCTTGAGTTCAAGGCCGGCGACAAAGAAGAAGATGGCCAGCAATCCGTCGGCCGCCCACGTTCCTAGGCTGAGGTTCAGGTCAAGTGCCGCGGGACCGACCTTGGTGTCGCGCAGGTTCACGTACGACCCGCCCCAGGGGGAGTTGGCCCAGATCAAAGCGGTGACCGCCGCGATCAGCAGAAGCGCTCCGCCGACGGTCTCCTTGCGAAGGATTCCTGTCAGCCGGGAGGTCTCGAGCCAGGAGCCCGCGGTGAACAACTTGGACGTGTTGGAACCGGTCACCGGTCTCCTCAAGGGTCGACAAAATTCGTTTTGCCGACTCGATTCACCCCAACCACGGTCGTGGGCGAGGCTCCGCCGGGCCGCTCGACACTTCCCGGCGCTTTGGCTCCCAGGCTAGTCGCCGACCGCGGGAGCAGGCATCGTGCCAGGCGATTCTAGAAGCGACCTCCGCCGCCGCGCCGACCTCGACTCCCCGATCCGCCGAAGCTCCCCGTCGAGCGACGGCCTCCGCCACCTCCGCCGCCGAAGCCGCCGCCGAAGCCGCCACCGAAGACGCCGCCGCCTCGGCCGCCACCGAAAAGGATCCCGCCGAGGATCAAACTGCCCAGATCTGGACCGCCACGGCCGCCGTAGCCCTGGCCGCTGAAGCCACCACCCCCGCTGAAGCCGCCCAAGCCACCACCCACGTCGTTGTACGCGTACTGCAGGGCTTGTTGGCCCATGAAGTCAGCCTGCTGCGCCTCGCGTAGTGCCGCTGGCGGATCGGTGTCGGCCAGGGACGTGGCCTGGTCGAGGTGGCGCTGCCCCTCGGCCAGTCGGGTACGGGCCTGACTGCCGACCGCTCCACGTCTGGTGGTGATGAAGTCGTGGGCGGTGGCCAGGGAGGACTGGGCGGTGATGAGTGCCTGATCCAGGGTCCGGGCGACCCGCTGATTCTGAACTGTCGCCTCGCGCGCAGCGGCCAGCGCCTTGTCCAGGGCGAGATCGGCCTCGGTCAACTGGCGCAGGGCGGTCAGCGGGTCAGGCAAATCGCCGCGGGTGGATGCCTGGGCGGCCTCGGCGGCAGCTAGGGCCTTTTCTGCCCGCGCAACTATCGGCGCCAGCCCGCGGGCGTCTCCGGAAGAGAGCATGGTGCGAGCCTCGGCCAGATCCTGTTCGATCTCACCTCGAGCCGCAACGATCGCGGCGCCCGCCTCGTCGAGTTCAGTTTCCAGGCGCCACAGCCCGTCCAGCAGCTGGTCAGCCTGCGCGGTCGCGTCCTCAGCCGTACGCAGTGACACCACAGCAGCGCTCGGAGTCGGTGAGGTGAGCGCGGTCCGCGCTCCGGCAAGTTCGGCGCGAGCGTTGTCCAGCAGAATCTGTGCTTGCTCGACGTCGTCGGAGATGGAACTGAGAGCCGATGGTGCGTAGCGGGCCTGCAACGATTCGAGACGTTGGGTTTCCTTGGGTAGCCGAGTGCGTACCTGCTGGACCGTCGAGGTCAGCGCCTCGAGCACCTTCGCTGCATTGTGGTCCAGGTCGCGCAACCGGTCGAAGGCCTCCGACTGCTCATCGAGACGTTCGTCGCCGATCTGGCACAGGCGCAAGATCTCCACCAGAAGGGCGCGCTGTTCGGCGTCATCCTCGGGCACCTCATCGTCCAACTGCTGGCGCAGGGTGAAAGCCTGACCAAGCTCGGCGCGCGAGGCGTCCAACGCCTCCTGGAACCCGGCCACCGCCTCCTCCCCGAACTGCCCGCGGGCGAAGGTCAACTCCTGATCCGAGGTCTGGACCGCGTCATCGAGGTCGATCAGGGCGGTGCTGGCTTTGAAGGTCAGCTGCTCGGTGTTGACGTCCGCGTACGGGGCAGGAGCCGCCTGCGGCACCGCGGATCCAGCGGATGGGCCGGCGAGGCCAGGGTCGGGCCGCGTTCCCGCTGCCGGGGCCCGCGCCCTCTTGCCTCGGCGATACAGGATGTACCCGCCACCGCCGAGAACCGCGACGCCGAGAAGTGCCGCGATGGGGAGGCCACTGCTGCCCCCGGTTACTTCCTCGTCGTGCAGGGCATCGGCGAAAGCGATGGCGGCGTCGTCCCAATCGCCTTGGCGTAAGAGCGGTTCGACGTTGGTTGCGATGAGGTCGGAAAGGTCTGCATCTGAGACCGGATAATCCTGAGCGACTGACAGTCCGAATGCACGATCTTCTATCGCCACAGCGAAGAGCACATCCTTGCTGCCCAGTTGTGACAGTTGGGCGCTCTCTTGTGCCCATGTCTGACCGTCCAGTCGGTCGAAACTGAGGACGAACACGACGAAGAGCTGAGTTCCGTCGGCATCGCGAAGTCGGTCGAGGGCCTCACGGACACCCGCGGTGTTACCCCCGAGGGCGTCGGCGTTGTCGGTGATCTGGTTCTGTGCACGAAGTGGGGATTGCGCCTGGGCGACGTCGTGGCCTACCGGGCTGGCCCACAGCACCATCGCCAGTGCGGCAAGGAGTACGAGGAGTACGAGTCGGCGCACAAGGCGGACTTTACGCAATTAGGCTGACCGCTTTCCTGCCGCCGTGTCGAGGAGTGCCAATGAGCCTGATGAGCCTCCCCAAGGCCGAGTTGCACGTGCACGTCGAAGGAACCATGGAACCCGAGATGGTCTTCGCACTGGCGGCGAGAAACCGGGTCAATCTCCCCTTCGCTGACGTCGACGATCTACGCGCCAGGTACGTCTTCGCCGACCTCCAGAGTTTTCTCGACCTGTATTACGCGGCAATGGACGTGCTACGAACTGCCGAGGACTTCACCGACCTCGCCCGCGCCTATCTCGATCGGGCGCACACCCAAGGCGTGCGCCACGTCGAGATGTTCTTCGACCCGCAGCCGCACATGGACCGGGGTGTCGCGATCGAAGCAGTCATCGACGGTTTGACCGCAGCACTGAGCGAGGCTGAAGACGATGGCCGAATCACCGGCGGGCTGATCCTGTGTTTCCTTCGCGATCGCGGACCCGACGCTGCCTCGTCCACGTTGCGGGCCGCCGGCTCGAGGGTCGGATCGCTGCTCGGAGTCGGCCTGGATTCAGCGGAGGTCGGATTCCCACCCGCGGCATTCAGTCAGGTGTTCGCAGCGGCACGGGATCTGGGGATGTATGCCGTTGCCCACGCGGGGGAGGAGGGACCGCCGTCCTATGTCTGGGAGGCGTTGGATGTCCTGCGGGTTGACCGCATCGACCACGGGATCCGATCCATGGAGGATCCTGAACTCGTTGCGCGCCTGCGCCAGGATCAGGTGCCGCTGACGGTGTGTCCCTTGTCCAACGTGCGCCTGGGTGCTGTGGAGCGCCTCGAGGTGCACCCCCTCGCCCGGATGATTGCCGAGCAGCTGTTGGTCACTGTCAACTCCGACGATCCGGCATATTTCGGCGGCTACATCGGTGATAACTATGAGGCGTGTCGGGCAGAACTCGGTCTGGGTCGTCAGGAACTCGTCGTACTCGCGCAGAATTCGGTGAATGCATCCTTCGCCTCCGCCGAACGCAAGGCGGTGCTGCTCACCGAGATCGAGGCCTGGACGAGAAACCTCGCGAGCGGGTGACGAGAATCGAACTCGCGTAGCCAGTTTGGAAGACTGGTGCTCTACCATTGAGCTACACCCGCGTTGGCGGCGTACCCGAGGGCGCACCGTACGAACGCAGAGGTTACCCGCCCCCGCCCCTGGACTCCGTTGCGCACCGCCAGAGCCGGCAAGAGGGGTTCACTAGACTGACCTTCGCCGCGGGGTGTGGCGCAGCTTGGTAGCGCACTCGCTTTGGGAGCGAGGGGCCGCAGGTTCAAATCCTGTCACCCCGACATGACACCGCCCAGCGACATGACACAGCCCATCCAGCACGGTGCCGAGGCTCAGCCTTTGCGAGACATCCTGGCCGGAGCCCATCTCGGAGTGCTCGCGACGCTGAAACGGGACGGCCGCCCGCAGCTGTCCGACGTCTCCCATCAGTTCGACTCGAATCCGGACACGATCCGGGTGTCGATCACCGAAGGGCGGGCCAAGACCGCGAACCTGCGGCGTGACCCCCGGGCCAGCCTGCATGTCCGTCCCAGCAGTGGCGCTGGGTACGCCGTCGCAGAGGGGATCGCCCAGTTGTCCCAAACCGCCGCCGACCCGATGGATGTCACCGTCGAGGCGCTGGTGGATCTCTACCGGACCATCAACGGCGAGCATCCGGATTGGGACGAGTATCGCGAGGTCATGGTGAAGGACCGTCGCATCGTGCTGACCATCCTCGTGGACAACATCTACGGATCGGCTCCCTAGCCAAGCCTTACGACTTGTGTAGCCGGTGCGGGGCTAGGGCGTATTTCAATGCGAGCTTGCGGACCGTCGTGATGTTGCGGCTCGTGCCTGGTCCGGCGCCTACGCGTGCGAACTGCGCATCGGTCAGTCGCGTCTCGAAACCCTCGCGGACCAGCCAGTGCAGCTCACGACCGAGGAAGAGGAGTTGCTCAGCCTCGCTGCACAGGCCCGCCAGCCGCTCGGATGCCTCGATGGTAGGAGTCTGCTTGAGAAAGGTGACGTAATAGCGCCCCGTTGCAGCGGAAAAGGGCTGCGCGGTAACGACATCGGCCACCTCCGCCGTGGTCCGGACGAACGTGGCGACCGGGTATCCCAGATCGGCCTCAAGCTTGGTCTCGAGCATCGTCTCGATCGCAGCAGGCTTTCGTCTGCCGCCATCGAAGATCAGATTTCCGCTGGCGATGAAGGACTCGACCGCGATCAGTCCGTACCCGCTGACCAGTGACCGCAGGTGGTCCATCTTCACGTTGTGCCCGCCGACGTTGATCGCACGGAGAAAGGCAACGAGGGCCGGCACCATCGGAGGCTACCCACCGGCCCGCCGATCCGAGCAGATCTGGCGCACTAGACTCGCCTTCGGGCCGCGCTGAGGTGTGTGCGGTGGCCCATCCCTGGACGAACTGCTGGAGGAGCTACCCCTGTGAAGACCACGGTCGAGCCCCTGAGCCCGACCCGGGTGAAGTTGGCTATCGAGATCACCTTCGACGAGCTCAAGCCCGCCTTCGATGCCGCGTACAAGAAGATTGGCGCTGAAGTGCGGATCCCGGGTTTCCGCCCAGGCAAGGTCCCCGCTCGCATCCTTGAGCAGCGCATCGGGCGACCGGCGATCCTGGATGAGGTCGTCAACAACGCAGTGCCAGCAGCCTACGGCGAAGCCCTCCAGGAAAACGATGTTCGCCCGCTCGGTCAGCCAGACATCGAGGTCACTCGAATCGAGGATGGCGACGCACTGGAGTTCACCGCCGAGGTGGACATCCGACCCGCGATCGAGCTGCCGGATCTGGATTCTCTGGCCGTCACGGTGGACGGCATCGAGGTGACCGAAGCGGAGATGGACAACCAGATCAACGCGTTGCGGGACCGCTTCGCGATGCTCACCGCTGTCGATCGATCCGCGGCCATGGGCGATTACGTCAGCCTCGACCTGTCAGCGACCGTCAACGGGACGCCGGTGGAGGGTGGCACGACCACCGGGCTGTCCTACGAAGTCGGCGCCGGGGATCTGATGGTGGGGCTCGACGAGGCTCTGGTAGGCATGGACGAGGCGGACACCAAGACCTTCGAGACCAAGCTCGCGGCAGGCGACCATGCCGGCGAGACCGCAGACGTCGAGATCACCGTACGTTCGGTGAAGGAAAAGCAACTTCCCGCGCTAGATGACGAATTCGCATCGACGGCAAGCGAATTCGACACCCTGGACGAGCTTCGCGCTGATATCGATGAACGCCTCACGCGAACCAAGCGGTTGCAGCAGGGAGCCCAGGCCAGGGACAAGCTCGTCGAGCACCTGATCGCGTCCACCGACGTACCACTGCCCGAGGCCGTCGTCACAGGTGAGTACGAGTGGCGACTCAAGGCGATGTCGGCTGAGCTCGCAGAGGCTGGGATGACTCTCGAGGCCTATCTCGCCGGGCAGGACACCACCGTCGAGGACCATGAGAAGGAGCTTCGAGAGTCGGTCGAGAACGCGGTGCGTACCCAATTCGTGCTCGATGCGATCGCCGACCAGCGCGAGATCGGTATCGAGAACGACGATCTGGTCGGCTACATCATGAGCCGCGCTCAGCGGCTGGGGGTCAGTCCGGACGACTACGCCAAGCAGGTCAGCTCGGCCGGCCAACTGCCGGCCGCGGTGGCCGAGATCCGCCGCAGCAAGGCATTGGCCCAGCTGCTGGAGTCCACGACCGTCACCGACCCCTCCGGTGAAGTCGTCGATCTCGACACCTACCTCGGCAAGAACGCCACGGGCGAGCAGGGCGAGCACGAGGTTCATGACCACGGGGTCCATGGGGACCACGCGGGTCACGACCACGGGGACCACGATCACTCTCCCGACCCCGCCGAGACCGAGAACGCTGCAGCCAAGTCCTGAAGCCGGGTTCTCGCCGGTGCGCCGACAGCGAACATGGCCCGGAGCGGGAGTCTGCTGTCATCGTCGGGCGTTAGTGTCGGCAGAAGAGCCAAGCATCCGGCCGATCGCCGGTACCAGTTCCTAGGAGAGGGATCATCGCTGTGAGCACGCCCGAGCCCGCCCAGCGCATTCGCGTGTACCCGGAGCTGCCTGTGCACCCGCAGATGAGGGGTGCCGCGTCCGGCATGACCCTGACCGACTCGGTCTTCGAGCGGTTGCTTCGGGAGCGGATCATCTTCCTGGGCAGCCAGGTCGATGACGACATCGCCAACCGTCTGTGCGCCCAGTTGTTGCTCCTGGCCGCTGAGGATCCGACCCGAGATGTGAACCTCTACATCAACTCTCCCGGCGGCTCGGTCACCGCCGGGATGGCCATCTTCGACACGATGGAGCTCATCGACTGCGACGTGGCCACCTGGGCAATGGGACTGGCCGCTTCCATGGGTCAATTCCTGCTCTCGGCCGGCGCCAAGGGCAAGCGCTACGCCCTGCCGCACTCTCGGATCCTGATGCACCAGGGCTCAGCCGGTCTGTACGGCTCGGCATCCGACATCAAGATCCAGGCCGAGCAGTGGAACCTCACCAAGCAGGAGATGGCGATCATCACTGCCGAGCACACCGGGCAGACCGTCGAGCAGATCGAGAAGGACGCCGACCGGGACCGCTGGTTCACCGCCCAGCAGGCCCTTGAGTACGGCTTCGTCGATCAGATCGTGACCAGGGTGGGCCAGGTCGAAGCCGACGTTCCGATCAGTTCCGACTCCGTCGAGCATTCAGCGCCTGATTCGGCTGACGACTCCGACTCGAGTTCGGCTCCGAAGAAATGAGCGATCGCGTGACTCTGCCGACCAACGTTTCTCTGCCCAGCAACGCAATTCTGCCGAGCAACCGGTACGTGCTGCCCTCCTTCGTCGAGCGCACCAGCTACGGCATGAAGGAGTCCAACCCGTACAACAAGCTGTTCGAGGAGCGCATCATCTTCCTCGGCGTTCAGATCGACGACGCTTCGGCCAATGACGTGATGGCTCAGCTGATCTGCCTCGAGTCGACCGACCCCGATCGCGACATCATCATGTACATCAACTCACCTGGCGGCTCGTTCACCGCGCTGACCGCGATCTACGACACGATGATGTTCGTCCGCCCCGACATCTCCACCGTCTGCATGGGCCAGGCTGCTTCGGCAGCAGCCGTCCTGCTGGCAGCTGGGACCCCGGGCAAGCGGATGGCGCTGCCCAACTCCCGGGTGCTCATCCACCAGCCACACGGTGGGACCGAGGGTGCGATGCAGATCTCCGACCTGGACATCCAGGCCAAGGAGATCCAGCGGATGCGTGAGCTGATGGAGAAGATGCTGGCTCAGCACACCGGTCAGACCGAGGAGCAGGTACGCCTCGACATCGAGCGGGACAAGATCTTCACCGGCGAGGAGGCCAGGGCCTACGGCCTGGTCGACAACGTGATCGAGTCCCGCAAGCTCAACGTCGTCAAGCCCTGAGCTGTGAGCCTGCGGGGCGGGCGGTGCGCGCCTTTATCGATAGGGCAACGCCACGCCGCGCCGTACTCTGTGGGAAACCGGCAGTGTCGCCCCGAGACGGTAGCGTCGCCTGACGGCAATTGTCGGACAGCCGAGGCTGTAGAGGGAAGGGACCCGCGTGGCACGTATCGGTGAAAGCGGCGACCTGCTCAAGTGCTCCTTCTGCGGCAAGTCCCAGAAGCAGGTCAAGCGGCTGATCGCTGGCCCCGGGGTCTACATCTGTGACGAATGCATCGACCTGTGCAACGAGATCATCGAAGAGGAACTGTCCGAGACGGCGGATCTGAAATTCGACGAGCTTCCCAAGCCCACTGAGATCTTCGATTTCCTGGAGCAGTACGTCATCGGGCAGGACGGGGCGAAGAAGAGCCTCGCCGTCGCCGTCTACAACCACTACAAGCGGGTGCAGGCCGGCGGTGACAAGCCCGGCCGTGACGAGGGCGTGGAGCTTTCCAAGTCCAACATCCTGATGATCGGGCCAACCGGCTGCGGTAAGACCCACCTCGCCCAGACCCTGGCTCGACTGCTCAACGTCCCCTTCGCCATCGCAGATGCCACGGCGCTGACCGAGGCGGGATATGTCGGCGAGGACGTCGAGATCATCCTGCTCAAGCTGATCCAGGCCGCCGACTACGACGTCAAACGCGCCGAGACCGGCATCATCTACATCGACGAGATCGACAAGATCGCCCGCAAGTCGGAGAATCCCTCCATCACCCGTGACGTGTCCGGTGAAGGCGTGCAGCAGGCGCTGCTGAAGATTCTGGAAGGCACCACCGCCTCCGTGCCGCCGCAGGGTGGCCGAAAGCACCCGCACCAGGAGTTCATCCAGATCGACACCACCAACGTGCTGTTCATCGTCGGGGGCGCATTCGCCGGCCTCGACAAGGTGATCGAGGACCGCACCGGCGCCAAGGGGATCGGGTTCGGTGCCGAGATCCGCGGCAAGGCCGAAATCGACTCGCGAAACGTCTTTGCCGAAGTGATGCCCGAGGACCTGCTCAAGTTCGGCATGATCCCGGAGTTCGTCGGCCGGCTGCCGGTGATCGCCAGTGTGCAGAAGCTCGACCGCGAGGCGCTGATCCAGATTCTCACCGAGCCACGCAACGCTCTGGTCAAGCAGTACCACCGCCTGTTCGAACTCGACGGCGTGGAGCTCGAATTCACCGATGACGCGCTGGAAGCAATTGCCGACCAAGCGATCCTGCGTGGGACCGGGGCACGCGGGCTGCGCGCCATCATGGAAGAGGTCCTGCTGTCGGTGATGTACGAGGTGCCCTCACGCACTGACGTCGCCACGGTCTTGATCACCCGTGAGGCGGTTCTGGACCATGTCAACCCCACCATCGTTCCGCGCCCTGCGCCCAAGCGAGAGCGCCGCGAGAAGTCCGCCTAGCTTCCGGATGGGCGCGCGGCGCCGATTCGACCGAGAGATGTGCGAGAACGTGCAGTTGCGCCCCCCGTTCTGCACGATTCGGCACATCACCTAACAGGCGCTGTCGATAAGCCGCGGCTATCTCACGTGAGCAACTGGTTGGGTCGGCGGTGAGTCGGCGGTAGCTGAAGCGGAGGATCTGCCAGCCCAGGCCGGCGAGTGCCGCGACGCGGGCGATGTCGCGCTCCCGGGCCTGTCGTCCGCCGTGATAGGCGGCGCCGTCGAGCTCGATGCCCAATGTGACCAGCGGGAAAGCCGCATCGAGATATGCCGGGCCGTTCGGCAGCTCCACTCGGTATTGCTGGACGGGCTTTGGCAGCCCTTCGATGTTCAGCACCCGGCGTACGCCCCAGATTTCGAGTTCGCTCTGGCACCCACCGGCGATCATGCTGAGAAGATTGCGCAGTTCCGATCGTTCCGCGAGGTTCGTACGGGTAGAGACGAGCTCGTCCAGCCGCCCGGCGGTGGTCCGTCCGGACCGGACCGCGTCGATCACGGCGGCCCGAGCGACAGCGAGGGCTCCTGGCGGTGCGCTGCGCCGGTTCAGAAGGGACCAGCTCTCGACGAGCGCGGTTTCCAGACCCGTGACCGGCAGTCCCTCGATGTCGAAGGGCCGCTCATCGGAGGTAGTGCGGTGAACAATGACGCCGCGCCCACTCCGGAGGCCGCGCCCAGCGGGCACGACCACGTGCAGCTTCACCGGCCGTTGCGTGATCGCTCCCCACAATGCCAGCGCAGCCGTGTGACTGAGCACCCCGTTGGTGTACAGCACGGCGGCGTGAGCGCGGACCAGCCAGTCCTCGCGGCGGGCAGCCAGCACGACCACCCCAGGATGCAGGAGCTGTAGGCGGCCTTGTTTCACCCAGGTTCGAACGCTGCGTTCGCTGACCCGTTCGGTCAGGTCGACGATGCGTGCGGCGCCAGAACCGGCGAACAGAATCTCGAGGTCGTACGCCACGGATGGAGCCTTGCCGAGCGAGGAAGGTAGTCAGCCCGGGTTTCGCAAACTGTGGACAGCAGTCCGGAGGGCTATGTGCGAGAGCGCGCAGAAGAGCAGCCGAATGTTGCAGGTTTCCGCACCTTGCCTACCGGCGGCGAGTTCAGCCGGAGGCCGACGCCTGATCGGCAAGCACGACCCGGACCGACAAAGGCCCGTCGCCTTCCTCAAAGATCAGCGCCTCGATCCGTCCGGCGTTGCACAGATCGCTGCGGCCGCCCTCGAGCAGTGCCAACTGACCCGGGGAACCGGTGACCGTTACCGCCGCGACCTCGGCGCGCATGGATAGTTTCGCCTCGGACTTGGCCTTGCGCACCGAGGACAGCACTAGACCGACCACGGCAAGAGTCGCCGGAGCTGCGTCCCCGGCCGCGGCCCGCAACGGCTCCACGGTGGGCCAACTCGCGCGGTGCACCGAGCCTTCTTGCCACCACGACCAGACCTCTTCGGTTGCGAAGGGCAGGATCGGTGCGAAGAGCCGTTGCAGTACGGACAAGGCGATTCCCAGCGCCGCGTGCGCCGAGGCGGCCGCCGGATCG
>Ga0190275_10001497_pt1 | contig 17305 bp, 16 predicted proteins | sample Popmic550T_FD_133745 | JGI IMG/M metagenome (GOLD analysis project Ga0190275, IMG submission 133745) | Populus adjacent soil microbial communities from riparian zone of Yellowstone River, Montana, USA - 550 T | ecosystem: Environmental > Terrestrial > Soil > Riparian zone > Trees stand | place...
GCGCCGCGCTCGGACGGCAAGAAGCTGGTCCCGGACGTGCTCGCCGACTTCGTCTCCGGCCTCGACAAGATCGACCTCAGCGCGATCGACGCCAAAGCGGGGACGGCGGGCGACGACGCCTTCGCCTTAATCGGCGCGGGCGCCTTCACCGGAGTGGCCGGCCAGCTGCGCTTCGAGGTCGCGGACGGGCGGGTGCATATTTACGGCGATGTCGACGGCGACGGGCGGGCCGACTTGCATATCATCGCCACGGGGACGCAGATTCTGGTTGGGGACTTCGTGCTTTAGACTCGAAGCCGCCGGGCTATCCACGTCATTGTTCCCCGGCCCTTCGACTGCCTGCCAAGGCAGGCGCTCAGGATAAACTTCAGCCAAGGCTGAAGGCCGGGGTCCAGGAGCCGAAGGCTTTGGGAGGGTTGGAGACAGGGTTGGCCAATGAAGCGGAATTTCCGCCGCGATCGTCGCCTGTGTTCTTCGAAACCCGGCTTGCGCCGGGCCTGGGCCCCGGCCTTCGCCGGGGAACGGCATTGCTCGGCACGCCGACCGACGTCGCGGCGAAATAAGTTGAGGAAGTTGAGGCTTGCCAAGAGCCATCAGCGCGACCCACTCTTCGGTACAAGCGTGCCCTGGACGAGATGCCAGATGCCGGCATAAGCGGCGTCGGGGCCGGCGGTCTGTACCGCATAGGACCGGTCGTTCTCGTCCCTCGCCTCCCAGGCCTCCCTTTCCTGAGCGGTCAGATCGCGCAGATAGGTGCTGCTCCCGGGCTTGCCGTCCTCAAAGCCCCTGAAGCCGGGCGGCGGCGGCAGGCTGGTGAGCAGGCCGCCATCGTCTTCCTCCCACACTTCGTAATGCGGGCCGGGGGCGGGCTCGGGGGCTTGCGGTGCCGGAGGCGGCTCGGCCTCGGGCGCCGGTGGCGGCCGGCGGGCCTCGACGAAGGCGTCGAGATCGCCGCCCTCGGCCGCGCAGGCGATGAAGTCCTCCAGATCCTCGGACAGCGCGCGCAGATGATCGTCGGCCGGCGCTTCGCGCTCGGCAAGCCGGTCGAGCCGGGCGAGCATCGCCATGGCGAGGCGGTTGTCGCGATATTGATAGGAGCCGATCAGTTCGCCGTCCGGGCCGAAGCGGCGGCTGGTGCAGCCGAAGGTCGCGGCCTGCTGATTCTCGGCGGCGAGGCGGGCGCGCGAGCGATGGATCAGCACCGCATCCCACATCATCGCGAACGCCCGGCCCGAGCGCCGATTGCGCAAGGCGTAGGCGGCGGAGGCCGAGACTCCCGCCGCGCGTGCGGCATGCTCGACGATGCCGTGCGCGGCGAGGTCCTCGAGAAAGACGCCGACCGCGGCCGGGGTGAAGCCGTCGTGGCGGGGCTTTCGGGCGCCCGGCGGGAAGGTTTGCGCGAAAGTGCCGGCGAGGGCGGGAAGGAGCGAAGCGGCCTCATCGGTCGCCGCTTCGGGGGCGATGTTGGGGAGGTGATGGTCCATCGTCCAGTCTAGGACAGAAATTCTCCTACATTTGGAGGGGAATTTGCTCCGGAATGGAGTGTTGCGGGGAGGCGGGACGCCTTGCCTGAGGGGACAGGTACGTCAGGAAGGAGCGGGGACAGTTGTATACAACTGTCCCCTGATCGTCGGCCTCGCCCGGCCCATCAAGCAGCTCGGCCGCATCCGCGAAATCGAGACCCCGCTTGCACTGTGTGAGCCTAGGTCGCCTGCCAGCCGGTGTCGTGGCGGTGGGAGCGGCCGCTGCGGGGTTTGTAGTTTCGGTCCTGGCGGATCGCTTCCATCTCGTCGGCGTCGATCGCGGCCCAGATGTGGGTGGAGTCGCAATAATCGTGGCCGCCGGACCAGTCGTTCAACTCGTGGCATCGGTAGTGATAGAGCTGGTCGCAGGTGCGGCAGCGGGTGAAGGATTCATCGATGCTGCGCAACGCCTCCACCAGGACCGGCGCCATCGGGTGGGGCTCGCCGGGGCCGAGGCAGGTCCAGCCGATGAGGCCCCCGCTCAAGCCACCAATTCCACCGCCATCGCGGTCGCCTCGCCGCCGCCGATGCACAGGCTCGCAATGCCGCGCTTGCCGCCGGTGCGCTGAAGCGCGGCGATCAGGGTGGCGAGGATGCGCGCGCCCGAGGCGCCGATCGGGTGGCCCATGGCGGTGGCGCCGCCGTTGACGTTGACCTTGTCGCGGGGGATGCCGAGATCGCGCATCGCGAACATGGTGACGCAGGCGAAGGCCTCGTTGATCTCGTAGAGGTCGACGTCGGCGGCGGTCCAGCCGGTCTTTTCGAAGAGCCGCTCGATCGCGCCGATCGGGGCGGTGGTGAACTGGGCCGGGGCGCGGGCGTGGGCGGTGTGGGCGACGATGCGGGCGACGGGCTTGAGGCCCTTCGCCTCGGCGGTCGAGGCGCGGGTGAGGACGAGCGCGGCGGCGCCGTCGCTGATCGACGAAGCGTTGGCGGCGGTGATCGTGCCGTCCTTGGCGAAGGCCGGGCGCAAGGTGGGGATCTTGGACGGGTCGCCCTTCAGCGGCTGTTCGTCCTTGTCGACCATTTCGGCACCTTTACGGGTCTTGACCTCGACCGCGACGATCTCGCCGTCGAACCAGCCGGAGCGCTGGGCGGTCTGGGCGCGGGTCAGCGATTCGATCGCATAATCGTCCTGGGCCTGGCGGGTGAGCTGATATTCGCCCGCGGTGGCCTCGGCGAAGGTGCCCATCGCGCGGCCGGGCTCATAGGCGTCCTCGAGCCCGTCGAGCATCATATGATCGTAGGCGGTGTCGTGGCCGATGCGGGCGCCGGCGCGGTGCTTCTTCATGAGGTAGGGGGCGTTGGACATCGATTCCATGCCGCCGGCGACGATCATGTCGGCGCTGCCCGCGGCCAGAGCGTCGGCGGCCATCATCGCCGCCTTCATCCCCGACCCACACATCTTGTTGATCGTCACCGCCTCGGTCGATTGGGGGAGGCCGGCGCCGAGCGCGGCTTGGCGGGCCGGGGCCTGGCCGAGGCCCGCGGGGAGGACGCAGCCCATGTAGCAGCGCTCGACATCGGCCGGGGAGACGCCGGCGCGCTCGACCGCGGCGCGGACCGCGGCGGCGCCGAGTTCGGTGGCCGAGGCGCCGGCGAGGCTGCCCTGGAAGCTGCCCATCGGGGTGCGGGCGTAAGAGAGGATGACGACGGGGTCGGTGGTGGCGGTCAAAGTCTGGGTCTCCAAAGTTCGTTCGTCCCGAGCGAAGTCGAGGGGCGCGGGCTCGGACTCATCACGGACGCCCTTCGACTTCGCTCAGGACGAACGATGATGTGATGGTCGCGCACATAGGCCTTGGCCGGCGCTTGTTCAAATCCGGGGCCGGGGTTAGGGCCGCTATCGAACAGGAGACCCAACCCATGTCCGAACTCGGCCTCGATTTCGACCTCGGCGAGATGGCCGATACGATCCGCGATACGACCCGGCGCTTCGCCGCCGACAAGATCGCGCCGATCGCGGCGAAGATCGATGCGGAGGACTGGTTTCCGACCGAGTTGTGGCCGCAAATGGGGGCGCTGGGGCTGCATGGGATCACCGTGTCCGAAGAGGATGGCGGGCTGGGGCTGGGCTATCTGGAGCATGTCGTGGCGCAGGAGGAGGTGGCGCGGGCTTCGGCCTCGGTCGGGCTTAGCTACGGGGCGCATTCGAATTTGTGCGTGAACCAGATCAGGCGCTGGGCGAGCGCGGAGCAGAAGGCGAAATATCTGCCCAAATTGATCTCGGGCGAGCATGTCGGCTCGCTGGCGATGTCGGAGGCCGGGGCGGGCTCGGACGTGGTCTCGATGAAGCTCAAGGCCGAGGCGGTGCAGGGCGGCTATGTCCTCAACGGCACGAAATTCTGGATCACCAACGCGGCCGATGCGGACACTCTGGTGGTCTATGCCAAGACCGGCGAGGGCAGCCGGGGGATCACCACCTTCCTGATCGAAAAGGGGATGAAGGGCTTCTCGATCGGGCAGAAGCTCGACAAGATGGGGATGCGCGGCTCGCCGACGGCCGAGCTGATCTTCGACGATTGCGAGGTTTCCGAAGAGCAGGTGATGGGGCCGGTGAACGGCGGCGTCGGGGTGCTGATGTCGGGGCTCGATTATGAGCGGACGGTCCTCGCCGGGATTCAGCTCGGGATCATGCAGGCGTGCCTGGACGTGGTGTTGCCCTACGTGCGCGAGAGGAAGCAGTTCGGCAAGGCGATCGGCTCGTTCCAGCTGATCCAGGCCAAGGTCGCCGACATGTATGTCGCGCTCAATTCCGCGCGGGCCTATGTCTATCAGGTGGCGAGGGCCTGCGACGCGGGCAAGACGACGCGCTTCGACGCGGCCGGCGCGATCCTGCTGGCCAGCGAGAATGCGGTGCGGGTGGCGGGGGAGGCGATCCAGGCGCTGGGCGGCGCGGGCTATACGAAAGATTGGCCGGTGGAGCGGTTTTTCCGGGACGCGAAGCTGCTGGATATCGGCGCGGGGACGAACGAGATCCGGCGGATGCTGATCGGGCGGGAGCTTATTGGCGCCTGACCGACGATTCCGCGGAAGCGGACAAGCTTTTATTGTGCGCGCGGATTTTATTGTGCGCGCGGAGACGCGGAGGCGCGGAGGGGTTAGCGCGGGCCTCAGGCTCCCCTGAGAACTCTCCGCGTCTCCGCGTCTCCGCGCGAATAGGGAGGGGGACAGGCACGCGTGACTGTCCCCGATCAGCTCAAAAGATCGTCACCCGCTGCGCCGGCGCGAGATACAGCGCCTGGCCCGGCCTGACGTTGAACGCCGGGTACCAGGCGTCGATGTTGCGGACGGTTTCGGCGCGCCAGCGGCCCAGCGCGTGGGAGCCGGAGGCGATCTGGGCGCGGATGGCGGCTTCGCGGGTGGATTCGCGGCGGCTTTGGGCATAGCCGAGGAAGAAGCGCTGATCGCCGGTGAGGCCGTCGATGACGGGCGCTTCCCGCCCGTTCAGCGAGGCGCGGTAGGCGTCGTAGGCGGCGGCGAGGCCGGCGACGTCGGCGATATTCTCGCCCAGCGTCAGCTCGCCATTGACCATCAGGTCCGGGAAGGCGCGATAGCCGTTATACTGGCGGACCAGCGCCTGGCTCGCCTCGCGGAAATGGGCGGCATCGGCGCTCGTCCACCAGTTGCGCAGGCGCCCCTCGGCGTCGAATTCGGCGCCGAGATTGTCGAAGCTGTGGCTGATCTCATGGCCGATCACCGAGCCGATCGCGCCGTAATTGTAGGCGGGGTCGGCATTGCGGTCGTAGAAAGGTGGCTCGAGGATCCCGGCCGGGAAGTTCATCGCATTTTGCAGCGGCAGGAAGACGGCGTTGACGGTGTGGGCGCCAAGCCACCATTCGCCGCGCTCGACCGGCTGGCCCAATTTGCCGAGCTGGTGGCGATATTCGGCCTCCTGCGCGCGCCAGGCATTGCCGAAGGCGTCGTCGGCGCGGATTTCGAGGCTGGAATAATCGCGCCAGCGGTCGGGATAGCCGATGCCGACGGTCACGGTTTCGACCTTGCGGCGGGCTTCGGCGAGGGTTTCAGGCGCCATCCAGGTGAGGCGTTGCAGGCGGCGGTCGAAGGCCTGGACAATGCCCTGGACCATCGCATCGACATCGGCCTTGGCCGAGGCGGGGAAGTGGCGCTCGACGTAGATCTGGCCGACCGCGTCGATCAGCGCGCCGCTCGTCGCCTGGATGGCGCGGCGGTCGCGCGGGCGCTGCTGTTGCTGGCCGGAGAGGGTCTGGCCGTAGAAGGAGAAGCGCAGATCGTCATAGGCCTGGGGGAGGACGGCGGTCACCCGGCTGGCGGTGTGGAAGGCGAACCAGTCCTTCCAGACTTCGAGCGGCTCGCTGGCGACGAGCGCGGAGATGTCGCGCACCGGGGCGGCGTGCCAGGCGACGATCCGCTCCTCGCCGCCGAGCCGGGCGGCGTCGAAGAAGGCGGTCCAGTCGATGCCGGGCGCGCGGGTGGCGAAATCGGTCCGCGCCCAGGTTTCGACCCGGTGCGGGTCCTGCGCGGAGACGGCGTCGGCATGGGCGCGGGCGATCTTGGTTTCGAGATCGAAGATGCGCGCGGCGCGGGCCTCCGCATCCGGGCGGCCCATCAGGGTCAGCATCTGGCCGATATAGGCCCGGTAGCCGTCGCGGATCTGGACCATGGCGGGCGCTTCGGAGAGATAATAATCGCGGTCGGGAAGGCCGAGGCCGCCCTGCAGCAGATAAGCGAGATTGCGGGTCGGCTCCTGCAAGCCTTGCGCGACGAAAACCCCGAAGAGGTTTTCGGTGCCGAAGCTGGTCGCGTTCAGCGGATCGACGTCGGCGCGCATGCTCGCGCCCAAAGCGGCGGAGAGCTGGCGGCGATCGGAAATCGCGTCGATCCGGGCGAGCAGGGGCTGAAGCGGCGCGGCGCCGCGCGCGTCGATCGCGGCGCGGTCCAGATAGGCCGCGTAATAATCGGCGATCTTGCGGGCGTTGCTGCCGGGGGCGGGATTGGCGCGCCCGGCATTGGTGATGATCTCGATATTGCGCTGCTCGACGAGGAGGGCGGCGGTCAGGAACGAGCCGATCGCGGCGCGGTCGGCCGGGATTTCGGTGCGCGCGCGCCAGCCGCCATTGGCATAATGATCGAAGCCGTCGCCCGGCTGGGCCGCCTTGTCGATGCCGGCGGTGTCGACGCCGACGCCGCGCTGGGCCCCTTGCGGCGCGGACTGCACGGCGAGCGCGGCGGTGGCGGTGAGCAGGCTGGCGGCGGCGAGGAGCACGAAGCGGGGCATGATGCTAAAATCCTGATACCGTGTTGTCGGGATAAAGCGGTCCTAGAGACACGCGCGCCCCACCGCCAGCCCGTTCGACCAAGCCCCACTTCCCATCGACAGGCGACGCGGCTACCGATCCTTTCAAGAATAGAGGGAGCCGAATGAGCATGAACGCCGCCTTCCTCCTCGAATGGTATGCGACGATCAGCGGTGTGGTCGCGGCAATCATGCTGGCGGGCGATTTCGGGCGGCGGGTGTCGGGCTTCGGCTTCATCCTGTTCTGCACGATGAACATCGCCTGGATCGCCTTCGCTCGGCTGGACGACACCGGCGGCCTGATGTGGCAGAACATCGTCCTGTTCGCCGTGAACCTGCTGGGCGTGTGGCAATATCTGCTCAGCCCGAAGAATAAGCGCAAGATGCAGGTCGTGGACGAGGCGGTGGAGAAGTTCGAGGAAAAGGAGGCCGCCGCGTGACTGTCCTGACCTCAAAGCTCGACGAGAATTCAGAGACTTACCGCACTTATGCTGCGCACAATAAGACGCTCGCCGAGGCGCTGCGTGCGCGGGTCGCCGAGGCGGCGCTGGGCGGCAATGAGAAGTCGCGCGAGCGGCATGTTTCGCGCGGCAAATTGCTGCCCCGAGAGCGGGTGGAGCGGTTGCTCGATCCGGGCTCGCCGTTTCTGGAGATCGGCCAGCTCGCGGCCTGCGACATGTACAAAGGCGAGGTGCCCGGCGCCGGGATGATCGCCGGGATCGGCCGCGTCTCGGGGCGCGAGGCGATGATCCTTTGCAACGACGCCACCGTGAAGGGCGGCACTTACTATCCGATGACGGTGAAGAAGCATCTGCGCGCGCAGGAGATCGCGCTGCAGAACCGGCTGCCGTCCATCTATCTGGTGGACTCGGGCGGCGCCAATTTGCCGCACCAGGCCGAGGTCTTCCCCGACCGCGACCATTTCGGGCGGATCTTCTACAATCAGGCGCAGATGTCGGCCGAGGGGCTCGCCCAGATCGCCTGCGTGATGGGCAGCTGCACCGCGGGCGGGGCCTATGTGCCGGCGATGAGCGACGAGAGCGTGATCGTGCGCGAACAGGGGACGATCTTCCTGGCCGGGCCGCCTTTGGTGAAGGCGGCGACGGGAGAGGTGATCACGGCCGAGGAACTGGGCGGTGGCGATCTGCATGCGCGCAAATCGGGCGTGGTCGATCATCTCGCCGTGAATGACGAGCATGCGCTGACCATCGTGCGCGACATCATGGCGCGGCTGAACACGGTAAAGGCGGTCGATATCGACGTGGCCGAGCCGGTGCCGCCGAAGCTCGATCCCGATGGGCTGTACGGGGTGATCCCGGACGATGTGCGCACGCCCTATGACGTGCACGAGGTGATCGCGCGGATCGTGGATGGATCCGAGTTTCACGAGTTCAAGGCGTTGTACGGGAGCACCTTGGTCTGCGGTTTCGCGCGGATCTGGGGGATGCCGGTCGCGATCCTGGCCAATAACGGCATCTTGTTCAGCGAGAGCGCCTTGAAGGGCGCGCATTTCATCGAGCTCGCCTGCCAGCGGCGCACGCCCCTCTTGTTCCTGCAGAACATCTCGGGCTTCATGGTCGGCGGCAAATATGAGGCGGAAGGGATCGCCAAGAACGGCGCCAAACTGGTCACCGCAGTGGCGACCGCGCAGGTGCCCAAGATCACGGTGCTGATAGGGGGGAGCTTCGGCGCGGGCAATTACGGGATGTGCGGGCGGGCCTATTCGCCGCGGTTTTTGTTCACCTGGCCCAATGCGCGGATTTCCGTGATGGGCGGCGAGCAGGCGGCGAGCGTGCTGGCGACCGTGCACAAGGATGCGGAGAACTGGACGGCCGAGGAGGCCGAGGCGTTCAAGGCGCCGATCCGCCAGCGTTATGAGGATGAGGGCAATCCGTACCACGCCACGGCGCGGTTGTGGGACGACGGCGTGATCGATCCGACGCAGACGCGGGACGTGCTTGGCCTGGCCTTCGCGGCGACGCTGAACGCGCCGATTGCGGAGCGGGCGAAGTTCGGCGTGTTCCGGATGTGATGATGCTCTTGCGTTTAGTCTTCGCGTCTTCGCGCCTTTGCGTGAACGAGGCAGCTTTTGGTTCACGCGAAGGCGCGAAGGCGCGAAGGCGCAGGCGGTGATCCGGGCCGTCTGTGCGCCGGACGGGGCCGCTCCGAGTGGCGGTTATGCTCAGGCCGTCCGCCTGACCGGGGTCGATGAGCTTGTTCTGGTCTCCGGCCAGATCCCGGTGGACGAGGACGGCTTGGTCCCGGACGCCTTCGCCGATCAATGCCTGCTCGTCTGGCGCAATGTCGAGGCGCAGGTGCGGGCGGCGGGCATGGAGCTGGCCGATATCGTCAAGGTCACCACCTTCCTCTCCGACCGCATCTACGCCGCCGAGAATAGTGCGATTCGGCAGGAAGTGCTGGCGGGCTTGACCCCGGCGCTCACCATCATCATCGCGGGGATCTACGATCCGGCCTGGCTGTTGGAGATCGAAGTGATCGCGGCGCGTTCCGGATCGGAGAAGGGGAAATGACCATGCGACCGATGCTGTTCGCGATACTGCTCGCCGCCGCGACGCCTGCCGCCGCCCAGCATGCCGAGGAGGCGGATTCGGCCGCGGTGCTGGCGACCGTGAACCAGCTGTTCGCGGCGCTGGAGACCAACGACCCGGCGGCTTTGCTCGCGGCGGTGGTGCCGGAGGGGCGGGCGACCTCGGCGGGGATTCATGCGACGGGGCGGCCTCAGATCAGCTCGACGAGCTGGACCGCCTTCGCCGAGCGGTTGGCGGGCTCCACCGAGCGCTTGAGCGAGCGGCTGATCGATCCGCACGTCCATGTCGAAGGCGATATCGCGATGATCTGGAGCCGCTACGAATTCGAGGTGAACGGCGCCTTCTCGCATTGCGGGGTGGATCATTTCGATCTGGTCCGGATCGACGGCCGCTGGCGGGTGCTCAATCTGACCTGGACCCGGCAGACCGAGGGCTGCCCGGGGCGATGAGGGCGATTGGAGGACATATAATCCTCCCCCAACGGGGGAGGGGGACCGCCGCGAAGCGGTGGTGGAGGGGCGGCGGGCGCAGCCCGCCGACTGCGTCGGCGGCCCCTCCGTCACGCCTTTGGCGCGCCACCTCCCCCGTCGGGGGAGGACTTTTCAAGCGCCTGCGCGCGAAGGTCGATGTACGCCAGCGCGCCGTCCATATTTCCCAGAATCTCGGCCGCAGGAATGCGGAGCGTCGCGATGCCATGCCTGACGAGCCAAGCGTCTCGCTCGCCATCCGTCATGGGCCGGTCGCCTCGATCATGCGCTTCGCCATCGACTTCGACGCAGAGCTTCGCGGCATCGCAGTAAAAGTCCAGGCTGTAGGGTCCGGCCGGATGCTGCTTGCGCCATTTGCGGCCGGTCGCTTGCCGTCTCAGCTGCTGCCACAGAAGGATCTCCGGCAAGCTCATCTCACGGCGAAGCGCGCGCGATCTGCGATAGGCCTTTCCAGTGCCTTTGAGCATGGACCGAGTTTCCGTTCGCGCTGCGCGCGCCCCTCCACCATGCTTCGCATGGTCCCCCTCCCCCGGCAAGCCGGGGGAGGACTTCGGAGCTGCCAATGCTGAAGTCCCTGCTCATCGCCAATCGGGGGGAGATTGCGTGCCGGATCATTCGGACCGCGCGGCGGCTCGGGGTGCGGACCGTCGCGGTTTATTCGGATGCGGATGCCAGGGCGCTGCATGTGCGCGAGGCCGATGAGGCGGTGCATATCGGGGCTTCGCCGGCGCGGGAAAGCTATCTGGTCGGCGAGAAGATCATCGCGGCGGCCAGGGCGACGGGCGCGGAGGCGATTCATCCAGGGTACGGGTTTCTTTCCGAGAATGCCGGCTTCGCGCAGGCGGTGATCGATGCGGGGCTGATCTGGGTCGGGCCGCGGCCGGCGAGCATCACCGCGATGGGGCTGAAGGACGCGGCCAAGAAGTTGATGGAAGCGGCCGGGGTGCCGGTGACGCCCGGTTATCTGGGCGAGGTCCAGGAGCCGGGGCGGCTGCAGGCGGAGGCGGACGCGATCGGCTATCCGGTGCTGATCAAGGCGGTCGCGGGCGGCGGCGGCAAGGGGATGCGGCGGGTGAACGCGTCGGCCGAGTTCGCCGAGATGCTGGGTTCGTGCAAGCGCGAGGCGGCGTCCTCGTTCGGCGACGACCGGGTGCTGATCGAGAAATATATCGAGCGGCCGCGCCATATCGAGGTGCAGGTGTTCGGCGACACCCACGGCAATGTCGTGCACCTGTTCGAGCGCGATTGCTCGCTGCAGCGGCGCCACCAGAAGGTGATCGAGGAAGCGCCGGCGCCGGGGATGGACGAGGCGACGCGGGCCGCGGTCTGCGGCGCGGCGGTGAAGGCGGCCAAGGCGGTCGATTATGTCGGCGCGGGGACGATCGAATTCATCGCCGACGCGAGCGAGGGGCTGAGGGCGGATCGCATCTGGTTCATGGAGATGAACACCCGGCTCCAGGTCGAGCATCCGGTGACCGAGGAGATCACCGGGCAGGATCTGGTGGAATGGCAGTTGCGGGTGGCGAGCGGGGAGACGCTGCCGAAGACGCAGGATGAGTTGAGCATCGATGGCTGGGCGATGGAGGCGCGGCTTTATGCCGAGGATCCGGCGACTGGATTTCTGCCGAGTGTCGGCAAGCTCGCCCATTTTCAGGTGGAACCGGAAGATGAGAGCCGGATCGAAACCGGCGTGGAAGCGGACGACGAGATTTCCACCTATTACGACCCGATGATCGCCAAGCTCGTCTGCCGTGCCGAAGATCGCGCGCTTGCGATCGACAATCTGCGGTCGATGTGCGCCTCGGTGGAGGTGTGGCCGGTCAAGACCAACGCCGGTTTCCTGACGCGATTGCTCGACAGGCCCGAATTTCGCTGCGGCGACGTCGAGACGGGGTTCATCGCGCGAAACCTCGATCAGCTGGCGGCGAAGCCCGAGCCTGAAAATCTGAGAGAAGCAGCCAGGATGGTGGGCGGCTGGCAAGCGGGCGATGTGCCGCATGGCCTGCGAGGGTTTCGGCTCAATTCGGAGCGGATGGCCCACGCGCGCTTCCTTGTCGATGGCACGGAGCGGGAGCTTGCGCTCGATGTCGAGGCGCCGTTTCACTATCACGGCTTCCTGCGCTGGGTGGGCGACGGCGACGGCATCGCCTTCTTCGAAGAGGGCGAGGCCTATCGGCTTGGCCCCGCTTTCCGGCGAGGCTCCAGCGGCGGCGCGGCGGGCACGGACGGCGCCATCGTCTCCCCGATGCCGGGCAAGATCATCGCGCTCGCGGTGAGGCAGGGCGAGGCGGTGAGCAAGGGGCAGAAGCTGCTGACGCTGGAGGCGATGAAGATGGAGCATAGCCTGACCGCGCCGTTCGACGGTATCGTGGCGGAATTGGGCGCGGCTGAGGGGGCACAGGTGAGCGAAGGGGCCTTGCTGGCGCGGATCGAGAAGGGGGAAGGGGCATGAGAGGTTTCGTTCGTCCCGAGCGTAGTCGAGGGGCGTGTGTGATGCGTCCGTGCCAGCGCCCCTCGACTGCGCTCGGGACGAACGAAGTGGTTACCGGAGGAGGCGCCTGATGCCGGGCCGCTATTACGAGCAATGGACGCTGGGCGACCGGATCCGGCATCAGCCGCACCGGACGGTGACCGAGACCGACAATCTGCTGATTTCGGCGCTGACCCACAATCCGCAGCCGCTGCATCTCGACGAGACCTATGCGGAGGCGAGCGAGTTCGGGCGGATCGTCGTCAACGGGACCTTCACCTTCGCGTTGCTGGTCGGGCTGTCGGTGGGCGATACAACGCTCGGGACGCTGGTCGCGAATCTGGGTTACGACAAGGTGCGCATGCCCAAGCCCGTGTTCATCGGCGACACGCTGCGCGCCGAGACCGAGGTGGTGGGCCTCAAGGACAGCAATTCGCGCCCCGAGGCGGGGATCGTGACCTTCGAACACCGGATGTTCAACCAGAGGGATGAACTGGTTTGCGTGACCGAACGGACGGCGCTTCTGCAGAGGCGGGGGTGATGGTTCAAGTGTCCTTCGCGCCTTCGCGCCTTTGCGTGAAAAAGGCGGCTTTGGTTCACGCGAAGGCGCGAAGGCGCGAAGAAGGACGATTATGAAGCTGCGCTCGCTCCTCTTCGTGCCTGGCGATCGGCCGGATCGGATGGCGAAGGCGCTGGCGGCCGGGGCGGATGCGCTGATCCTCGATCTGGAGGATTCGGTGGCGCCGCAGAACAAGCCGATGGCGCGGCACGAGGTGGCGCAGTTTCTCGACGCCAACAGCCAGGCGCGGCTGTTCGTCCGGGTCAATCCGCTCGACGGCGGCGAGTGCGACAAGGATCTGGACGCGGTGGTCCCATCGCATCCCAACGGCATCGTCCTGCCGAAGGCCGAAAGCGGGACGTGCGTTACCGAGCTCACCCACCGGCTGACCGCGCGCGGCAATGTCGGCGCGCAGATCCTCGCCATCGCCACCGAGACACCGGCGGCGATCTTCGGGCTCGGCACTTATGGCGGGCAAAAACGGCTGCTCGGCCTGACCTGGGGCGCGGAGGATCTGCCGGCGGCGGTCGGCGCGGCGACGTCGCGCGAGGAAGACGGGCGCTATACGGCGCCTTACGAACTGGCCCGCTCGCTCTGCCTGTTCGGCGCGGCGGCGGCCGGGACGGCGCCGATCGAGACGGTTTATCCGGCCTATCGCGATCTGGACGGGCTGGCGGCCTATGCGGCCCGCGCCCGCCGCGACGGCTTTACGGGGATGATGGCGATCCATCCGGCGCAGGTGCCGGTGATCAACGCCGCCTTCACGCCGAGCGAGGCCGAGATCGCGCATGCCCGCGCCGTGGTCGGCGCGTTCGAGGCCAATCCGGACGCCGGGGCACTGTCGCTCGACGGGCGGATGATCGATCGTCCGCATCTCGTCCAGGCGCAACGCGTCCTCGCGGCCAGTGGCCTGTGATAGGGGGCAATGTAATAAAACTGTAACAATACAGTCACCTAACTATAATTAAAAGTTGTCGCATCCGTAACATTCCTGTAAGCGATCGGTCATCGATAAGGGGATGACCGATGAAGCTGTTCGTTTCGATCGCGTTTTTGGCCGCAGCCGCCTCCAGCACCGCGCTTTCCGCCCAGGCCGTCGAGAGCGGCTATGCCCGCGGCACCCTTGCCGTCGCCGCGCTCGAGCGGGGCGATTGGACCCGCGCCGAGCAGTTGCTCACCGCTCGTGACCTCGACCAGCAGGACCCCGCCCGCCTGATCAATCTCGGCCGCGTCTATTGGGCGACCGGGCGCGAGGGCGAGGCACTCTCGACGTGGCGCCGGGCGCTGGCTTCGGGACGCCATTTCGAGGTCGAGACGCTGGCGGGGCGGGTGGTTTCCACCGAGACTTTGGCGCGGGAGATCCTCAGCGCGCATGATACGCAGGTGCGTAGCGCGGCGCGCTGAGCAGTCGGGTTTCCACAGACCCACCCTCTCCCCGGCGGGGAGAGGGCAGGGTGAGGGGGTTCGGCGTTGGTGATTGCTCTCTGACTCAGAACCCCCTCACCCCAACCCTCTCCCCCCTGGGGAGAGGGAGCTAGCCCCAGAGATTGAAGAGCGGACGGCTCGCGCTTAGGCGTGGGCCGTGCCTTACCTCGAACTCCTCACTCAATCCCCAGCGCTTCGGCTCGCCCTCGGCGCCTTTGCAGGCCTCATCGCCGGCTCCTTCCTTGCCACCGCCTTGATCCGCTGGCCCAGAGGCGAGAGCGTGGCGCGCGGGCGGTCGCATTGCGATGCCTGTGCGACGCCGCTCGGCGCGCGCGATCTGGTGCCGCTGGTGTCGCAGGCGCTGCTGCGCGGGCGGTGCCGCCATTGCGCGGCGCGGATCGATCAGCGGCATCTTGCGGTCGAACTGGCTGCGGCGACGGTGGGGCTGGTCGCGATGGCCGCGCATCCGCTGCCGCTGGCGCTGGCGACGGCCTTGTTCGGCTGGTGGCTGCTGCTCGCCGCTCTGCTCGACCTGGAGCATCAGTGGCTGCCCGACCGGCTCACCCTGCCGCTGCTCCCGCTCGGCCTCGCCGCCGCGTGGGCGGGGCTGGGGCCGCCGCTCGCCGAACGCGCGCTCGGGGCGGCGGTGGGCTGGGCGAGCCTTGCGCTGATCGCCTTCGCCTACCAGCGGCTGCGCGGGCGCGAGGGGATGGGCGGGGGCGATCCCAAATTGTTCGGCGCGCTCGGCGCCTGGGTGGGGATCTGGCATTTGCCCGTGATCCTGGTCGGCGCCGGGCTGTTCGGGCTGGCGGCGGTGCTCTTGATGCGGCTGCGCGGCGAGCGGGTGGATGCGGCCACCCGGCTGCCGCTCGGCACGCTGATGATCCTCGCGGCCTGGCCGGTCTGGCTGGTCGTCGCGGCCCCGCACTTGCCCTGAGTCATTCAGGCCCCGTCCAGAATCAGTGGGATAGAAGGGGTGCTTAAGGGCGGCGCTTATCCCTAGGAGCGCCGCCCGACCCTTTTCTCTCTCCTGCCACTCTGTCTCGCTCCGCTTCCCGCGGCGGCGGGTTTCGGCTTGCGCGTTCCCGGAAAAGCTGTGAACGTCCGGCTCTTACGACTCTTCTCGGGAAGGGGAGGCGTCTTCGCCAACCAGTTCGGGACCCAAATAATTCGGGACCCAACCAATTCGGGACCAGGAGCCGTCGAGATTCGCCGGCCGTGCAACATTTGAGTCACGGAGACGACATAGCAGGGCCGCAAGGCCCATGTGGGGGAGGTAATTATCGCGTCGCGTCCTGCCCTGATCTCGCGTGGCGGGCTGCTGCTGGCGCGGCTGCCGCGTCCGACCGTCTATTCGACGGCCGAGCTGGTGCTGATCGCGCTGATCGCGGTGCAGGCGGCGCGGCTGGTCTGGACCGCGCTCGGCCCGCTCGGCCCGGTCGGTGAGTGGCGCGCGACCAACGCCTTGGCCGCGCCCGGCGACGCGGTGCTGGCTGGCTTCGATCCCTTTTTCAGGCTGCAGACGGCGAGCGGCCCGGCCACCGTCACCGCCCTCAACCTCAAGCTTTACGGCACCCGCGAGGACCGCGCCTCGGGCCGGGGCTCGGCGATCATCGCGCTGCCCGACGGGCGGCAGCTGAGCTTCGCGGTCGGCGAAGTGATCATGCCCGGCGTGACCCTGACGGGGGTCGCCTTCGACAGCGTGACGATCAACCATAATGGCGCGAGCGAGCAGATCTTCCTCGATCAGCCGGCGGCCGCGCCGGCGCCGGGGCAGCCGGTGCCCGACGGCTCGCAGCCCGCGCCGCCGCCGACGCAAGCGCAGCCGCAGCCGCAGATCGTTGCGCCGCCCACGCCAGCTCCCGTTCCCGTTCCGGGCCAGGCGATCGCGATGCAGCCGCGCAGCAGCGGCGGCCGGGTCAACGGCATCGTCGTCGCGCCGGGCGGCGACGGCGGCCAGGCGTTCCGCGCCGCCGGGCTGGCGCCCGGCGACGTGATCGTCGCGATCAACGGCCGGCGGGTGACCTCGATGGAGCAGGCGCGCGGGCTTCGGGGCGAAGTGAATGTGATGGTCGACCGCGCCGGGCGCGCGGTGCCGATGCGTGTGAGGTTGAATCCGTGAAGAAATTCGTCATCGCCCTGGCGCTCGGCGTCGCCTGCGTGCCGTCCACGCCCGCTGAGGCCCAGCATGTGCTGAACCTGCGCGAAGCCGACATCCGCGCCTTCATCCAGGATGCGGCGCGGGTGACCGGGCGGACCTTCATCATCGATCCCGGCGTGCAGGGCCGGGTTTCGGTGGTCACCGAGCGGCCCTTGTCGCGTTCCGAATATTTCGAGCTGTTCCTCTCGACGATGCGCGCCCACGGCTATGTCGCAGTGCCGGTCGGCGGCGGGGCGCTGCGGATCCAGCCGGTCGCGGGCGCCGCCGCGATGGCGCCGGTGGGGCGCCGCGCCGGGCCGAGCAGCTTTGTCACCGAGATCCTGCGGGTCCGCCATATCGAGCCCGCGGCGGCGGTGGAGACGCTGCGCCCCTTGATCAGCCGCGACGGCGCGCTGACCGCGAGCCGAAGCTCGATCGTGATCTCGGACTTCGCCGACAATGTCGCAAGGGTTCGGCAGGTGCTGGCCCGGATCGACGTGGACAGCAGCGTCACCCGGGTGGTCGGCCTGGACAATGCCGGGGCGCGCGAGATCGCCGCGGCGCTGTCCGAACTGGCGCCCGAGGGCGTGGCGGTGGTGCCGGTCGACAGCTCCAACGCGATCGCGTTCAGGGGCGATGCGAGCGCGGTCGGCCAGCTCATCCAGATCGCCGAGGATCTCGACCGCCGCGCCGCCGCGGGCAGCGAAGTGCGCGTCGTCTTCCTCGAACATGCCGATGCCGAACAATTGCTGCCGGTGCTGCAGACCGTGCTCGGGCAGACGCCGACGCAGACGTCTGCGGTCAGCCAGCCGCGCCAGCGTCGCAGCCGCACGACCGTCAACGGCAGCAGCGCCGGCTCCACCCCCCCGCCCGCGC
>Ga0190275_10001498_pt1 | contig 17298 bp, 10 predicted proteins | sample Popmic550T_FD_133745 | JGI IMG/M metagenome (GOLD analysis project Ga0190275, IMG submission 133745) | Populus adjacent soil microbial communities from riparian zone of Yellowstone River, Montana, USA - 550 T | ecosystem: Environmental > Terrestrial > Soil > Riparian zone > Trees stand | place...
AGGGCGTCACCGAGGACATCGACTCGCTGCTCGCCTGGGGCCAGACGGAGCTGAAGCGCACCCAGGCTCAGTTCCGCGAGGTGGCCGCGCGCCTTGGCCCCGGCAAGGCGCCCATGGACGTCTACCGCGAGCTGGGCAAGGAGCATCCTACCCCGGCGGAGCTGGTCCCCAGCACGCGCGCCACGCTGGAGGAGATACGCCAGTTCCTCGTGGACCAGCGCCTCATCACCATTCCCAGCGAGGTCCGCGCCCTGGTGGCCGAGACGCCCGCCTTCAACCGCTCGCTCTCATTCGCCAGCATGAACATGCCCGGGGCCTTCGAGACGCGCGCCACGGAGGCCTACTACTACGTGACGCCGCCCGAGCCCACGTGGAGCGCCGAGCAGACCGAGCAGCACATGAGCTTCTATAACCGCTACGCGCTGCAGATTGTCTCCATCCACGAGGCCTACCCCGGCCACTACGTGCAGCTCCTGTGGGCTCACCGGGTGGACTCGAAGGTGCGCCGGATGCTGGGCTCGGGCTCCTTCATCGAAGGCTGGGGGCTCTACACCGAACAGATGATGCTCGACGCGGGCTACGGCGGCACCGGCCCCAGCGCGGACAAGCTGCGCCTCAACCAGCTCGCGCTCTACCTCCAGCGCCTGGCGCGCTACATGGTGGGCCTCTCCCTGCACACGCGCGGGATGACCTACGAGCAGGCCGTGCGCTTCTTCGAGGTGGAGGCGTACATGACGCGCACCAACGCTGAGCGCGAGGCTCGCCGCGGCACCTCCGATCCCACCTACCTCATCTATGCGCTGGGCAAGAAGATGCTGATGGAGCTGCGCGAGGACGCGCGGGCGAAGTGGGGCGAGGGCTTCACGCTCCTGCGCTTCCACGACCAGGCCGTCTCCTACGGCTACCCGCCCGTCCCCGTCCTCCGCCGGCTGATGCTGGGGGACGCCCCCCAACCTCCCCCAGCCCACTGAGCGCTGGCCGAGATTCGGCATTTTCTAAGAATCCGAGAAATCATGGGCCTCCTGAGTTATCATGGAGCTGCTCCCTGGGGGCGTCCGCACTCGGGGGGCATTCCCCCAACAAGGAAGTCCGCGACATGAACCATCTCATTCAAGGCCGTCTCTGGCTGATCGGCTCCATCGTCAGTGTTTCGCTCATGGGGGCCTGCGCCCCCGAGGATGAAGGCGCGCTCACCGAGAGTGCACAGGTGCTCGAGGCGCACGCGGAGGAGCAGGAGCTCTCGGCTGGAACGGAGCTCCGGGGGCTGGAGGTCACCCTGTCCGCGGACAAGGCCTCCATCGGCGCCAAGGAAGAGGCGCTGGTGAAGGTGACGCTGCGCAACAGCGGGCCCTCCCGGAGCGTCGGTCCCGCCAAGGCCATCAAGCTGCTCAAGTGGTTCACCCCGGCCGAGGGCCTGGAAGAGTCGCTGTTCGTGGTGACGCGCGAGGGCGCCCAGGTGGCCTATGAGGGGCCCCACTTCAAGCGCTCGGCGGCGCAGGAGTCGGACTACCTCACGCTCAAGCCGGGTGAGAGCCAGACGTGGACGGTGGATCTGGCGGAGGCCTACGATCTGTCGCGGACGGGCAGCTACACCATCCGGTTCGCCGTGGGCTCGCTGGCGTCCAACGAGCTGCAGCTGCGAATCGAAGGCCGCGGCAGCAAGCAGTACAAGGCCCAGCCGGAGGTGACGATCCAGGCCGTGTCGTTCAGCAAGTGCGACAGCACCCAGCAGTCCACGGTCCTGCAGGCGCTGAGCGCCGCCAGCAACTATGCCAACGCCTCGGTGAGCTACCTGAACGGCACGCCCTCGGCCACGCCGCGCTACACCACCTGGTTCGGTGCCTACTCAAGCAGCGGCTGGAACACGGCGAAGAGCCACTTCATCGCCATCAAGGACGTCTACGACACCAAGACGGTCACCTTCGACTGCAGCTGCAGGAAGAAGTACTACGCCTACGTGTACCCGAACCAGCCGTACAAGATCTATCTGTGCAGCGTGTTCTGGCAGGCGCCGATGACGGGCACGGACTCCAAGGCCGGCACGATCATCCACGAGACGAGCCACTTCACCGTGGTGGCGGGCACGGATGACTGGGCCTACGGCCACAGCGCTGCCAAGAGCCTGGCGATCTCCGATCCGACCCGGGCCTTGAACAACGCGGACAGCCACGAGTACTTCGCCGAGAACACCCCGGCCCAGCAGTAGGCCGAGGCGCGCTCACGAGAGGCGGGAGCGGAAGACGCTCCCGCCTGGTTGCTACCGGTGTCCGGGGTCTACGTGGAGCGCGGCATCAGCTTCAGGTAGTCCTGCAGCGGCTTCACGCTCAGCTCCGAGCGCCGCAGGGCCTCCAGCGCCCCGACTGCCATGCGGGCCTGCTGCACCGTCGTGTAGTACGGGATCCCGTGCATGAGGGACTCGCGCCGGATGGAGAAGCTGTCGGAGATCTCCTGCTTGCCGAACGTGGTGTTGATCACGAGCCGGATCTCCCCGTCGACGATCTTGTCCACGATGTTGGGCCGGCCCTCCTTCACCTTCTGCACCCGCTGGGCCTGGATGCCCTTGGTGGCCAGGTATGCGTGGGTGCCGCCCGTGGCCACCAGCTCGTAGCCCATGGCGCGCAGGCGCCGGGCCAGATCCACCACTGCCGGCTTGTCCTCGTCCTTGACGGAGATGAACACCCGGCCCTCGCGCGGCAGCTTCACCCCCGCCGCGAGCTGGCTCTTCGCGAACGCCGAGGCGTAGTCGTCCGCCAACCCCATCACCTCGCCCGTGGACTTCATCTCCGGCCCGAGGATCACGTCCACGCCCGCGAACCGGGCGAACGGGAACACCGACTCCTTCACGGCGACGTGCTTGAACTCGACCTCCTGCGTGTGGCCGAGCTCCTCGAGCGTCTTGCCCACCATGCACAGCGCCGCCAGCTTCGCCAGGGAGACGCCGGTGGCCTTCGAGATGAACGGCACGGTGCGGCTGGCGCGCGGGTTCACCTCGAGGATGTAGATCGTCTTCCCCTGGGTGGCGAACTGCACGTTCATCAGCCCGATCACCTTCAGCTCGCGGGCCAGGGCGATCGCCTGATCCTTCATCCGCTCCACCAGATCCGGCGACAGCGAGTGCGGAGGCAGCGTGGCGGCCGCGTCTCCTGAGTGCACACCCGCCTCCTGGATGTGCTCCAGCACTCCGCCCACCAACACAGCCCCCGTCCGGTCCGCCACCAGATCCAGATCCACCTCAATGGCGTCCTTGAGGAAGCGATCGATCAGCACCGGGTGCTCGGGCGAGGCACTCACCGCCTCGCGCATGTAGCGCTCCAGGCTTGACGCGTCGTACACCGTCTCCATGGCCCGGCCGCCCAGCACGTAGCTGGGGCGCACCATCACCGGGTAGCCGATGCGCTCGGCGATGCGGAACGCCTCCTCGTGGCTGCGGGCCACGCCGTTCTCCGGCTGCGTCAGTCCCAGCTTCTCGATCAGCTTCGAGAAGCGCTCGCGATCCTCGGCTCGATCGATGGCATCCGGCGAGGTGCCCAGCACGGCCAGCCCGGCCTTCTCCAGCGGCACGCTCAGCTTCAGCGGCGTCTGGCCACCAAACTGGACGATGGCCCCTATCGGCTTCTCGCGCTCGGCCACCTCGAGCACGTCCTCGATGGTGAGCGGCTCGAAGTACAGGCGATCCGAGGTGTCGTAGTCCGTGGACACCGTCTCCGGGTTGCAGTTGACCATCACCGTCTCGTACCCGGCCTCGCGCAACGCGAACGCGGCGTGCACGCAGCAGTAGTCGAACTCGATGCCCTGGCCGATGCGGATGGGGCCGCTGCCCAGGATGAGCACCTTCTGGCGATCCGTGGGCGGCGCTTCGTCCTCCTCCTCATAGGTGGAGTACAGGTAGGGCGTGTAGGCCTCGAACTCCGCGGCGCACGTGTCCACCCGCTTGTAGACGGGACGAATGCTCCGGGCGTGCCGGTGCGCCCGCACCTCCGCCTCGGGATAGCCCAGCAGCTGCCCCAGGTACCGATCCGAGAAGCCATGCGACTTGGCCTCGCGCAGCGCGTCGTCCGGGATCTGGTCCAGCCGCCCGAACTCCTGCAGCGTCTGGGCCCGCTGCACCAGATCCTCGATCTTGCGGAGGAACCATGGATCGATGGCGGACAGCTCGTGCACCTTCTCCACCGAGAAGCCCTCGCGGAAGGCCTGGGCCACGTACCAGGGGCGATCGGGGCGGGGCACCCGCAGGGCCTCGCTCAGCACCTTCTCCCGCTCGTCCTTGTCCGCGGGCAGATCGATGGGCTCCAGCGCCAAGCGGCCCGCCTCCATGGAGCGCAGCGCCTTCAGGTACGCCTCGGAGAAGGTGCGCCCGATGGCCATCACCTCGCCCACCGAGCGCATGCTCGTGGTGAGTGTCCGGTCCGCACGGGGGAACTTCTCGAAGTTGAAGCGCGGGATCTTCACCACCACGTAGTCGATGGTGGGCTCGAACGAGGCCGGGGTGTCGCGGGTAATATCGTTGCGCAGCTCATCCAGCGTGTAGCCCAGCGCCAGCTTGGCGGCGATCTTCGCGATGGGGTACCCGGTGGCCTTGGAGGCCAGGGCGCTGGAGCGCGACACGCGCGGGTTCATCTCGATGACCACGATGCGCCCGTCGCGCGGGTTGACGCCGAACTGGATGTTGGAGCCGCCCGTGTCGACGCCGATCTCGCGGATGATCTTCAGCGAGGCCTCGCGCAGGCGCTGGTACTCGCGATCGGTGAGCGTCTGCGCGGGGGCCACGGTGATGGAGTCGCCCGTGTGGACGCCCATGGGATCCAGGTTCTCGATGGAGCAGACGATGATGACGTTGTCCGCCGAGTCCCGGACCACCTCCAGCTCGTACTCCTTCCAGCCGAGCACGCTCTCCTCCACCAGGATGGTGGAGGTGGGGCTCGCCTTGAGGCCGGAGCGGCAGATCGCCTCGAACTCGTCGCGGTTGTAGGCGATGCCACCGCCCGTGCCGCCCAGGGTGAACGAGGGGCGGATGATGGCCGGAAAGCCGAGCTCGCCGATGAGCGCCAGCGCGTCGTCCAGCGACTTCGCGTAGCCGCTCTTGGGCAGCGCCACGCCGATCTTCTGCATGGCTGCCTTGAAGAGCTGCCGATCCTCGGCCTTGTTGATGGCCTCCAGCGAGGCGCCGATCAGGCGCACGCCGTACTTCTCGAGGATGCCCTGCTCGGCCAGGGCCTTGGCGAGGTTGAGGGCCGTCTGGCCGCCCATGGTGGGCAGCAGCGAGTCGGGCCGCTCGGCGGCGAGGATCTTCTCGGCGGCCTCCACGGTGATGGGCTCGATGTAGGTGCGGTGAGCGAACTCCGGGTCCGTCATGACGGTGGCGGGGTTGCTGTTGAGCAGCACCACCTCCACGCCCTCGTCCCGGAGCGCCTTGATGGCCTGCGTCCCCGAGTAGTCGAACTCCACGGCCTGGCCGATGACGATGGGCCCCGACCCGATCACGAGAACTTTGCGGATATCAGTACGCTTGGGCATCGGGGGGGCCCAATAGCAACGTCGCCCCGCACATGCACGCGGTGAGTTGACCTGCCTCGTCGCCTGCCAGAGGAGGGACCCAGGCCATCCGGGCGTGGCTCTGGTAAAACCCCTGCGCCCCTTGGAGGTGTCATGCGTCGCTGGTCCCTGGCCCTGCTCGTCACCCTCGCCTCACCTGCTCTCGCCCAGGCGCCCGCGCCAGCGGCCGAGCCGGCTCAGGCCCCGCCCGCCGCCCCGGCTCCCGAGGCCAAACCTCCTGAGGCCAAGGCTCCGCCCCCGGCTCCCGCTGCCGAGCCCAAGCCACCGCCCACCGAGGCCAAGGCTCCCCCCCCTGCTCCCGCTGCCGAGGCCAAGCCGCCCCCTGCTGAGGCCAAAGCTCCGCCTCCAGCTCCCACTGCCGAGCCCAAGGCGCCCCCTGCTGAAGCCAAAGCGGCGCCCTCTGAACCCCCAGCGACCCCCGCTTCGGGAGCCAAAGCCCCACCTCCTGCAGCTGCGGCGGCCCAGCCGGCCCCAGCTCCGGTGCCTTCCCCAGCGACGCCAAAGGTGGCGGCCCCAGCCCCTGCGGCGGCTGTTCCGGCCCCGAAGCCCCCGGTCGCCCAGCCGCCCCCTGCTCCAGCTGCCGCACCGGTAGCGGCGAAGGAGCTCGACGCGGAGGGATTCAGGCGTCAGCAGGTAAAGCTGGAGGCGCGCTCCATCCTGGAGAACCTCCTCACAGGAGACGCACGGGGAGCGGCGAGCACGCTGCACTACCCGTTCCAGCTCGAGGACAAGCGGTACAACACTCCCGAGGAGCTGGTGGCCGCCTGGGTGAAGCAGCTCCGCATGAAGCGCACGGACCTGATGACGCTCTACGACATCGAGGTCCTCTCGATCGCGGAGATGGAGAAGAAGTACGGCAAGCCGCCGGCGCGACTTGGTCTCGGCTCCCTGTCCATGAAGGATCTGGACCTCTTTGTAGCGGTGGGCAACCTCTCCGGGCGCGCGGCCGTCCTGGTCTTCCGCGCCCCGTTGGGCGCCCCTCCCAGGGCCTTGGCCTACACGGACTGACGTACAGGGCTTGTGGACCTCTATCGCCGCAGGAGGCGATATTGGCGGCGCAGCACGGGAATGCCGCCACTGGAGGTCCTCATGAAGCAGGACGATCCCACCATGACCCTGCCTGGAGCCAGGAAAGAGGGCTCCAGCCCAGGGCTGGGATCAACGCGGCGTGGCCGAGCGCGCTCCTCTCCGCTCCCCACTCCCAAGGCGCTGCCCTCGGTGGAGGTGGATCGCTACGACATCTCCGGAGAGTTCGCCCACGGCTCCATGGGCCGCATCCTCGAGGCCTGGGATCACCGCCTGGACAGGCCCGTGGCGATCAAGGAGCTCCTCTCCCTGAGCGGCGAGCTGGAGGTGCGCTTCGTCTCCGAGGCGCTCATCACCGCCCGCCTCCAACACCCCTCCATCGTCCCTGTCTACGAGGCCGGGCGCTGGACCACGGGCTCACCCTTCTACGCGATGAAGCTCGTCTCGGGCCGCTCGCTCGCGGACGTCATCGCCGAGAAGACCACCCTGGAGGAGCGGCTCGCGCTGCTGCCCCACGTGCTCGCGGTGGCCGAGGCCATCGCGTACGCCCACTCCGAGCGCATCATCCACCGCGACCTCAAGCCCTCCAACGTGCTGGTGGGTGCCTTTGGTGAGACGGTGGTCATCGACTGGGGGCTGGCCAAGTCGCTCTCCCAGGACGACGACACCGGGGTCAACGCCACACCCACTCCCGCCAGCGCGGATGCTTCCCTCACCCATCATGGCGCGGTGGTGGGCACCCCGGCGTACATGCCCCCGGAGCAGGCCATGGGCCAGCCCGTGGACGAGCGCGCCGATGTCTACGCGCTGGGCGCCATCCTCTATCACCTGCTCGCGGGGAGGCGGCCCTATGACAAGGGCGGGTCCTTGCAGGTGCTCGACGAGGTGGTGCGAGGCCCGCCTGTGCCGCTCGGCGAGCGTCAGAGTGGCATTCCCGCCGACCTGCTGGCCATCGTGGCCAAGGCCATGGCCCGCAGCCCCTCCGAGCGCTACGCCACGGCCCTGGAGCTGGCGGAGGACCTGCGGCGCTTCCAGACGGGGCAGATCGTCGGCGCCCACGTCTACTCCGTGGCCGAGCGGTTCCGGCGCTTCGTCCGGCGTCACAAGGCCGCCGTCTCGGTTTCCGCGGTGGCCCTGCTGGCGCTGATCACCCTGGGGACCGTGAGCATCCTCCGCATCCTGGTCGAGCGAGACCGCGCCGAGCGCGAGCGGGCCGTGGCGGAGCTGGCTCGGAGTGACTCGGAGCGCGCACGCCAGCAGACGCAGGAGCGGGCGGATGAGCTCACCCTGCTGCACGCCCGCACCGCGGTGGAGCGCGATCCCAACGAGGCCATCACCTGGCTGCGCAGCCTCTCGCCGGCCTTCACCCGCTGGTCCGCGGTGCGAACCATCGCGGCGGATGCGCAGGCTCGCGGCTTCGCCTCCATCCTCCAGGGGCACGCGCAGACGATCAATGACGTGGCCTTTACCCGCGACGGTAAAGCCCTGGTCACCGCCAGCGACGATGACACGGTCCGCATCTGGGATCTGGAGCGCGGCACCGTCCGCATCCTCACTGGGCACACCGATGAGGTCTGGCGCCTCGAGCTCTCGCCCACGGGCCGCTTCGTCGCCACCGCGGGTAAGGAACAGGCCGTGCGCCTCTGGGATCTGGAGACAGGCGAGCAGCGATGGCTCGCGAGCCACCCAGGGCCGGTCTACGGCATCGCGTTCACCCCAGATGGCCGGCACCTCGTCACGGCCAGCCGAGGGGACGACCTGCTGCGCTTCTGGGACGTGGCCACCGGCGCTCTGGCGCGAACGATCACGACCGGGCTGGGCCTCCTCAATCAGGTCGTGCTCTCACCGGACGGACGGTATGCGATCGTCCAGCCCCGGAAGCTCCCACGCGCCCAGCTCTGGGACTTGCAGCAGGGCACCTCGCGCACGCTGGAGCACGCCGGGCCAGTGACGGCGGTCGCGCTCTCGCCCCGGGGGGACGTCGCCGCCACGGGCTCCCTGGACCAGACCGTGCGTGTCTGGGATCTTCGGACCGGCAAGGGCCGGATCCTCGGAGACTCGGTGGGTGCCACCACGTGGCTCGCCTTCTCGCCGGACGGAGCGCGACTGGCCGCCGGGGCCTCGGAAGGGCAGCTCCGCCTGTGGAACCTGAGCACGGGCCGGAGCGAGCTGCTGGGGAGCCATGAAGGCCGCATCAACCAGGTCCACTTCTCCCGGGACGGACAGCTCCTGGGCACCACCAGCGATGACCGCACCGCGCGGCTGTGGGATCTGACGACGGGGCACAGCCGAGTGCTGCGAGGGCCCACTGGAGCCGTGTTCCCGCTCGACTTCTCCCCGGATGGGCGGCGGATCGCCGTGGGCAGCTATGACGCCACCGCGCGCCTCTTCGCGGTGACGGCAGAGGCCAACCGCCTCCTCGCGAAGACCCCCTCGTACCTCGACATGCTCGTGGCCTCTCCCGATGGCCGACGCCTCGCCGCGATGGGTACGGACGGCACGCTGCGGCTGGTCGATGTGGCTACAGGAAGCGTCAAGCTCTTGGAGAACACCGGCATCAACGAGAGCGCTCCCTTTCAGTTCTCACCAGAGGGCCGGTGGCTTGTCGTGGGAGGAAAGGACGGCCGGGTGCGTCTGTGGGACGTCGCCACCGACCCGGTCGCGCGCCAGCTCGAAGGCCACACCGGCACGATCACCGCCCTGGCCTTCTCTCGCAGCGGGAGGAGCCTCACCACCGCGGATGCAACGGGTGAGGTGCGGCTCTGGGAGCTCAACTCGGGGCAGGCGCGCTCGCTCGGACGGCATGAGCACCCGATCTCCCAGCTCGCCTTCTCGCCCGATGACCAGCGCCTCGCCTCGGGGAGCAAGATGGGGGACATCCGCCTGTGGGAGCTGGCCTCGGGAAGGTTCCAGGAGCTGAAAGGCCACCAGGACGAGGTGCGCAGCCTGCTCTTCTCCTCGGATGGCCAGCGGCTCTTCAGCGGGAGCATGGACCACACCCTGCGCCTCTGGAGCCTGGCGAACGGCGAGAGCCACCGGGTGGACACCAGCGGCAGTGGCGTCCACCAGATCCTGCTCACTTCAGACAACCAGTTGTTGATCAGCTCGAGCATGAACGACAGCGCCTTGCGGCTCTGGGACAGCCGGACGGGAGAGCCTCGCGGGATGCTCCGCGGTCACCAGGACGACATCAGCCACATGAACCTCTCTCCCGACGGCCGGCGGCTGGCCTCCGCCAGCCCGGACGCGACGGTGCGGCTCTGGGATCTGGCGACCCACGAGAGCCGCGTGCTCCGAGGGCACACCGCGCGAGTGACAGGGATTGTCTTCCTGGATGACCAGCACCTCGCCTCCATCAGCTGGGATGGGACCGTGCGGCTGTGGCTGGATGACCTGCCCCTGGAGCCCACGGCCCTGCGCGCCTGGATGACGAAGGTCGAAGCAACCCCGTAGAGCCCACTCCTAGCGCTTCGCCTGCTGATAGCCGGAGCCGAGCGGCATGGGCTCCCACGCGTGGCCGTAGAGCACCAGGAGCGCCTCGACGCTGGCGGTGTTGCCGCGAGCGCCGTTGAAGGCGCGCTGGACCTCCTCGGGCGTCCGGGCCTCGGACAGCTCCCGGATGAAGACATCCGCCTCGCCATTGCCCAACCCGAAGTTGTCCTTCGAGTACTTGCGCGCACGCTGCGCCAGCATCAGCGCCTGGTCATCGGACAGGGTGAACTGGGCGTTGTAGCTCCCCCCCGCCCTCGGATCGCCGGGGGTGCCGGTGAAGATCTCCTGCAGGCGCGCCGTGTCCTGGGCCGACAGGTTGCTGTAGGCCACCTGCGTGGAGCCGCCGGGGCTCGGCACCCACTCGCCGTTGTCGTCGCGGTAGTAGCTCTGCGAGCGCACGGTGGACAAGCCCTCGTCCCCCGTGGAGAAGTAGCCCATCTCGATCGTCCGCTCCGTGGCCGTCTCGGTGACCTTGATCTCCTGCTCCACGTTGCTGAGGTTGAGGGAGAACTCATGGTCTCCCACCACGAGGCCTGCCTTCACCGCCTCCGAGTAGGACATCTTGTACTCCCGCTGGATGTCCGCGACACCGGGCCCGCTCTGCTCCGGCAGCTTGCCGGTGAGGAGGAACTGGTTGTAGGCGGCCTTGCCCTGGTCCGTGGACAGATCGAACGTGGCCGACTGCAGGTTGTAGGACTCCAGGGTGCGCTCCCCCGTCAGCGACACGCCGAAGTCGTCGGTCCCCACCCCCACGCCGAGGGTGCGCTGGACGGCCTCGGTGGGGCCGGTGGTCACCTTGACGGTGGGCGGATCGGCGGGCTCCTGGCGCTCGATGGCCATGGAGGTGCCTCTCGAGTGGGTGTTGCCCGTCTGCGCCTGGATGTTGCGGTAGGCGACGCTCAACTCCGATGAGCCGAAGTGCTCGTCCTTGAGGGTGACGGTGGCCCCCGGGGGGATGCTCGTGGGGTCGTAGGGGTTGGGCAGCTTGTTGGGATCGGAGCCCTCGCTCACCCACCGGTTGTAGTCCTCCAGGGGAAGCTCGATCTCGTGGGTCGAGCTGATGCCCTGGATGAGCCTGCCCTCCAGCGTCAGATGCTTCCCGCCCACCTCATCTCCCACGTAGCCATAGACGGAGCTCTTCACCTGCAGCTTCACCTTGCTCTCGGGGCCGTCCTGCTCGGGCTTGGTGACAACAGGGCTGGTGGTCGTCTCGACCTTGAACCCGACGCCCACGCCCTCAGTGCTCTCGAAGGTCTGGGTGTGGCTGGTGCCCGGAGGCCCCATGGCCGCCTCGGTCGTCTTCAGCGCCGACTGCGAGGAGCCCGTGGCCGCCAGCCCGGTGGTCCCCGGGATGTAGCGGAACGCGCTCTGGGCGGCCTGTGCGCCCTGGGTGGCGGGGGCGCTCTGGCCCGTCAGGTTCACGGGCTGGGACCGCGGCGCGGCCTCGAAGGTGCTCTTCTCGTTCTTCGGTGCCACTGGGGCCGCCGGAGCGGGAGCAGGAGCAGGAGCAGAGGCGGGAGCGGCCACCGGCTCAGGGGACTTCACGGCAGGGGAAGAAGAACGGGACAGGCTGTCGACGGACATGGGGGGCCTCTTTGGGGGATTCAGGGAGCGAAGACACCCATGAGCACGCTTCGTGCCAGCGCCTGGATCCGGGGGCACACGGGGCTCTCGCTCGGGAACTCGCGGAGCACCCCGGCTCCTGGCCCAAGAAGATGGAGCACGCCTGCTCCACGCGTGAGCAGGTTGTTCAACGCTTGAACAATCTGCCCAGATTGCCGGCCCGGCTCGGCTCCCCCATGCTGCGGCCATGAGGGAGCTGACCGCCATGAGAGATCTCGCTGGGGTGAGCGCGCTCGTCCTGCTGCTGGTGGCCCTGGCCAGGGCGGAGGCAGCGGACGCGGCGCTGGAGAAGGAGCTCGAGGCCAGCATCACCCGTGCCATCGAGGACGAGCTGCGCGAAGCCCAGGTGCCGGGCGCGGCGGTGGCCATCCTCCGAGACGGTGATCAGGTCTACCTCCGCGCATTCGGAGTGCGCAGCCTCGAGGAGGCCACCCCCGTCACGCCAGACACCCTCTTCCGCCTTGGCTCCACCACGAAGATGATGACCGCTCTCGTGGCGCTCGATGCCGCCGCTCAAGGGCGATTGGGCCTGGAGACCCCGGTGCGGACCTACGTGAAGGACCTGCACCCGGCGCTCGGCAAGCTCACCCCGAAGCTGCTGCTCACACACTCGGCGGGCCTGCGCGAAGCCTCTCCCTCGGTGCAGTCGAGGGACGACTCGGGCCTCGGGGAGATGGTCCGTGGTTGGAAGGGGGACTACCTGTTTGCCCCACCGGGAGACGTCTTCTCATACAGCGGTCCAAGTTACTGGCTCGCGGGGCTCACCTTGGAGCGCGTCTACGGCAAGCCTTACGCCGAGGTCATGCGCGAGCGGCTCTTCCAGCCCCTGGAGATGGCCCGCAGCACGCTGCGTCCGCTCGAGGCCCTCACCTGGGACTGCTCTCAGGGCCACGAGGAAGCCGGCGGCGCGCTGAAGGTGGTCCGCCCCATGGCCGAGAACACCGCCATGTACCCTGCGGGCTCGGCGTTCTCCTCGGCGCGAGAGCTGGTGAAGTTCACCGGCGTGATGCTGAACGGCGGCATGGCCGACACACGCAGGGTGTTCTCCGAGCAGACCGTGCGCCAGTTCTTCACCTCGATCGTGCCCCTGCCCGGAGAGGCCGAGGCGCGGTACGGCTTCGGGCTGGTGAGCTACCCTGTCGGAGGGACCCCGGTCTTCGAGCACGGAGGTGTTCGCCGCGGCTATGGCTCCCACATCCGCTTCCTCCCCGAGCGCCGGGGCGCCATCATCCTGCTGACCAACAAGAACGGCGTCACCCTGCGCAAGTCCCTGGGCCACATCTCCCAGGCCGTCTTCGGCCTGCCCGATGAACCCGAGCGGAAGGCCGAGGCAGCTCCGCTCACCGCCTCCGAGGCAGAGCGCTACACCGGAACCTACGTGCACGCGGATCTCGTGCGCTTCACCGTGTCCTGGGATGGCCAGCAGCTCGTGCTGAAGACCGACTCGGCGCAGCCGCTCGAGCGCATGCGCCAGGACACGTTCCGGACGAAGGAGGGCCAGGAGCTGGCGTTCGTCTTCAAGCCGGGACAGACACGAGCGCGCTACCTCCACATGGACATGCTGACCGCGATCCGGCCCAGCAAGTAGCCACTCCTGTCACGGCTGGCGTCGCGGCGGTCGCGCCTCCCGCGCCGCATCGAGCTGCTTCACCAGCGTCCGCGGCGCCTTGAGCAGCCAGCCCTGCTTGAGCCGGAGCCGGCACTCGGGCACGCGCAGATTCGCCAGCCTCGCCAGCACCGCGGGCCAGCCGCGGTAGTGATCCGTGATGAAGTAGAGCTCGGGCCGGGCCTGGATGAGGAACTCCTGCTCGTCGACGCTCTCCAGCAGGAACACCACCGACTGGCCGTCTTCCTTCAGGCGCACGAACGACTTGCCGCGAACCTTGAGCGCCGGTGTGCGGAACCAGATGCCCTCTACGACTTCGGGCAGCTCGCAGCCAAGCTCGACCAGTTGCTCCCACTTCATGGGACCATCCTACACGGGACCCGCTCCACCCAAGACCCGTCGTCGTGGGAAGAGAGACCTCTTGGTCAGTTCGTGCGAGGTTGGGCAAATCCCTATGATGAGCACTCCATCCCCTGGCAACAACGAGGCTCCTCCTTCGCACAGCCCAGCGGGTCCTGACGATCCGGCTGAGCCGGAATATCAACGGGCTGCCTCGGCCGCGCTCGTCGTCAGCATCATCTCCCTGCTCACGGCGCCCCTCTGGATTGTTGCCGGCATCTTCTTCCACAAGTTCGCATTCTTCCTGGCGGGGATCCCCGGCCTCCTGTCGCTCGTGCTGGGCTTCCGGGCGCTCAACCTCTCAGCCGAGGCGCCCACAGGGACCAAGCGCGGCATTGTATCGGTCGCGCTCGGCCTCCTCTCCTTCGTCATCTCCCTGCTCTCGAGCGGGATCGGCGTGGCGATTGCCAACTTCGAGTTCCGAAGGATGGATGGGCGGGCGCTCCGCATTCGAGGACGGCCCGTGACGGCGGAAAGAGCCCACGACGACGCGTGGTCGGTGGACGACGCACCTACAGTGTCCTCCCCGGATGTGGAGACCCAGGGGATGCTTGCAGCCGCGTGGGAGGCGGACGCCAGGACAGAGCACGCCTCGATCGCGGCTTTCGCCCGGCTCTCTCTGGACCTCATGGCGGCGGGAGCCCCGCCTCACCTCATCGAAGCCTCTCTCAGCGCCGCCCTCGATGAGGTACGTCACGCCACGCGGGCCTACTCCCTCGCATCGGGGTACGCGGGAAGCCCCCGGGGGCCAGGGCCGCTCCCTGAGGTTGCGACGGCTCCAGGAGGGCTCTCCCGCCTCGCCATGGAGACCGTCGTCGATGGCTGTTTTGGCGAAGGGCTCGCCGCTGCTTGCGCTCGCGAGGCCGCGGAGGACGCGCTGGACCCTGTCGTTCAGGCGCATCTCTCCGCAGTCGCTTGGGATGAGGGCAGACACGCGGAGCTCGCGTGGGCCGTTCTGGCCTTCTGTCTCGCGCGTGGCGGCACACCGGTGCGCCTCGCCACCGAGCGCGCTCTCGAAGCCTGTGCCCGCGGCGCTCTGCCCATTCCGGAGAGCACCCTCTCGCTGGATGGCAGGCTCGCTCCCGCGAGAATCGCAACGCTCAGCGTCTCTGTTCGGCGGGAGGTCGAGGCGCGGGCACGCATCCTCTGTGGCACGGCTCCCATGGCCGCAGAAGCGCCATCGGCGTAGGGCGATCTGACCTGGTGGTTCCAGCTGACATAGAGTTGCCACCTCCACGGTCGGCATTCGACCCGCTGGGAATCCACGTGAGGGACTCCATGGCATCCAAGAAGAAAACTCCGGCCAAGAAGGCTCCAGCCAAGAAGGCTCCAGCCAAGAAGGCTCCGGCCAAGAAGGCTCCGGCCAAGAAGGCCGCGGCGAAGACGCCCTCAGCCAGGAAGCACGGCCCGGGCGCAGGCGGCCTCGGAACACGTGAGCAGCCTTGGGTGCTCAAGACCCCTCCCGGGACGTCGGAGTTCCAGGCTTTCCGAGACGACACCCTGGACCCGCCCGCGCTCATCGTCCGCGTGGGGTCGACCGAGCTGCGCTACCACCTTCGCTGCATCGAGGACCTGCACGCCCAGCTCGTCGCCCACGGCGACTGGATGGCGCTGGGGGGCGCGGATGAGCAGAAGCCCGCCGCAGAGGGAAGTGTAGAGGCGTGGGGGCGCTCTCCGAAGAACCCCGTGGGTGGCTGGTACGGCCTCAAGAAGGGCCTCCGCGGACGCTTCGGCGTGTACGTGCCTCCGGTACTCGAGAAGCTTGGGCTCGCCGAGGTCGAGCACCAGCCCAAGAACAATCGGATGCGCGCTCGAACCCCGTAGGGGCTCACGCCAGCCCGCTGGCCCACAGCTGCTTCGAGCGCACCCCGGCGGCGCGCTCTGAGCGAACCTGTCTGCTTGTCTGACAGGTTCGCCTGGCTCGCCTCCGGTGCTCGCCGGGCAGCGCCCGCTGCTCGACGCGTGCCTGGCTACGAGGCAGCAGCGTCCAGCTCCTCGAAGAGGGAGAGGATCTCGGCAGTGACGCCCCGGTCATCCAGCTCCTGCTCCGCCTCCAGCCCGTAGCGCCGGGCGAGGTACTCCGTGTACGCGCAGGCGAAGAACTCGTCCTCGTTCTGCTTCTGGTACTCGGAGCCGACGTAGCCGGTACGCGCCGCGCGCCGGAGCAGCTTCTGGACGCGGGCTCGGAGCTGAGCGGGCCCGGCGAAGAGGGCCAGGTGCGCGAACTCGTGGGCGAGCACCCACCCGTGGGCCCCAGGCGCCAGGCTCAAGAGTCCTTCGATCTTGGAGATGGCCATGTTCCCCACGGCGACACCGTGGAGCGCCTCGAACGCCCGGTGATCGTCTTCCGCGCGCTCGTCCTTCCACTCGGCGAGCTCGGGCAGGTCCGAGGCACGCACATCGAGCGGAAGGATCCGGACGTGGTACCCCTCCTCGGCCAGCCGCGGCAAGAGCTGGCGCAGCGGGAGCACCGAGGCGTGCACGACGCGGCGCTCCCGCGCTGTCAGCGCCGGCCAGTCCGGGAAGACGCGCTCGAGCCCCTCCAGGGAGCTCACCTCAGGCAGGTGTTTCAAGGCCCCGAGGACATCCTGCTGATCGAGCTCCATCGCCGCGCCCTTCCCCAGCAGCGGCGCGAAGTCGTCCGGGGAGAGCTCGTGCGCCCGCTCGAAGTGCTTCAAGGCGTCGCGGAACCGGCCCTCGCGGAGGGTCATCATGCCTCGCTGGACGTGTCCGACACTGTCCGAGGCGTCGCTCCGCAGCCTCTCGTCCGAGAGCGCCTGCAGCTTCTCCAGGGGGAGCAGCGCGAGGCTCGGAGCACGACAGGGGGCTCCCAGCATCTGGTGCGCCGCGAGCAACGTGAAGTTCACGCCCGCACGTGGGTCCAGCTTCCGCCGACGCGCCGCGTCCACGACCACCGCCTCGCGGCCATGCACGGCGGCAAGGACCTCCGAGTGGAGCGCATCGACTTCCATGGACTCGTCGCCCTGCACCGGCTGGCCATAGGACAGGGAATCGCTGCGCGCCATCGCATCGTAGAGCGCCAGGGCGCGCTCCAGCGGGGGCAGTGCCTCCTCCATGCGCCCCTGAGCGAAGCGAGCCTTTCCGAGCAGACACAGGAGCCGCGGCTCTGGCGCCTCCTCCGCGGGAGAGAGGATCGTCTCCGCCTCGGCGGCACAGTCCAGCTCGATGAGCTGATCGGCCAGCTCTGCCATCACGTCGATGCGGCGCGGGTAGCGGGTGTACAGCGTCCGCAGCCGCTCGACGGAGGAGCGCAACCGGCCGGACTCAGCCTCCAGCCGAGCCAGCAGCCACGTCGCGTCATCGTGCTGGGGTGAGCGCGCCAGGGCCTGCTGGAGCAGCTCGCGCGCGGTGGCCGGCTGATCGCTGGCACAGGCCTGGGCCAGGTCAACCAGGGCATCGGCCCGGAGTTGCTCGCCCGAGCTGGAGACGAGCGCGAGCGCCTTCTTGCGCTCACCCTCCCTCAGCAACCGCCGCACCCCGCGCGCAAGGCGCCAGGAACGGAACGCATCACCCAGTCCCATGTGTGCTCATTTGCCCGGAACAGCGAGCCCCTTCAAGACCCAACCCCTTGCATGGGG
>Ga0190275_10001499_pt1 | contig 17296 bp, 19 predicted proteins | sample Popmic550T_FD_133745 | JGI IMG/M metagenome (GOLD analysis project Ga0190275, IMG submission 133745) | Populus adjacent soil microbial communities from riparian zone of Yellowstone River, Montana, USA - 550 T | ecosystem: Environmental > Terrestrial > Soil > Riparian zone > Trees stand | place...
GTACGCGAACTTCGGCTCCGGCTTTCACTCGAACGATGCGCGCGGCATCGTCTTGCGCGGCGATGCGCGTGTGGACCCCTTTGCTCGTGCGCTCGCCTACGAGCTCGGCGCGAAGGTGGCGGGCTCGGAGCGCTGGCAGATCTCCTGGTCTGGCTACCGCGTCGATCTCGCGAGCGAGGTGGTGTGGGTGGGTGACGACGGCACCTCGGAGCCGCGCGGACGTACGCGTCGGCTCGGCACCGAGCTCGCAGCCTCGGCATCGCTACTCTCGTGGCTGAAGTGGGATGGATCGCTCAGCTACAGCAACGCCGCCTTCGTCGACAACGCCGGTAACGCTGATGCGGTCGCGCTCGCGCCGCGCTGGCTCTTGCAGTCCGGCGTCGAGGCGGAGCACACGAGCGGGCTCGGCGGGCGGCTGTCGCTGCTCTACATCGGCGAGCGGCCAGCGACCGAAGATGGGGCGCTCACGGCGGAGGGCTTCGTGCGCCTGGATGCGACGGTCGAGTACAGACAAAAATGGTATGGGCTCCAGCTCGCCATCCAGAACCTCGCCAACACGAGCTACCGTCAGGCGCAGTTCGCGAGCGTGACGCGGCTGCCCGGTGAGAGCTCGGAGTCGAGCTGCCCGGCTGGCACGCGCGCAGCCAAGGGCGAGGACGGAAGCTTTGCCGGCTGCGAGGACATCACCTTCACGCCCGGTCTACCACTGATGGTGATGGGCTCCGCGTCGCTCTACTTCTGAGCTGGGCCGCGGACCTCGACGGTCAGGTGGCAGAGCTCGCAGGCAGCCAGGATGCGGGCGCGGTAGCTCGCGAGGTCCGCGGCGGCGCTCGTGAGTGTGACGACTCCGCAGCGCTTGCCAGAGCCGACCGACCAGACGTGGAGGTCCGTGACGGTCACGTCGGCCCCCGCGAGCGCGCTGCGGATGCGCTCCTCGGCTTCGCCGTTGTTGGGAGCGAGATCGAGGAGCTCGTGGCTCGCGTTGCGGCAGAGATCGAAGGCCCACTTCAAGATGACGATGCCGCCGACGATTCCGGTCGCGGGATCGAGCCAGGTGACGCCGAAGGAGCGACCGGCGAGCAGCGCGACGATGGCGAGTCCACTCGTGAGTGCGTCGGCGATGACGTGCATCAGCGCGGCGCGATGGTTGTGGTCGTGGCCATGTCCGTGGCCATGTCCGTGGCCATGCTCGTGTTGGTGCTCGTCCACGTGCTCTTCGTCGGTATGCAGAAGTCGCACGCTGAGCAGGTTGACGAGCAGGCCGACGATGGCCACGGGCAGCGAGGTGGCGAAGTCGATCGTCTTGGGCGTGAGCAGGCGACTCACCGACTCGTACGCCATGGAGAGCGCGACGATGCCGAGCAAGAGAGCGCTCGTGTAGCCCGCGAGCGACTGAACCTTGCCCGTGCCGAACACGAACGCGCGGTGCTGCGCGAAGCGACGCGCCACCGCATAGGCTGCCGCGGACAGACCGAGCGCCGCCACGTGCGTGGCCATGTGCCAGCCATCTGCGAGCAGCGCCATCGAGTGCGTTGCGTAGCCGGCGACGATCTCCACCACCATCATGGCCGCGGTCAGCGCCACCACCGCCCGCAGGCCGCGCTCGCGCCGGTGCGGCATCGACAGCGTGCGCACTCCACAAGCGTCATCTGTGGACATCGGAGCTCGTGCGCTGCTTCATCGCGCTCCTATAACCCGCTCGCGAGCGGCCACGCAAACCGCACTCTCCGTGCGCAGGACGCTCTCGCGGCCTGTGATCAGTCGGCGACGCGGATCACGACCTTACCCAAGTGCTGCGCGCTGGCGAGGTACTCGTAGGCGCTCCGTGCCTCGTCGAAGGGAAAGACGCGATCGACGATCGGATGGAGCTCGTGTGCGGTCAGGGCGCGGTTGAGCCGCTCGAACATCGCCACCGAGCCGACGTACACGCCGTGGACCTTGAGTCCCTTTTGGAAGAGCTCGTAGGTATTGACCTCGCCGCGCAGTCCGGTGAGCACGCCGAGGATACTCATGGTGCCGGCGTAGCGGAGCGCGGCCATCGATTGATCGAAGGTGCCGGGGCCGCCGACCTCGACCACCACGTCGACGCCCGCTCCGCCCGTCCACTCGTGCGCGGCTGCACCCCACTTCGGGGTCGCCTTGTAGTCGATGGTATGGTCGGCACCAAGCTTGCGCGCTCGCTCGCGCTTCTCGGCGCTCTGCGAGGTCGCGACCACCTTTGCACCGGCGGCCTTGGCGAGCTGTAGAGCAAAGATCGAGACGCCACCTGTGCCCTGGACGAGCACCGTGTCGCCGGGTCGCAGCGACGCGCTCTCGAACAGTGCATTCCATGCAGTCACGCCTGCGCAAGGCAGCGTGGCACCCTCCTCGAACGAGAGGTGCGCGGGCAGCTTGACCCAGGCCGACTCGGGCAAGACGACCTGCTCGGCCAGCATGCCGTCGACGCTGCCCCCGAGTGCGTTGGCGTGATAGGAGGGGGTCGGCGGGCCGTCGATCCAGGTCGGAAAGAAGTTTGCCGCGACGCGCTCGCCGGTGCGCAGGCTCTTGACCGCACTCCCGATTTCGATGACCTCGCCGGCACCGTCGGACATCGGGACGATCGGCGCAGCCCGGGAGTTCTTGGCGTTTCGCGCGATGACCAGGTCGCGGAAGTTGAGCGACGCTGCACGCACGCGGACACGTACGTCGAGCGGACCGAGCGCGGGGCTCGGGCGGTCGACCTGAGTTAGCGCCGCGAAACCTTCATTCTTCTGCAGTTCGTACGCTTTCATCGTTTCTCCGGGAGCCGAGCTCGACTGCGAGGGGGGCGTCAGGGTAGTGGAGCGTCTTGCACACGTTTGGCGAGGCCTACTCCGCGCGCACGCTGGAGTAAGTCGTTAGCTGCTTTCGGCCGCGTGGGAAAGGGGCGAATCGTTTACACCCGGAGGCGGAACCCCTACCATCTGAGTGTGCGAGAGCCGTCGCCGAAGCGAGTCGCGTCTGCCAACGAACTTGCCTTCCTCAAGTTCGATCCGCATCACGTGATCGGAACCTGGCGCAATGTCGTGCTGGCGATCTGGGTCGACGAGACCACCGTCGAGGCCGTCAAAGAGGCGCAGTACGCGGTGCATCGGCTCTCCATGCGCTTCCCCGATGGCGTCGCCTTTCTGCAGATCCTCGGGGAAGACCATCCGAGCATCGATGCTCCTGGCCGTGCCGCGCTGAGGGATCTGCTGCGCGCCGGACGGGAGCTCATCCGGGAAGCGCCGGTCGTGTACGAGGGGGAGGGCTTTCGCGCCGCCTCCTTTCGCGCGATCTTCACTGGGCTCTTGCCGCAGCGCAGCTTTGGCTTTCCGCATCGCGTCTACTCGTCGGTCGAAGAGGCGACGCTGTCCGTGGCGCGCAGGTTCGAGAAGCGCGAGCCCACCCGCTTTGCGCGCGAGCTGTGCGAAGCGCTCGCTGCAGTCCGCGATCGCCACCAGAGCGAGTTTCCGAGCGCGCCTCGCAGCTTCATTCGCTATCGCGGCTAGCTTCGCGCCGCGAGCTGCCCATGGTGTCGGACGCTCACGCCTTGGGCTCGCGCACGCGGGTCGACAGCGGCGCGGAGATCTCCTCGAGCGACTTCTGCTCGGCCGCGACACCTAGCCGCAGCGCGAGCGCTGCAGCGCCGACCATGAGACTCGCGCCGATCGCGTAGCCGACGAACACCTCGCGTGGATCGCCAGTCTGGATGAGATAGCCGAACAGCGCTGGCGCGCCGAGCCCGCCCGCGGCGGTGCCGACCGCGTAGAAGCTGGCGATGGCGAGCGCGCGCAGCTCGATAGGGAAGAGCTCGCTCACGGACAGGTAGGCCGAGCTGGCAGCCGCGGAGCCGAAGAAGAACACGAGCGAGAAGGCCAGCGACTGCGTCGTGGCGGTCAGCATGCCTGCGCGGAACAACAGTCCGACGCCGAGCAAGAGCAGACCCGAGACGCCATAGGTGAACACGATGAGTGGACGCCTGCCGATGGTATCGAACAGCCGTCCGAGCAGCAGCGGACCGGCGAAGTTCGCGATCGCGAATGGAATGAGGTAGAGCCCCACGCGCTCGGCCGGCACCGCGAAGAAGCGGGTCAGGAGCAGCGAGTAAGTGAAGAAGATGGCGTTGTAGAAGAATGCCTGGGCGACCATCATCCCGAGGCACATGATGCTGCGACCACGATAGCGGTGCAGCACCACGAAGACGACGTCGCGCAGCGTCACACGATGCTCCGTGTCGAGCTCGAGCGCGCCGTGCACGGCCGGCAGCGTGAGCGCATGCTCGCGCTCCACCGCGTGCTCGATGCTGCCCACGATCTCACCCGCTTCTCGCTCTCGGCCGTGCAGCAGCAGCCAGCGCGGGCTCTCGGGCACGTAGCGGCGCACCAGGACCACGGCGACGGTCAGCACTGCGCCGAGCGCAAACGAGAGCCGCCAGCCGAGGTCGATGGGGATGAGCGTTGGGTCGAGCAGCACCAGCGTGAGCAGGGCGCCGAGCACCGTGCCGAGCCAGTAGGTGCCGTTGATCGCCAGGTCGGCCAGGCCGCGAACCCGCGCGGGCAGCAGCTCGTCGATGGCGGAGTTGATGGCGGCGTACTCGCCGCCGATGGCGGCTCCGGTCAGTCCACGAAATAGTAAGAACGAGACGAAGTCGAAGGAGCAAGCCGTCAGGAGGGTTGCCACGACGTAGAGCGCCAGCGTCACGAGGAAGAGTCGCTTGCGACCGAAGCGATCGGTAAGGTGGCCGAAGAGCAGAGCGCCCGTGATGGCTCCGGCGAGATACGCGCTGCCGGCCCAGCCTACTTGCGTGCTGGTGAGCGCGAGGGTGTCGGGTCGCTCGAGGGTGCTCGCGACGGCGCCCACCACGGTCACCTCGAGGCCGTCGAGGAGCCAGGTGACCCCGAGGGAGATCACGACCAGCCAATGGAAGCGGGACCAGGGGAGCCGGTCGAGTCGAAGCGGCAAGTCGGTGCGCAGAAAGCGTTCGCGTGGGGAGGGCTGGTTCATGGCTGTAGCGAGAGCGCGAGGGCATGCCGGGCGCAGCCGAGCAGTGCTCCGCCGAGCAGCAGCCAAGTGGTGTTCACGCGACGAAACAGCAGATACGCGCCGAGCGCGAACAGCAGCATGGTGGGCAGGTCGAGCAGCGCGCTCCGGGCGAGCTGCAGCGCGACCGCGGCCATCAGTGCGAGTGAGGCGACGTTGACCCCATCGAGGAAGGAGCCGGCGCGCGCCGATGCGCGCAGGCGCGGCACCAGCGGTCCGCTCAGCCCGACGAACACGAACGCGGGCAAGAAGATGCCGAGCGTAGCCACCAGCGCTCCGCTAGTGCCGTGCAGCACGTAGCCGATGAACGTGGCGGTGGTGAACACAGGGCCCGGTGTGAGCTGTCCGACCGCCACCGCATCGAGCAGCTGCGCCTCGCTCATCCAGCCGAGCCGCTCGACGAGATCGGCGCGCAAAAACGAGAGCAAGACGTAGCCGCTGCCGAACAGCACCGAGCCTATCTTGACGAAGGTCGCGAACAGCATGGGCAGCGTGAGCGCGGCGGCGCCGCTCGGCAGCGCGAGGGCGGCGCTCGGGAGCAGCGTGTCGCTCAGCGAGAGCGCGCGTGGCTCGCTGCTCGCGACCTTGCCTGGTGGTGGGGCCAGTGCGTTGATGAAGCCGAGACCGAACAGCAGCGCGAGCTCGTTGACGCCAAGGAGAGAGAGCGCGAGCGCGATCAGGCCGAGGGCGCGCAGGCGTGGCGTACGGGCAGCGGACGGCACGAGTCCGTAGACGGCGTGCGCGACCACGGCCACGATCACCGGCTTCACGCCGTAGAACAGCCAGCCGAGCGCGGGCAGCGTCTGATAGCGCACGTACAGAAAGCCGAGGCCGAGGGTGAGCAGCGTGGCGGGCAGGATGAAGCTCGCGCCGGCGACCAGGAGTCCTCGAAAGCGAGCGCGCTCGTAGCCGATGTGGATGGCGAGCTCGGTGGAGTTCGGACCGGGGATGAGGTTGGCGGCGCTCAGCAGATCGAGGAAGCGCTCGTCGCTCAGCCAGCCGCGCCTCTGCACGAGCTCTTCGCGCATCATGGCGATGTGGGCTGCGGGCCCGCCGAAGGCGACGCTCCCGAGCCAGAGAAACACGCGCGCGAGCTCGGCGAGCGTGGTGCGCGCGTCAGCGGTCACGAGCGGCTCTCCACGAAGCGCCGTCGCCGGGCCGTGCGGCTGGCTCGGCGCGCGCATCGGCCTGCTGCTGCCTGGTGGCTCGCGCACGGCGCTCAGCCTCGATGTTCACGCGACTTGAGCTCGTCGAGCAGCGCGGTCGTGACCCTGGAGAGCCCGCGCGCCTTGGCCTCCTTCTCGGCGCGAGCCTTGATGAACGGGCGGATGAAGAAGGGGGCTTTCTTGATGCGGGCTTCGGCTTCGACTTCCCAGTCCATGGTGGGCGAGTATGGCGCAAGCCGCGCGCGCGTGCCCTCAGCGCGGCTTGCCCATGTCGGCGACGCTCTCCGCGGCGTGCTCGCGCAGGGAGCTCACGAGCTCCCCCCACCAGAGGCCCATCGAGCGCACGAAGGCGTCGACCTCGAGGCCGTGACGCGCCGGATGGTCCGCACGCAGGCGGCTGAAGCCGCGATGGATCACGGTCAGCAGGGTCCCACTCGGGCTCGGCTCGAACAGGACCTCCACTTCGGTCTTTTCGTCGGGCGCGAAGTTGACGGCGCTCCACTCGAACACGAGGCGCGTCGGCGGCTCCCACGCAGTCACCGTGCCCGTCTGCACCACGGTGGTGCCCGACGCGCTCTCGAACGACTCGAACAGCCGACCGCCGACCCACCCTTCCAGATGCAAGATGCCGCGCTGCTTGCCAGAGGCGCGATACTTCAAGCCGCGACGCCACCACTGATCGATCTCCGCGGTGAAGATCTGAAATGCGAGCGCCGGCTCGACGGCGACCGACACGCTGACGCGCGCGCGATCGCCGGGCAGGCTTTGCTCGCGCTCTTGGCTGCTCATCGCCGGCTCCGGCTGCGCTTCTCCGCGTGCGCCTTGAACGCCTGGAGCTGGACGCCCCAGAACGCCTCCATCTCCGACACCCACGCGCGTAGCTCGCTGAACGGCTCCTTGCGCAGCTGATACACGCGCACCCGTGCGTCCTCTCCGAGCGACTCCTCCTCCACCAGCCCCGCTTCGCGCAGCACGCGCAGGTGGCGACTCATGGTCGGTCGACTGGTGGCGAGCGCATCGGCGATGTCGCTCGAGCAGAGTGGCTGCGCGCTGAGCAGCTCGACGACGGCGCGGCGGGTGGGCTCCGCGAGTGCGAGCAAGGTCTGATCGAGCGGGTGGCTCATCGCGCGGTCGGCTCGCGCAGGCGCTGCATGAACCACCACAGGTGACCCTCCGGATCGCGGGCCAGATAGGAGCGATCGCTCCAGTATTCGTCGCCATAGTCCTTGGTGGTCGGCTCCACGACGATCTCCGCGCCCGCGGCTCGCGCGCGCTTACAGTGCGCATCGACATCGTCGACGAACAGGCAGAGCGTCTGCGTATTGACCCCGCCGAGCGTGCGCGGGGAGGCGCACTTGTCGCGCCACTCGCCCGTCTCGCCGAACTTGGTGGAGCCGAGCATCATCAGCCCGTCGCCATAGGTGAGCTCCGAGTGCTCGATGCGGCCCGCCTCGCCTTCGATGCGCAAGCGCACTTCGAAGCCGAAGGTACGGACGAGCCAGTCGATGGCGGTCCCGGCGTCGTCGTAGAAGAGGGCGCTCGAGATCCGGGGCCAGCCTTTGGGTGTGGATTTCATGGACTCCTCGCGAATAGTTGTTCGAAGAGGAAATGATTGCGCCTACGGGAAACTATGTCCAGCGCAAAAGTGGCTCGCGGTAGCCTGGCGAGCGCAGCGCGGCTCACGCGCCGAGCATGGCGTGCAGCTTGAGGATCGTGGCCCAGTTGCGCGTGGTGGTGCCGTCGGAGAGCAGCCGGCCAAACGCGGGCAAGAGCCGGCTGTGCAGAATGCCCTGTGCGCACCAGAGGTAAGCGACGTGTCTGCCGAGCGCGAACGCCTCTGGCTCCCAGCGCTCCTTGGCCAGGGCGGTGAGTGCCTTGCGATCGAAGGGACGACGCAGCGCAGCGACCAGCAGGCGCGTCGGGTCGTCCGAGCGTTCGACCAGTGGGTTGCTCGCCACGGCCTCGGCGAGCTCGGCCGCCGTGAGCGTGAGGACCCGTGCCGACACGCCGAGCCGCGCGAGCAGGGCCGCCTCGATCTTGGCGGCGCAGTCGTCCTTTTCCGGTGCGTCGAAGAGCACGTTGCCGCTGTTGAGCAGCGTGCGCGGGTTGCCGTAGCCGAGCTCGCTGACGATGGCGCGCAGGTCCGCCATGGCGACGCGCTTGGCGTGGCCCACGTTGATCCCGCGTATCAGCGCCACGTGCGTACCGGCCAAGTGCTCCTCCCGACGGGAGCCTAGCGCATTCGCCATCGTACGCGCCGCCACACGCCGCCACGACAACGACGGCGCGCGCGGGCGATCAGCGCGTGAAGCCGGGCGGCAAGAGCTCGCACGGCAGCTCACCGGTCGGTGGGCGCGGTAGCTCGTTGGGGCGCTCGATGCACGACTGTAAGGTTGGGGCTTGCGCCGCGTCCGTGGGGGGAGCCACGCTCGCGTCCGCTTGTGCGTCGCCACGGTTGCCGGTGACGTCGCTCGCGTCCGAACCAGCGTCGAGGCCGGACGAGGGCCCGCTGTCGGGCTGGTCGTTGGGGGTCTCTGCGTCGTCATCCGCGCAGGCGAAGATCGACGAAGCGACCACGAGCAGGAGCCATGCTCGCGACGGCTTCAGGCCGCGCATCAGTACTTCACCCAGATCTCGTCGCCGGCGGCGAGCGTGGTGAGCACGGTGACCCCCGCGGTCGCCTTGATCTGCTCGAGCGTGGCGCCGTTCGCGCTGTGCGCCGCGTTGCCCTTCCAGACGATCTGCGCGTCGTCGAAGTAGGGGCTCAGGCTCGCGATGGCCTGCGGCACCGTCACTTTGTTCCAGCCGGTGCGCCGCGCCGGCAGCACCAGCAGCGAGGGCGCCGGCTCTTCCATGCCGCCATCCGCCGCGGCGGCGCTTTGTGGTGTACCGACCCAATCCGTGCTGAGCAGGCCGCCATCACCGCTGCGGCAGGTCTGATGGGTGGGGAAGTAGATGGTGGTGAACGGCTGGTTCGGGATCTTCGCTCTGATGGTGAGCTTGTAATAGTTCGTGTCGCCCGGCAGCACGTCTTCGGGCGACTTTTGCCACTCGACAGCGGTCACGTTGCCGGCCGCGTCCTTCACGACCGTCGCCTTGCCGAAGTCGCTGTTCGTTGCGCGAACCGAGGTCACACCGGCGGGGATCTCGACGCGAACGCTATAGGTGTCGCTGCCTTCGCAGCCGTGGCCAACGCCAAAGCTGATCTCTTGCGTCGTGTTGGCGAACCCCGGACCGGAGGAGACGCCGACATGTGCCGCGGCGACCATGGGGGCGAGCGAGATGCCAGCCAGTGCGAGGGCCGTGAGTGACGTCGTGACCATTGCGCGCATAAGGAAGTCCTCCTGTTGGCCGGCAAGCTATCGCCCTCACGCACGCCGAACCATGCGGTCAGGTGTCGCAGGGCCGCGTGTGGCCTCCGCGCGCGCTAGAATCGCGCCATGAGTGGTCGAAGCGCAGCTCTCGCGATTGCCATGTTCGCCTGCATGGAAGGGCTCTCGGGCTGCGACTCCGCGGCGTCGCCGTCTGCCGACGCTGGCGAGTCGCGGCCCGATGCGGGTGTCGATGCAGCGGGTGGTGGAGACGGCGTCGCTGCACTTCGTGACGGCGGGTTCGATGGGCCTCCCGACGCGGCCGGCGACGGGCAGTCCGGTGCCGCACCGGATGCTGGCGAGGGCGTGAGCGATGCGGGTGACGGCGCGAGCGATGCCGCAGCGGGGCCACGCGACGCGGCGCCTCCCGCCACGTGCGAGGTGCAAGCGCCGACGAGCTGCCCCGAAGTGGCACCTCGCTACGACGACGTCGCGCCGATCTTCGCGGAGCGCTGCGTCGTCTGCCACGCGGGCAACTGGAATGGACCTTGGCCGCTCAACGATTACCAGCACGTCGCAGACTGGGAAGACACCATCCGCTCCAACCTGCTCGACTGCACCATGCCTCCCGCCGACGCCGGGGTAGCGATGAGCAGAGCCGAGCGTGAGCAGATCCTGACTTGGCTGCGCTGCGACTTGCCGCGCTGAGCTTACTCTCGCGCGAAGTCCGCTCGGCAACGAGTCGGGCACATACCATCGAGGATCGAGATGGAGCGCGTCTGGCGCTGGGTCGCGGAAGGCGCGTCGCACGACTGACGGAGCGCTGTGCGCGCGAGCGTGGTGGCGCGTGCCTCAGTCGCCGCGCACGGCTGCCACCACCCGCACGCTGTTGGCGCGCGTGAAGAGCGCACCAGGCTCCGGGTTCATGCGCATGCAGCGGTCGTCTTCGCTCTGCGCGCCGAGCACGATGTGGCCGACGCGCGCGCCCGCCTCGCGCAAGCTGCGAAAGCTCACGTCGCCATCGCCCGTGAGGCCGTACTCGCGCGCGTTGTGGACCGACAGCTCGGCCCCACCCGCGCCGAATAGATCGTCGTAGGCGGCGCACAGCTCGGGGATGAGCGCAATCTGGGCGAGCGCGCGACCCAGCAGCTGCGGGCTCACCAGCACGTCGATGTCTTGGTCCTCGAACAAGCGTGCGTTGTCGGGGTCCATCAGCTCGATCACGATGCGCGGTTTTGGACCGGTGCGCGGCAGGCACGACTTGAGGACCTCGCAGCCCACGATGCTGCGCGCGTCGGACTCCGCACCAGACTCGAGTCGATCGCTGCCGACCAGCAACACCGCATCGTAAAGCTGGGGTGCGTGCGAGCGCAGCACCTCGGGGATGGTGTAGTCCGCGACGACGTGGTCGAGCTTGAGCCGAGGGGTCGGCAACACCATGCTCAGATCGAGAGAGCGCGCGGCCACTTCGACCGTGGAGATGACGGTCACCGAGAGCTCGCCTTCGGTGCAGAGCTCGGCGAAGACGGTCGGTACCTTACGGGTCCAGCCGAGCACCAGGAGAGAGCGCAGGCCGCTGGCGATCCGGCCGCGCTCGAACGGGATGAGCGAGCGGCGCTCGTCTTCTGACTCGGCGGCGTCGCCATCGGCCGCATCGCTCTCGCTGCCGAAACACAAGAGCCTGTCGCCGGACTCGATCCGCGTGTGCGGGGTGGGGCAGATCGACAGCTCGCTCATGCGCACGAAGCCGAGCACCGCGATCCGCTCCTGGAGGCGAACGAGATCCGAGAATGGTCGACCGACGAGCTGTGCCGGAGCGAGCATGAGAAACAGGCGCTGCCCGGAGCGGTCGAACAGCAGCTCGCGGTAGACGTACGCGAGACCGGCGTGGCGCAAGTTGAGCGCGAGCATGCGCCCGACCAGGCGGTCCGAGATCACGACCTCGATGGGACCAGGGTAGAGCGACTTGGCGAGCTCCTCGCGGCGCGAGTCGAACAGCTCGGCGACCACGAGCGGCAGCGGCGCGTCACCGAGCTCGCTGAGCAGGTGGCGTGCGATCGACATGAGCGTCTTCATCGCGCGCACGTCGGACGGGGCGTGCTCTTCGCGCAAGTAAGGGTCGGCCGGCAGCACGATGGCCGCGGCGTGTGCGAAGTCGGCCCGGCGCAGGTGGTCGAGGTGGATGGCCTCACCCTGTCGCAAGATGATGCGCTGATCGCGAAACTGCTCGCCCATACGGTCGCGCAGCTCCTGGTGCAGCTCGGGGCTCGCATTCTCGGCCAAGACGACTGCAGTGAGCCGCGCGCCGCGACCACCGAGCAGGTTGTGCGAGCGATCCTCGCTGCGAAACATCTCGCGCAGCAAGGAGACGGTGCGGTCGGTCCAGCCGGCGACGAGCACGTGGCCGTCGCGTGCGATCGGGGTCAGGCCGCTCTCGAGCTGACGCAAGGTCTGGTTGAGCCACTGCGTCATGATCGCGACGAGCGCGCCGAGGAACAGCACGTAGCCGATCACGATCAGCACGGTGGACACGCTGCGTCGCAGGACGCCTTCATCGTCGCCGAGGTAGCCCGGGTCGGTGAGACGTAAGAATGCCCACCAGATCGCATCGGGGAGCGTCATCGGGTGCGGCTCGAGCAGCCACGTCAGCGTGCCGGCGACCAGCGCGACCACCAGCACCAGCGTGGCAATCGTGAGCAGGCGATAAAACGCGCCGCGCAGCAAGAACTGCCCAATCTCGAAGCGCAGGCGGTTGGTGGCTCGGTGCAGCAGCTTGCGAAAGCCAAACGAAGGAGTCATTCGCAAGTAAGGGTACGTTATCGCGCTCAATCGCACGAGCTCGTCGCTTGGCCGCCGGCCTCGCCCATCGCCTTTTCGGGCTCCTCTCTGGGCTCGCCCGGAGGCTCGTTGGTGAGCAGCGGCCGCGGCGCGCAGCTGCCCACGCCGCCGCAGCAGTCGACGATCGTGGGTGGCGGGTCACGCGGACCGTCGTCGGAGTTGACGCTGCAGGCGCCGGTGCCCTCGCCGCTCTGTGGATCGTAGCAAGGCATGCAGCGCTGCTCCGGCGCACAGCCTTCCCGTGCGAGCAGCTCGCCGCGCTCTCGGACAGTCGCCAGACAGGCCGGCAGACAGCGCCCCTCTGCACCGCTCGTCGCGATCGTGCAGCGTGCGGGCGGCTGGCTGCCGTCGCGCAGCGCGTGCGGCACGCAGACGGAGTCGCCGAAGCAGCCATCGCCATCGAGCAGCTCGATGCACTCCTCGACCAGCAGCGGGGACAAGCAGGCGCCCTGACCACCACAGCAGGCAGGGGCATCCTCAGGATCGGGGGGAGGCTCGAGCGTCGTGCACGCGCTGGCGCTGACGAGCAGAAGAATGGCGGGTGCGTAGCGCTTACCCGTGGCTTGCAGAATGGTGTCGAAGCTCGGCATGTCGCGCCCTGGTGCAGCGAGCGTGCCGTGCGCATGCGCCGCGATAGCGCGGGACTTTCGCCGCGCGGCGAGCAGCCGAGAGCGCACGAGAGTAACGTTCCATGACCTGACAGTGATGTTTCGTTGCCGCGCGACCCGGTTGCACGGCAGCGACATGGCAGCTTAAAGTGCAGTGCATCGCCACTCGCACCAGGCAGACTCAACATGGCGCACGTACTCGTGGTCGACGACGATCGCTCGATTCGCATCACACTCGAGAAGCTGCTGCGCTCCGAAGGACACGTAGTAACCAGCGCGGTCGACGGTCGCGAGGCGATCGAGAGCATCGCAGCTGGCGGGCTCGATTGCGTACTGCTCGACCTCGGACTGCCGCAGCTGGACGGCCTCGAGGTGCTGCAGGCGCTCGAGAGCGTGCACGATGCGCCGCCAGTCATCGTGATCACTGCACGCGAGGACATGCAGTCGATCATCCGGGCGATGCAGCTCGGGACGTATGACTACCTGGTCAAGCCGCTCGAGGTCGATCGCGTCAAGCTGATGGTGCTGCGCGCCGCGCAGTCGCGCGAGGCGGCGCGCACGCTGCGTGGGTTCGTCTCGCGCGCGGCGCAGGATTTTCAGGTCGGCAACATCGTCGGCCGCAGTCCACTGCTCCGTGAGGTCTACAAGACGATCGGCGCGGTTTCGCGCTCTCGGGCGAGCGTGCTCATCCAGGGTGAGTCAGGGACGGTAAGGAGCTGGTGGCCAAGGCCATCCACTACTCGAGCGCCGACCGCGAGAAGCCGTTCATCGCAGTCAACTGCACGGCCCTCTCGCGTGAGCTGCTCGAGTCGGAGCTGTTCGGCCACGTGCGCGGCGCGTTCACGGGCGCGGTGGGCGACAAGCTCGGCCGCTTCGAGCTGGCTGGCAGGGGCACGCTGTTTCTCGACGAGGTCGCGGAGATCCCGCTCGACCTGCAGGCCAAGCTGCTGCGCGTGCTGCAGGAGCGTACGTTCGAGCGGGTGGGCGACTCACGCCCGGTCGCGCTCAACGCGCGCATCATCGCCGCGACGCACCGCGACCTGCGAGCAATGGTGGAGAGCGGGCAGTTCCGGGAGGACCTCTACTATCGTCTGAAGGTGGTGGAGATAAGCCTTCCGCCGCTGCGCCAGCGCATGGAAGATCTCCCGCTGTTGGTCGAGAGTCTGCTGCGTAAGATCAACGTGGATGTCCACAAGAAGGTCACTCAGGTGGCGCCCGAAGCGCTGGCCCTGATGGCAAGCTACGACGGCCGGGCAACGTCCGCGAGCTCGAGAACGCGCTCACACGAGCCGTGGTGCTCGCGACGAGCACGGTGCTCGAGCCAGAGCTGCTGCCGATAGGCCGGTCCGAGCAGCGGCAGCAGGCGGAGGCGCCCTGCTCGGAGCTGCTCTCCCTGCGCGAGCTCGAGCGTCGACACATCGTCCTCACGCTCGCGCACGCCGGCTGGAACAAGCGGCGTGCCTGCGCGATCCTGGAGATCAGTCGACCCACCTTGGACCGGAAGATCGAAGAGTATGCAATAGCGCGGGAGATCGTGTCGTGAGTACCCTGCTGTTCGGCGCTTCGCTGCTCGGGCTGCTGCTGGCCGTGGTGCTCATGCGCGCGGATCCTCGCCGGCGCGAGAACCAGCTACTCACGCTGGCCGTGCTGATCGACGTGGTGCGTGCGAGCATCAGCGGAACGCTCGACGCGCATGGCGCCGACATCAACGGAGCCATGCGCGTAGAGGTGTGTCTGCTCGGACGCATCTTACTCATCTATCCGCTGCTCGAGTTCGCGTACGCATCCCCGCTCGGCACCCATGACCGAGAGGTGCGAGTCGACTCGGCGGAGGGCGGAGGCAGCACCTTCACCATCCTGCTGCCTGCCTGAGCCCCACGGCTCGAGGCCGCCCATCCCCTGGTGGAGGTCTCCGAGAAGTCGTCGTCCTCAGTGCGTAGTCGTCGGCCTTCGACCTTCTTCTCGAGAGCTCGTTGCGAACGTCCATGGAGATGGGGGCCGCGCGCAGTAGACTGCAGCAGGCGTGAGAGTGGGCGAGGAGAGTCGGCAATGGCACGAGTGGTGGTCGTGGGCGCGGTTGCAGCAGGGACGAGCGCCGCAAGTCAGGCCAAGCGGCGCGATCCGAGCGCCGAGGTGATCCTGCTCGAGCGCGGCGAGCAGGTCTCTTATGGCGCCTGCGGCCTCCCTTACAACATCGAAGATCCGCGCCGGTCGATCGAGGACGTGCTGGTGGTGAGCGCCGAGCGCTTTCGTGAGGAGCGCGGTATCGACCTGCGCACGCAGCACGAAGCGATTGCGCTCGACACCTCGAACAAGCTCTTGCGGGTGCGCGATCGGCAGCGAGGCGAGGAGTATGAGCTCGGCTACGACAAGCTGGTGCTCGCGACCGGCGCCTCGGCAGCGCAGCTACCGCTACCCGGCAGCGAGCTGGAAGGTGTGTTTCAGCTGCGCACCTTCGAGGATGGCGCCGCGATCAAGGGCTTCCTCGCGGAGCTGCCGCGCAAGCGCGCCGTGATCGTGGGCGCCGGCTACATCGGCATGGAGATGGCCGAGGCGCTGCATGCGCATGGAATCGCCCTCACGGTGCTCGAGAAGGCCGAGCAGGTGGTGCCAGGCTTCGAGCCCGCCCTCGCCGAGCTGGTGCGCGCCGAGCTGCACGCGCAGGGGGTGCGCGTCGAGACCGGGGTCGAGCTGCAGCGCATCGTGCAAGCGAAGGGGGGACTCTCGGTCGAGAGCGACCGCGGCGCGTTTGCCGCCGACCTCGTGCTGATCTCGGTGGGCGTGCGGCCGAACGTGGCGCTCGCGAAGGAGGCGGGCATTCGCCTCGGCAAGACGGGTGCCATCGCCGTCGACCAGGAGCAGCGCACGAGCGCGCCCGATGTCTTTGCAGCAGGCGACTGCGCCGAGGCGCGCCACCTGGTGACGGGGGAGCCGACCTGGGTGCCACTCGGTACCACCGCCAACAAGCAGGGCAAGGTCGCCGGAGCCAACGCCATCGGTGCGCACGAGCGCTTCGAGGGAATTGTCGGCACGGCGGCGTTCAAGGTGTTCGGTCTCGAGGTGGGGCGCACGGGCCTCGCGCGCGCCGAGCTCACGCGTGCCGCGCTCGACGCCATCAGCTCGACGACCACGCACGAGACGCGCGGCCACAGCTATCCGGGCAACACGACCGTGACCACTTTACTCTTTGCCGAGCGTGCGACGGGTCGCTTGCTCGGCGCGCAGCTCGTGGGCGGCGAGGGCGTGGCGGGCCGCATCGACGTGCTGGCGACGGCCCTGCACGCCAAGATGACGCTCGACCAGCTCGCGGCGCTCGACCTCGCCTATGCGCCTCCACTCGCCCCGGTCTGGGATCCGCTGCTGATCGCCGCCAGCACGGCCAAGAAAGAGCTGCGCGCCGCGAAGTCGCGCTAGAGCGGCAATGCCAGCGAGCACTGGCTCTTCTGCGCTCGCGAGGTCACTGTGCGGGCGCTCGCCATGCCCACTGCGCACGATCGAGAGCGGCCGTGAACTTGCTCGCCTCACGCTCCCTTCGCGCGCTGATCGTGCTCGCGCTCGGCGCGCTCGGATGCGAGCTTCCGCCGCTCGGCCGCGAGCTTCCGCCGCCCGCCGCGAGCCGTGGCGCAGCCATCGTGCGCCCCGACACGTCCCACACCAGGCTCGGCAGGGCGGTCGGGCCGCTCGCGCGTGAGCACCCGGGCCTGTCGGGGTCGTTCCCGCTCACCGACGCACGAGGCGCGTTCGCGGCGCGCGCGTTGCTGGCCGATGCGGCTGAGCTCACCCTCGACGTGCAGTACTACATCTGGCACGACGACCTCTCCGGCACCTTACTGTTCGAGCGCTTGTGGCGAGCCGCCGAGCGCGGCGTACGCGTGCGGCTGCTCCTCGACGACAACCACTCTTCCGGGCTCGAGGGCGTGCTCACCTACCTCGACGCGCACCCCAACATCGAGGTGAGGCTGTTCAACCCGTTTCGCTTCCGACGGCTGCGCCTGCTCGACTTCGTGTTCGACTTCGGCCGTGTGCATCGACGCATGCACAACAAGTCCTTCACGGCTGACAATCAGGTCACCATCATCGGAGGGCGCAACATCGGAGACTCTTACTTCGGCGCCGACCAGAGCCTCTCTTTCGCCGACCTCGACCTGCTCTCGATGGGAGAGGTGGTGCCGGAACTGTCTCGCGACTTCTCTCGCTACTGGGAGAGCGAGGCCGCCTGTCCGCTCGCTCTCCTGCTCGACACGGAGGACGCGCGGCGAGAGGACGTCGGCTCGCTTGCTCGGCGCGTCGAGCGCGATCCGGCCGCGGAGGCCTATCTGCGCGCCGTGGCCGA
>Ga0190275_10001500_pt1 | contig 17290 bp, 14 predicted proteins | sample Popmic550T_FD_133745 | JGI IMG/M metagenome (GOLD analysis project Ga0190275, IMG submission 133745) | Populus adjacent soil microbial communities from riparian zone of Yellowstone River, Montana, USA - 550 T | ecosystem: Environmental > Terrestrial > Soil > Riparian zone > Trees stand | place...
GAGGTCGAGAAGGCGAGCAGCACCCCATCGAACTTGATGGTCCGCTTGTTGTCCTTGACCTCGTACATCGTCATCCCATCCTCCGTCGCTCCAACGCGACCATCCTAGTCGTCACTTGCTGAATCTGATGCTTTGGTGCTGATGCGGCTGCAGGGGAAGACTCCCTGTAGCGAGATCCACCCGGTGCTGGCCGAAAGAGCCAGGGTCCCCATCACGAAGTAGACCCAGCCGCTGGGCTGCATGGTCGGCGCGTTCTCCGGGCGGATCTCGATCCAGGCAGTGCCGAATGTTCCTGCCGGTGAGCCAGCGTCCGGGTCTGGGTCCGCGTTGCCCACGAGGCAGGGCAAGATGATGTTACTCATCGGGCGCCAGTCTGCCGGGAGACCGAACATCGGCTGGTTGTACCGGGTGTTGGCGGCGAGGCTGGGAGCCCCGGCCTTGCGCCGCACCATGCCGGTGAGCAGGCACATGCTGCCCATCAGGTGTGCCTCGGCCATGCCGTAGACGCTGCTGTCCAAGCCGCCGGGGTAGTTGGGGTTGGCCGGATCAGTGATAACTGGCCCCAGCTGGGTGTAGGACTCCCAGAGGTTCGCGGCCGGGGACCAGTCCAGCTGATCCTCCACGACCAGCTGGCCGGTGTCTGGGTCCAGGTAGACGTTGGCCCGACCGCTGGTGGGCTTCATGGCGCTCTGCTCCAGCGTCTCCAGCCGGGTGTCCACCTGGTTCAGCGAGCCGCCGATCTGAGGCATCACTCAGTCTCCGAAATCCGGGTCTCGTCGGTCAGCTCCAGGGTGATCTCCTCATGGCTGTAGTCGCTCTCCTGCTCGCTGACCACGGTGACGGAGTAGCCGATGATGCGTCGCTGCAGGTACATCTTGCCGCCGTAGAAGGGGTCCTCGATCGCGAACGTGGCCCAGTCACCGAGCCCGAACTCTGGGAACGGCGTGGTGGGATCGGTGTACAGCGTGACTGACAGATCGGTGGCCCGCGCCGAGGTGCGTTGCCCCGCCTGCTGGTTGGCGGCAGCGAGGTCGTTGATCTGTGCCGCCATCGGGGGGTGGGCCAGCTCCAGCAGACGATTCGCCCGTTTCTGCATGACCGTGGGGTCGCTGCCCTCGAAGCTCACGTTCCGGTCGTAGAGCGTCCAGCCCTGCGACCCCCTAGCTGGAGGTGGAGTCTTCGGCACCAGCATCAACTTGTCGTTCGAGGCGTACGCCGTGTGCTTGGCCGCCGCGTCGCCGTCGTCGGTCACGATCACACGAGTGGCGGTGTCTTCCATCGTCTCGTTCAGCGTCCAGGCCGAGATGTGGCCTGGGTAGTCGAAGGTCAGGTTGTTCTCGGTGTCCAAGTCGGCCGCGGTGTTACGCCCGATCGACCCGCGCAGGATCGCGGTCGGGTTGGTGGGATCGTTCATCTCACCGAACAGGTAGCGCTGCCGAAAGATCTGCTGGCTGGCGTCGAACCAGGACGCCACCCGGTACTCGAACCGACCAAAGTCCGCGTCGCTGGTAGTGGAACCAATGGTCCCAGCGATGGTCTGGGTGTCAGCCCACTGCTCCAGGACGTCACCGACCCGGTTCATGTCGTAGCCACGGAAGGTCTCGTTGACCGTGGTCTTCACCTCGGTGGTCCCCCGCTTCCACAGCAGGTTCGATGGCGGCAGCTCGATGTTCGGACTGTTCTCCGGCCATGCCTCATAGACCGTGGACGCAGCACCGGCGGTGCTGCGGGCATCGGCGTTGGACTGCTTGAAGGTGCCGGTGGTCCGGGTGAGACCGGTCCACGGGGTGGCCTGGCTCACCTTGGCACTGCCGGTGGGGAACCGGGTGGCGTCCTTGATGGCGCCCTCAGCCCGAGTGAAGTCAGACAGAGCCTGAGCCAGCACAGCCCACCAGATCGTGTAGGCGTTGGTCTTCGCGAGGAACACCACCGACTTGCGCAGCAGCCGGTAGTAGATGTAGCCCTCCCATGACAGGGCGGTGATGCCCAACGTGGCGTTCCCACTGCTGTAGCTGCGGCCCCACAGAATGCCGCCCCACACGACCTTCTCGTTGCGCATCACGTAGATCGCTCGGTTGCCGCACTCGAACACCGCCCCGAGCGGGATCCCGGACCGGTCGGGGTGGGGTCGACGGTCAAAGATGTTCAGTGGTGGGTGCGCCATCTGATCGAGGTAGAAGTCCGAGAGGTAGACAGTGCCACTCATCTCGGTCCCCGAGTACATCCCAATCGCGTAGGTGACACCGGTCATCGGCAGGACGTACATCACCTCGCCCGCCTTGTGCAGCACTCCGGTGGCTGGGTCTACCTCGTCGTGCAGGTAGGCCATCACGTAGCGGTACCGGACCGGGTTGAGGTTGGCGTACAGCTTGTTCGGGTCCGGTGCGGGACCCCGCAGAACCGGGCGAATGCCGGAGGTCGTCATACCCTCACCCGATCCAGGTGTCGCGGTAGTAGATCTTGGGCAGCACCGGCATCGTGATGGTGCTGGGCGTGGTCACGATCAGTGTGTTCTGCCCTGGTGCCAGGCTGAGCCACTCCGAGGTCAGGCTCAGGTAGTTGCGGTCGTCGAACTTCCAGGACGGGACGCTGGCATCGGGATCCACCTCTCCCACGCGGCGCAGGTTGGTGTCGACCACCAGCTCGTGCCCGGCATCGACCGGCTTCAGGATCTGCATCGACTCGCCGGTGGTGAGATTGCGCACCGTCACCGGCTTGTCCTTGGAAGCACCGATGATCTGACCGAAGACGAAGGTCGGGAAGGCGAAGTAGTTGCCTGCGTTGTAGAGCACCTTGGTCTTCGCGGAGGTGCTCGTCGCATAGGACGCCGAGCTGAACTCACCCGCGGTGTAGAACTCCTCATCCTCGATCGGGTAGTCGAGATTCACCTTCTTGACGTCGGTGTAGTGCCGCAGCTCAGCCGAGTCCTGGATCTCCAGCAGCTCGCGGTACTCGGTGGTCTCGCCACCACCTGCACCGACCCCGAGCGAGAGTGCCTGGTACTTGCGTTCACGGGTGGTCTTGGTGCTCTCGATCTCGATGGGCAGTGATTCGTTCTTCTCGTAGACCGAGATCTTGGCCGGGTTCACGCATCGAAACGACAGTGAGAACTGGGTGAGCCCACTCTCCTTGACGGTCTCGATCAGCGGCACATCGCTGGTCTGGATGATCGCCATCTTCGGCGGATCGAGGAACGGGTCCGTGGGATCCGATATCTGGGAGAGGTCGGGACTCTCGTTGCCGCACATGGCCAGCAGCCCGACGCCGCGCACGATCCCGGATGCCCGGAGGATGGCGTCCCGGTTGTACCAGACCAGAGATGGGTGCGGTGGGAGGAACAGGCCGGTGATGGTGATGATGCGGGTCTGGTAACGCCCGGTGGTCAGCAGCGCGCCATCCCAGTACGGCTTGGGTACCTCGGGAATCTCCGAGGGCGGCAGTGTCCACCAGCCCTCGATCCCGGTGCACAGCCAGAGGGTGTTGTTGTCGTCACGGTGGTTGAGCAGCAGCCCGTTGACGTTGATGTCCTCGCTCAGGCAGAACCCGCCGACGAGCTTCGGGTTTCGCCCGGCATAGGCGATCTCAGGATCGTCGAACATGACGCCGGGCTCATCGAGAACCACTTCTGCCTGCGGGTTGTTGCCGCAGTGCCAGGACCAGTTCCCGTCTGCCGCTGGCTCCAGACCGATCCGACGCTGCAGGTCGTCGTAGTCCATCATCTCGTAGATGCTCATCGCCTACCTGCTCCTCGACGGCGGTTCCAGGCGACCCGACGAGCCACCATGTCGGCCAGCTGTGCCTCGTTCATCCCGCGCGACGGGTGCACGTTGTAGGTGTCACCGCCGTCGCCACCACCGAGCCGGTTCTCCAGTGCTTCCAGCATCCGGCGCTCAGCGGGCGTGAAACCCTCGGAGTCCAACGGGGTGACCCGCTCGGCTCGACCCGCTTCAGCGATCAGCGCCAAGGTGCCGTGCGCCGACGGCATGACAACACCGCCCTTGGCCAGACCCCATGGCGAGGTGAGGGACTGCTTGGCTCCACCCTTGGCTACATAGTCCTGCCACTGCCAGACGGCACTGCCTCGTGCGTAGCCCGCCTTGGGGCCGGGGATGGCGTGGACGTGCGGTCCCCAGTTGCCCTTGCCGGTTCGGTCACCAGCGGCGATACCGACCCGACGCAGGGCACGGATCAGTGCAGCGCTGACTTGCAGGTCGATGGCATCACCTGCGTGGCTGGTACCGGAGTAGGACGTCGCGGGTCGCCATCCGCCCTGGGTGACGTGGATCGCGACGTTGGCCATCGACTGGGCCTTCTGCATGTGGGCGATGAACCGGTTGGTGAAGATCCCTCCACCCCAACTCCGCTTGCCCGCAGGGTTGTTCGGGTCGGTGACGATGACAGTCGCGCCACCCCGCTTGGCTGCCTTCGCACGGGCGATGTCCTTGTCCTTGTTCTCACCCCACGAGACGACCTTGTTCTTGATGGCATTCATCATCCCGAGCACGATTCTGCTGATGATCCCGTGCCCACTGACTTGGTTGGAGGCTTTGCTCAGCGCCCACTTGACCGCGTACTCCGCACCCTTCCCGATCGCACCCGCTGCGTCCTTGACCCTGGTCCACAACGATCCGAAGAGCGAGCCCACGTCACCCATCGGTGGCAGAGAGCCGTGCTTGCGCATGTAGTCCAAGGTGTCGGGACCGAGCTTCTTGGCAGCCGCGGTGGGCATCACGTACTCGCCGTGCGAGAGTGCCGCCAGCACCTTGTCGTCCTTGCCACCGCCCGGTCCGATGACCGGACCACCTTCGGCGAACTTCTTCAGTCCGCTGATCTTGCTGGCGTTGAAGTGGCCCAGAATCTTGTTCAGGCCACCGACCAGGTAGGTGTTGACCTTGCCCGCCACCCAGTTGTAGGAGGTCTTGAGACCGGTCTTGATCCCGTCCCACATGCCGGTGAGCTTCCGCTTCATCTGGCCAGGCCAGTTGCCGACCTTGTCCTTGATGTCCTCCCAGAAGTTTTTGACCCTGGTCCAGGCGGTGCCCAGTCCTTCGCGGAAGTAGCTCCAGAGACCACTGAGGTTGCGCTTGAACTGGGCTGGTCGGCCCTTGACCCAGGTGGTGATGGTGGTCCAGAGGTTCTTGACCCTGGTCCAGGCTTCACTCAGCTTGTCCCGGAACACGGCCCACAGGAAACGCAGGTTGCGCATGAACTGGTCAGGTCGACCCTTGACCCAGGCGACGATCCGGCTCCAGATCGTCTTGACCCGGTCCCAGGCGCGACTCAGTCCGATGCCGAAGATCGCCCACAGCAGCCGCAAGTTGCGCATGAACTGAGCGGGTCGTCCCTTGACCCAGACGACGATTCGGTTCCAGATGCCCTTGACCCTGGTCCATACGTTGCTCAGACCTTCGCTGAGGTCGTTCCAGATGCCCCGGAGGAAGTTGCCGACCTTGCCGGGCAGCTCCTTGGCGAAGTTGACGATCTTGTCGAAGTTCTGGGAGATGAACCGGACCGCGAGTCCGATCGGTCCGGTGAGGATCGCCAGCACCAACGGCCAGTTGTCCTTGAGCCAGCCGAACAGATCCTTGATCTTCTCCCACAGCCACTCGAAGCCGTCGCCGAGCTTCTCAAGCGCCCACTTCACGGCGCCCATGACCTTCTCCACGATGTGGAACTTGTCGTTCAGCTTCTGCAGCAGCGGCCACAACAGCGGAAGCAAGGTCATCACGATGATGCCGATCGGGCCGAACAATGCTCCGAACGCCTTGGGCAGGATGAAGCCGATGATCCTGCCGAACGGCCCCAGAATCTTCATGACAGGACCGAGCACCTTGCCGACCTTGCCGATCACAGTGGCGAACTTGCCGACCTTGGTCGCGGTACCGGCAGCAGCCCCGAGTGCACCGGCTCTCGCGGCTCCAGCGGCTCCACCGGCAGCCGCTGCTGCTGCAGCACCGCCAGCTGCACGTCCTGCCTTCGGTGCAGCAGTGAGCAGCCCACCACCAGCACCACCAGCTGCACCGGCAACTGCCATTCGGCCCATGGCTGCGTTCAGCTTGATGCAACACGCATCGACGGCAAGCTTGATCGCAGTCAGTCCACGAATGACGTTGGCTTCCCAGGTGCCCTCCTTGGCCTCGGCTCCAGCTCCGGCGACCTTGGAGGGTGCACTAGGATCCACCCCGCCAGTGGCGCTGAACTTCCGCTTCTTGAAGGCAGTGTCGAGTCCCTTGATCAGCGGCCCGAGCGTGCCCAGGATCACCGTCCTCACGACGCCACGCATCAGCTTGACGGCCTTGATCACCGCGAAGACACCGGCAGCGATACCCAGGAAGACCCTGCCGTACCTGTTGCCAGCAATGGCGCCAAGTGCGTCCGCCACGATCCTGGCGCCAGTGGCCAGCGTCTCCATGAAGATCCGAATGCCGCCGGACTCGCTGATGGCCGCGAAGATGTCGAGGATGGCAACGAGTAGATCGGCCATCGCCGGGAGGGCATCGGCGGCGGCGTCGCTGAGCCGGTCGAAGGCACCAGACCTGGCGATGGTGTTGAACGCCTTCTCGATGTTCTTGTCCTGGCCCAGCGATACCAGCGGGTCGATGATCGCGTTCTTGAACGCCCGCCCGACGGCGTTCAAGGTCTGCAGCGACTGGGTGAACCCTGCGATCAGACCGGGGTTCTTCCTCAGCCGATCGTTGAACTGATCCAGGCTGTCGGTCAGCGAGGGGATGTAGCCCTTCTGCTTCTTGCCTTGCTGGTCCATGTAGCCGAACCCGTTGGCCGCGTTGTTGGCTGCTCGGCCAAGGATCATCAGGGTGCGCCACAGCTCCTTGGCCAGCCCCCAGAACTCGCTGACCCGGTCACCGGCGGTGTTGATGGTCTTGGTCAGATCGTTGGTGCTGTTCTTCAGGCGAGTGGTCTCCGACCAGCCCTTGGCCACCGACTCGACCCACTTGGAGAACCGGATGAACAACGGCCCGGCGGCATCGGCAACCTGGACGAAGGCGTCAGCCAGGTACACCCCTGCCTGGCCGAAGTGCCGCAGCGCGATGTTGTTGGACTCCATCGCATCGCCCAGCGACTCCTGAAACACGTCGTTGCTGGCGAGCTTGGCTGCCTCGATCGCGGTGTCACCCATCACCTCGGCAGTGCCGATCAGACCGGTTTGGACGACGTCCATGATGGTCTTGTTGTCTTTACCCCTCTGGTTCAGGATGTCCATCGCAGTGAGCAGTCGCCCGAACAGTGGTTCAGCGACAGCGTTGCGGAAGTCGTTGAACTCGTCGCGCATCCCGATGATCCGCTTGACGAACGCCTGCTGGTTCGGACCGAGCTTGGCCAGGGCGTCACCGTAGGCATCAACGGCCGCGACTGAGTCCTGGGTCGCGGCAGCAGCCTCTCGTTGTCCAGTGGCCAGTCCTCGCTGTGCGTCAGCCAGTCCTCGCTGTGCGTCGGCCAGCGCCTGTTGGGCATCAGCGATCCGGCGGGCATTGTCCTCGGCGGTACGGGCCTGCTCACGTCGAGCGTCGTTGAGGTCCCGAGCAGCGTCGGCCTCGTTCTTCTGAGCATCGGCCAGGTTCTCGTGGGCGTCCTGCATCGCCTCGGTGCCCTCGATGCCGCTCTTGGCGGCTTGGCGCTGGTCCTTGTCGGCATCCTGGCGGCGGTCCTTGGCCACCCGCATGTTCAGCTCGGCCTCCTTGAAGGCCAGCTCTGCCTCAACACGCATCCGGTCGTCCGGAGCCAGCTCGGAGACCGCGAGCAGCTCCTGGTAAGCATCCGCCAGAGTCAGTGCCGCCCGGTCCTCAGCCAGAGCAGCATCCTCGGCCGCAAACCCGATGTCCTCCAGCTGCTCGATCGCCTCGGCCCGTGCTGCGTTCAACGCACGCTGGGCGATCAGCGTCTCCCGCTGGGCCTCGACCAGTGCCCGTTCGGCGTCTCTGACCCGACGTGCCGCATCCTCGGCCGCACGGGCGGCATCTCGGTACGCGTCCGCAAGATTCTGCTTGGCATCTCGTACCGCACGGGAGGCTGCTGCGACGGCCCTGGCCATGCTCTGAGTGGCCTTCCCCATGCCACCGGTAGCCTTCCCGGCTCGTTGCGCTGCGGGGGCCACCGCCTTGAACCCGGCACTCAGGGCCTTCCCGACACCGCTGCTGGCGAGCGCGGCGACGCCGCCGACCTGGGCCAGGCTCATCACGGCGTTGGTCAGGATGCCGACAGCCGGAGCCGCGGCGGCTGCGTTCGCACCGATGGCGAAGATGCCCTGGGCGGCAGCGGAAAGTCCACCGGCCGCGCCAGCCAGTGCAGTACCACCGAAGGCAGCGGCGTTGTAAAGCTGGCTGATGACAGCAGTCGCCCGTGGCACATCACCGGCCAGTGCGGAGACCTGGCGTCGGAAGAAGCCCGCATCATCCGCGCTTTGGCGCAGCCCGCCACCCCCACCGCCACCGATACCACCGAGCTTGAGCCTGCGCGAGGCGGATGAAGCTCCGCGCAGTTCGCCAGCCATGTCACCGACGGCGTCCTTCGCTTCACGGGCCTCGGTGGTGATCCGGTTGATGTCGTAGCCGACCTGGCTGGTGGCCTTGTCGGAAGCGGAGGTGAGCCGGTCAAACGTGGCGTCGAAGTTGGTCTTCTTCAGCCCGCGCTCGAAGTCCTTGCCCAGGTCGGTCCCGGCCTTCTCCATCTTGGCCGAGAGCCGCTTCATCACGCTGTCCAGCGACGTCTCGAACGTGCGGGTGTTCACCCTCACGTTCACATACGCGGTACCAACGCTAGGCATGTCTCATCACCCCAGCGGTGCGTCCAGCACAGTGCCGTACGGCTTGGCCGAACTGGCGTCGACCGGGGTCGGCGGGATGTAGGGCTTGTGGGTTAGCTGCGGGTCGCCGGATGAGCCCGACCCGCCGGAGAAGACATCCCCGCTGGCCACCTCCTGGGTGCCGTATTCGTTCCCGTCGGCGGTCTCGCTGCCCCAGGTGTAGGCACGGCCGTAGAGCTGGCCGTAGACGGTGCGCCGCATCCGGACCTTGGCGTCCTGGGTCTCCTTCTCCACCAGAGAGTCGGACTCGAAGAGGTAGTGAACGACGTCGAGCATGTCTTGGGCAGGCAGGCGTTCGAGCCGAAGGCCAGCTTGTACAAGACACCATCCACGGAGGTACGGCCAGTGCTGGTCGGCCCAGCCTAGGAGACCGAGGATGGCTGTGTAGGGCGGTCGGTGTACTCCTCGATCAGCCAGGCCATGATCTCCGAGAGCGTGTCCATTGGGACGATCCGCTTGGGATCTTCCATCAGCTTCTCGAACTTCTCGTACTCCTCAGGTGGCATCACCTTGACGAAGAAGTCGAGGACCGAGACCGCCATCATCACCCCGCGGGTGTCCTCGTCGCCCTCGGCGGCGACGCGCATGATGTCGAGGATGGTCTTGCCCTGCACCTCGGGGTAGCAGACGAAGTTCTCGCCACCCAGATCGAAGTCCAGAGGTTCCGCGTCGTCGATGTTCCTGACCTCGAACGACTTGTGTCGCTTCTTCTTGCCGTTGGCTGCCTTGGGCATGTCCTCGGTCCCTTCATGTGCGTCGTCTGTCGCTGTCTTTACAAACACTAGCGACGACAAGCCGGGACGTCAGTCCTGCAAGGCCATTCTGCCAACCTTGGTTTATTTAGGTTTATCAAGACAGAACCCGCACCGGAGACCGATGCGGGTTCTGTGGATGTGCGAATCAGGCAGGTTCAGGGGCTCTCCGCCGCCTGGTGGTGGTGCGCGAACGACGAGTCGGTGTCGGTGTCGGCTCCTCTTCCTCCGGCTCTTCCTCTTCCTCCTCAGGTTCCGGCTCCGGCTCCGGCTCCGGCTCCGGCTCCTCTTCCTCCGGCTCCTCTTCCTCCTCTTCCTCGTCCGTGGGCTCTTCCTCCGGCTCTTCTTCGTCCGTCGGCTCCTCCTCGGACTCGTCCTCGGACCCTTCCTCGTCGGTGGGATCCTCCGGCCCCTCGCCCTCGGTCGGCTGCTCCTCGGTCTCCACGTCCTCGTTGTCCTCGGCCATCTCCTCCAGCTCCTCCGGCTCGGTGCGCATCACGTACCGACGGAAGTGCTTCATGTCGAGCCGCACACGCTTCCCGACCGTGTGCCAGCGCTGGCCCATCCACTCGACCGGACCCTTGCTCCAGTACTCGATCTCGATCGCCATCAGCGTGGCGTTGTCACCGATCGGAGTGAGCGTGATCGTCCCGTCGACCGTGCCCTTGGCGCCCTCAGACTTCCAGGACACCCGGTGCGGCGGGTCGTAGTCGATCGTGGTCGCCTTCCAGGAGCGCTTGGAGAGGAAGATCTTGGCCGACCAGTTGGTCTCCTCGCCCTCCATCGGGTGCTCACCCTCCTCCAGCTCCTCCTCGGGCTTCTCATCGCCACGGGCGACGTTCTCCGGCCCCTTCATGAAGGACGGGAACTCCTCCCACTGCACGAACGCGGCCCAGCAGATGTCCGGGGTAACACCGACGATGATGTCCTCGACGATGTTGTGCGGACGCTTGGAACCGCTCTTGCGCTTGAACAGCCCGGTGAAGCCGTCCTTGATCGTTGATCCCAGCCCCTTGACCGCGGCTCCGACCGGGTTCGAGCCCTCCTTGAGCTTCTCGGCAGTGTTACCGATGAAGCCCTTCTTCTCCTCGCCGTCATCGCCGTTGCCGTTGTCGCCGTTGTCGCCGTTGCCGTTGTCGCCGTTGTCCTGGCTCTTGTTGCCGTTGGACTTCCCGGACGCGCGGTCACCGAGGTTGCTGATGACCTGCCCGGCCTTGGCCGTGGCGAACTCGGTCGCGGCCTTGGTGAGGATGTCGGCAGTCTTGGGTGTACCAGCCATCAGCGTGCCGCCTTCCGAGTCGACTTCTTCGCGGTGCTCTTCTTCGACGCCTTCTTCGCGGGTTCCTTCTTGGCCGTCTTCTTGGCCGACTTCTTCGACGCCTTCTTGGCCGACTTCTTCTTCGCGGGCTTGGGCTCCTCGGGCTCTTCGTCCTCGGGCTCCTCGTCCTCGTCGTCGTCCGGCTCGGAGAGATCTTCGTCGTCCTCGTCGGACTCGTCCTCGGGCTCGTTCTCCTTGGCGGCGTCCTCGGCCTCGGCCTCGGCGACCATCGTGGCCAGCTCGGTCTTGGGAGCGGCAGCAACGTCGTCGGGCTCGTAGCGGAGTTCCTTGGCCATCCGGCGCAGCGTGGTGATGCGCTTGCGCTTCAGCTCCTCGATGCGCTCGGAGAGGTCGTCGTCCTCGGGCTCGTCCTCCTCGTCCTCAGGCTCTTCCTCCTCGGCTTCGTCGGTTTCCTCCTCGGACTCCTCCTCGTCTTCGGGCTCTTCCTCCTCGTCGAGGGACTCGTCCTCGTCCTCGGACTCGTCGGCTACAGCGTCTTCCTCGTCCTCCCCATCCGCCTCGTCGTCGGCGTCGACGTCGTCGTCTTCCCCTTCGCCTTCTGCTCCTTCGCCGTCGCCTTCGCCTTCGCCTTCTGTGCCTTCAGCTTGGTCTTCAGCTTCCTGATCTTCTGCTTCGCCCTGCTCATCTTCCTCATCCTCCGTCTCGTTGTCGTTTCCCTTGATGGTGTCGGTGACGCCGCCGACCGTGTCGGTGGCAGCGCCGGTGGCCTGGTCGGCCGGAGCCTTGAGCGCCTCGGTCCGCTCCTCCAGCTTCTGAGCCAGACCCTGCACCCGTGCGTCGAGCGCTGCCGTGGCTGCAGCCATGGCCTGTGCGCGCAGTCCTTCGAGGATCTTCTGCGTCTCCGGGGACTGCACCAGGTTCATCGCGTTCTCACGCACCAGCTGCCTCGGATCGGTGGCCTGCGATCCACTCAACATCATCCGAGCAGCCAGCCGCATTGCAGTGCCGCCCCTCTTCGTTCTGCCCAGCAAGTAGCCGCCGATGAGTACGGCTCCCAGCTTCATCTGGTCATCCATCGTGTCCCTCTCCATGCCATGGTGTCCGAGCCCATCAGTCAGACGGGCAGACGCGCGAGTACCCAAAAACAGTCAATAACAACCGTGCGTCACGGTCGGAGAGTAACGGAATCTCCGAGCTTCAGGAATGCCGGAAGGGCGTGTCGCAGGAACGGGTTTGCCTTGGTGCCGGGGTGGTGCACCACCCGTGGGTGAATCAGTCGTCCGCCGGAGCGGAACGACAGGCTTCCCTCGATGGTGTGCGGCTTGGTGCCCTGGTGGTGATGGTAGGCGTAGCGGGTGTCGCCCTCGATCCGAAACCACAGGAACGGAGGCGCAGTCCGAGAGGTCAGCGTGATCCGCGAGGCTAGCCGTCCGGTGTCCTTGCCGACCAATACCTTCGCTCGGCGCTGGACCGCCTTCGCGCGCCGGTTGAGATCGTGGTAGATCGGCACCATGTCCGGATAGACGGTCTTGCCGTAAAGCAGCTTGGCGACCGCGGCGCGATGGATCTCGTAGGGCATTAGAGCGTCACGGTGTAGGTACAGATCGCACCGTGCAGGCCCCCCGAGGCTGAGATCGGGTCGACGTTGACGATCACACCGGTCAGGAACGGGTCGAAGTACTGGGCGAGGTCGAGCATGATCTCCATGTCGATCACCGGGTGGATCGAGGCCACCTCGATCGCAGTACCTTCGGGTGGCTTGCCGCGGTTGTCCAGCGTCGGCACACAGCGCACCACTTCGAGGGTGAACGTGAGTCCGCGTGGGCCGTTGCACTGGGTGGTCTCCAGCGGCACTTCCGCGGTGCCGATGAACATCTGCTGCACCGCCAGCACGCACTGCTCACAGTCGTGTGCGGTCGTGCCGATCGTCCAGTACCGACGTGCCGGAAGTGGCACGCTGGCCTTGGTCTCGTAGTGCTCGACGATGTCGCGCATCGCCTGGTCAACGAACTTCGGGATCTGGAAGTCCGCCGCCTCGGGAGGCCACTCCGGCGGCAGGTCGGGCGTAGTGATGGTCACGGGTTCACCCCAGGATCTTCTTCAGCTCTCCGGTGAGCCCGGCGCGCGGCCGGTCATCGGCCTGCTCCTTGTCGAGCGCGCGCTGTGCCCTCTGCTGGTCGTCACCGACCCAGCGCAGGATCTCCGCGGTGGTGCCGTCCGGAACAGGCTCGGAGTCGTCAGAGTCGTCGGAGTCGTCTTCCTCTTCTTCGTCGGAGGTCGACTGCTCGTTGGACTCCTGCTCCTCGTTCTGCTCAGCTGGCTGCCCGGACTCCTGGCCCGACTGCTGCCCGGTGGTCTGCTGGGTCGCCTGTTGAGCCTGCTGCTCGGAGGACTGCTCCTGGGCCGACTGCTTGTCCGGTCCTTGGGAGTCCTTCGCTCGCGAAACCTTCATGTCCTCACCTCGGAAGTTGGTCATTGCCGTTCCCATGATGTTCTCCGTTTCGGGTAGTTGGCCAGTTCTCTCGTACTTCACGGACGCCGTGTTCTGCCGCGCGGGATGTCCGGACTGAACACCCGCGGACGCAGTCGTGCACCATCAGGATTGACCGTGGCCAGGAACAGGTCGACCTGGTAGATCCCGGTGCGACCCTTGTCCAGAAACTCCTGAGGGTCCAGCAGTGTCCAGCTCACGCCCTGACGCGAGATCTGGGTGACCCGCTGGGGAAGCTCGCAATCGTCGCTGCCCGTCATCGCCAGCAGGTACTGGTCGGCCAGGGCCTTGGCGGCAATCTGGCCCATCACCGGCGGTGGAGTGCCGTAGCGGTAGCTCACCTCGACGTCGTCGCAGGTGTTCCAGCACGCGTTGGGTGAGGCGATGAAGCTGTAGTCGTAGATGCCGTACCTCGCTGGGTCCAAGTCACCTCCGCCGACCTTGACTGAGGTCACCTCCAATACCGGCGCGCCGCGGAGCCGGAGCAAGTGGGTGCAGCCGCAGCTGCTGCACATGCCACCGATCCGGTTGGTGATCACACCGTGGCGCAGCTCGGGGTACATGATCGAGTAGCCGCTGGGACCGGGCAGCGGTGGACGCTGATACGGGCCGTAGTAGCTGCTCAGGCCGATCTGGTCGAGGCCGACCTGGCAGTACTCCTCGGTGGTCTCACGAACGCCGCCGTACTTGCGTCCGGAGAGGTGAAACAGCACGAATGACGCCGCGTCGATCGCCTCCAGAGCGAGATCCTCATCGAACTGCGGGTCGCCTGAGTCGCCCAGCTTGTCGACGTCGATCCACGCGGCAACCATGCTCCTCTCCTCCTATCTGGCCTCGTGGAGCGGCGGTCACGCACACACGCCGCTCCACAAAGTTGGTGAGGGCTATGGCGTCTCGGTCCGGGTACTCTCGGCGACGACGTTGTCCTCGTCACCAGCTACGTCCGCGAAGGCCACTGCCTCTGCGACGCCGCTGCTCCAGTTCCACATGCCACGCGCGACGTCCGGGAACCCATTCGTGCGTGCGTACATGTACGGACGGTCGGTGACGTCGGGCCAGTTCCACTGGGTGTTTGGATTGGCAGTACCAGTCGTGTCTGGACCTTCACCGAACTCGGTGTTACCGACACCGAATCCCTCGAAGGTGTTGGCCAGCAGCCCGTTCTCGATCACCCGGTCACCACTGAGTCGGGTCTTCACGTACGGGAAGACCCAGTGGAAGTACGGGTTCGGATTGGCGGGCTTGCCGTCGACGATGGCCCGCGACCAGACCTCGACTGCGACACCGTCACCAGAGGGGTCCTCACCGACCTGCGCCGAGGCCCAACCGCGTGGCTCCACGTTCGGAGCAGTGCCGCCAGCAAGCACGACACCACCGGACAGCATTGCGGACAGGACAGGATCGGGGTCGCAGACCGCGACCTCCATCGTGACACGCTTGAGGGTGTCGGGGGCCTTGAAGGTGACGCAGACGGTGCCGTCCGCGTTCTTCTCGGTGATCTCGTCGCCCTCTTCGTACTCAGGGGTGAATGAGACTCGGATGAACGACTTCGAGGTGTAGGACTCTTCTGCTACGAGCCCGCCCGTGCTGTTCAGCTTCGTCACACGAATGGCCACACCCTGCACTGATGCGGCGTAGTCAACAGTCATTGGAATAGCTCCTCAATCAGGTCAGTGAGACCGTGGCGCCGACGTGGCAACAGCCGTCGAACGTCACGGCGACAAGACGCTCGGCGCGAAGGTGGAACTCGTTACGGACTCTGTTCACCGGCGGCGTTGTCTGCTTGGCAGGAGGCGCCGGGCTGCCAGGGGTGTACGTCCCACCGATCATCTGGGCGAGTTCGTCGGTGATCATCGACGTCGGACCAAGGTGCACAATCACGGGTCCGGTGCCATAGATCGCGGACTCCTCGGGATTACCCGACTGGCCCGCGTAGCCCGCACCGACAACTACTCGCGACCCTGCGAAGGTGTAGAGCTTGCCGTTGTCTTCCTGCAGGCTGTTGTCGAGCAGAGCGGCCACCGCAGGCGCGATATGGATCGTGCCCTGGACACCCGGCAGACAGGCCGCCATCGCATCCTCGACCATGCCCAGTGCTGCCTTAGCTGGCGCGGGGCCAAGCATGTCGCCAGCATCCAGACGACTCAGCGCCTTGGAGTCCTGGTTCGAGCCGCCGACCCACAGCTCCCGCTCGGCGCCCTTGATGGAGAGGAACTCCAGGACGTCGAGCAGATGCTCCCTGGTCTCCGGCCGCCTGGCGTGCAGCGTGTTACCGCATGTGTCCTCGGCCTGCACCAGGAACGGATAAACCTGCTCCCAGCGATCAGCGTCTTCCTCCGCGCCATCGGTCAGCTCGGTGACACCCTGCTGGGCGTCGAGGTCGACCGGTGTCGGAATGTCCGGAGGATCTGCACGCAGATCACCAGTCGCGTTGGCCACGATCCCGCACCACACCCAGGTCTCGCCCCGGATGCCGCACAGCCCGTTCTCCTGCTCGAACCCCGCACCCCAGGTCTGGTCGTCCTCACCGTGCCTGATGACTGTTGCTCCAGCCTCCAGGCCGTAGCGAGGCGCGATGAGGTCCACTGCGGGCATTACTCCGGTGAACGCCATCACGCCTCCCTTCGGCTTGCTCGACTTGTCACGTCAGATCTCGGCTCGGATCGGATCAGCCCACGTTCACCAGGGCAGCGGCTTCACCGGTCGGCTGGAGTGCGGACGACACGTGCACCGACTCCCCGCCGACGTGCGCGAGGTTGTAGAAGGACTCGGTGAACTCGCAGTAGGTGTTGTTCGCGACGTGCGAGCTGTCGCGGATCACACCGAGATCGAGCGTTCCGCCGTCCAGCACCAGCCAGGTGCCCTCGGCGAACATGTCCCACTCGACCGTGGCCGGGAAGCCGGACGTGGTGGTCAGGTCCCAGTCGTTGTCAACGGCGTTGTCCCCCCAGTCCGGGAACGGCGTGCCCCACGCGCCCTCCATCGACCAGGTGATGTTGATGTTCCGCGCGCTGAACCACTGGTTGAGCTTCGCGTCGGACAGCGCCATCACCTCGTTGAGCCCGTCACCCGGCATCTGGTAGGAGATGTCGGCACGGATCAGGTCGTGGATCCAGTACGGCATGACCACCCGGAAGGACTGGGTGGGCGAGATCCGGTTGCGGTACCGCAGCACCGACGCGACCTTGTCGACCTGGCCGAGGATCTCCCGAGCTGCACCCAGCGTCTGGGTGGCCTGGACCCTCTGGGTCGCACCAGCCTTCAGCTTGGACAGGAAGAACTGCTCGGTGGACCGGGCGTGCTGTACCAGCGACAGTTCGTTGTGCGCCCGGATCAGCTCGGGGAACACCCGGCCAGTCAGGTTGTCGAAGCACAGGCAGACCGAGACCGCTTCGAGCACGGCCTCCTCGAACGGCAGGCACTGCACCGGGAGGCAAGGCTTCTCGGAGCGCTCGTTGGAGCCGTCCAGGTCGGTGACGTTGCTGTTCGGGTCGCCCAACGGGTCCCAGACGCCGACCGCGCCGTCGTAGTCGGCCTGAGGAAGCAGCGGGCTCGGGTAGAACCGGATGCCACCTCGGTCGGCAGTGAACCGTGGGAGAGAGTCCTGCACCGGGGTGTCGGTCGAGCCGATCCCGTCGATGTCGTAGCGGATCTCCAGCGGGATACAGGCACCCGCCGCCGCGGTGATGGCCTCGATACCGGCAACCTTCTGGATCTTGTCCCAGTTGCCTTCGGTGTCGCCGGGGTTGAGTACCCGGTCCTCGGGGAAGCTCGCCGTGAGCGTCGCGACGGTGTACTGCTGACCGTTGGGCGATGACACACGAGAGAGGTTCTGCAGACGCTTCATGAAAGCGTTGGTGACCTGCGAAGAGCTGGTCAGCTCGGTACCGGCACTGATGCCGGGGATGTCAGCCCCTGCCGTGATGGCCACGCTCGCGTGTTCGCGC
>Ga0190275_10001501_pt1 | contig 17284 bp, 15 predicted proteins | sample Popmic550T_FD_133745 | JGI IMG/M metagenome (GOLD analysis project Ga0190275, IMG submission 133745) | Populus adjacent soil microbial communities from riparian zone of Yellowstone River, Montana, USA - 550 T | ecosystem: Environmental > Terrestrial > Soil > Riparian zone > Trees stand | place...
CATGGACCGGTTCGCCGACGCGTTCCGCGCCGAGCTCGCCGCCTTCACTGACGTCGTCGCCGGCCGAATCCCCAGCCCCTGCACAGTCGCCGACGCCGTCGAGGTCGGCTGGATCGCCGAGGCGGCCACCCAGTCGCGGCAGCAACACCGACCGATCCGCATGGGCGACATCCGGACCCTCAGGAGCGTTGCATGACCGCCCGAGAACCAGAGTTCCTGGCCGCGTGCTGGACGTCGGCAGGCGACGCCGGCCCCTTCAGCGCCACCGTCACCAGCCCCATCGATATCCGCACCCGAATCGAAACCGTCGCTCAATGCGGCTACACCGGGTTCGGGCTGACCTGGGAGGACCTGGTCGTCGCCCGCGACACCATCGGCCTACCGGCCGTCGCCGCGGTGCTCCGCGACAACGGCATCACCACCGTCCAGCTGGAGCGCATCAACGACTGGTGGACCAGCGGTGAGCAGCGCCAGGCATCCGACGACATCCGCCGGATCCTGTTCGACGCCGCCCCGATCCTCGGGGTGGACAACATCAAGGTCGGTGCCGACGACGACGGCACACCGGTTGCCTACGACCACCTCTGCGCCAGCTTCGACGCCCTTGCCACTGACGCCGCCCAGGTCGGCGTCAAGATCGGATACGAGAACGTACCCTGGGCGCTGATCGCTGGCACGGAGGAGTCGATCCGATTCATCACCGACGTCGCCAACCCCAACGGCGGCTTCATCGTCGACATCTGGCACGCCCAGCGCGGCGGCACCCCCTACAGCGTGATCCCCGAGCTGCTGCCGCTGGCCTACATGGTCGGCGTCGAGCTGGACGACGGCTACGCCGAATCGCGCGGCGAGGGACTGCCGGACACCTTCGACAACCGGTTGGTCTGCGGAACTGGTGAGTTCGACGTCCCGTCCTTCATCCGCGCGCTGGTCGACGTCGGCTGGACCGGGCCCTGGGGGATCGAGCACATGTCGGTCACCTCCCGGCAACAACCGCTCGCCCGCGTCCTCACAGAAGTGCGCCAAGGCGTGTTGGACTGTTTCGCCGTCGCCGGCGTGTAGGTCCACCAGCGGGCGACCGGCACCGAAATCGTGGACAGAAGCCAGCGTCTTTGCGTTGGCGCACGCAGTGACGCAGGGCGAAGTCGGGATGTCTGGCAGAGCCTCCTGGTCGGGGTGGTTGGGATGGGTGACGTTCATGATCGTCTTGACCTGACCGATGCGCTGTAGCCGCTGTAGCCGCTGCAGCCGCTGCAGCCGCTGCAGCCGCTGCAGCCGCTGCAGCCGCTGCAGCCGCTGCTGCCGGTGGAGCTGACCGAGGGCCGTGGTCCGGCTTTTGGTCGTGGCATCGGCCTGGCCGATGCGCCCTACGGCGCTCGACTGGCCATCCGCGGCCAATCTGGTTGGCCGCGACACTGAGTCCGCGATCCAGAACAGACACGACATGGAGCCGCCGTCGGACGATCGTCTCGGCTGGCCGACGCACCAAAAGACGATGGCACCACGACCCGAGATCGCAACACCGGCGAATCTCTAGTGAGCAAGCTCTGCGGACACCTAGCCACCTCACTGGAACGAGAGCGCGTGATGCATCGAGCCATGATCACCGCCATGAGCGCTTTGATGTGGCTCGAAACCCACCCAAAGCGTCATTTCTCAGACGGCCTACCGCGGTGCGGCGTCCCAGAACTCAACCTGCGGTCGCGAGGGCAGCCCAGGCTGGCCCAGTACCGCGGAGTCGCCGAGCAGATGCAGGGCCAAGGTTGCCTCGACGTCGTATGGGGTGCCGGCGACGACGTCGAGCGCACCACGTTGCAACAAAGCCTGGTGTTCAGGTGACCGGCCCCAGGCGCCAGCCCAGGAGAGAGTGCGGCCGTCGGCGCGCAGCGCGTCCAACGCTTCGCCGGCACCCGCTCCCAGGGCGAAGACAGCGGTGATGGCCGGATCGTGTGCCGCAGCCGCAGCGAGGCGGGATCGCAGAGCGGGTTGGTGATCATGGTCCCGGGACGACACGGTGACCACTCGCAGCCTGGCGCGTCGCAGTGTCCGCCGGAAACCCTGCTCGATCTCCTGGTCGGCGTAGAACCGGCCGTCGGGAGTGAGGATCAACGTGGCTTCGACGGCGGGCGCCGCTGCGAGAAGGAGACCGGCCACCAGATCGCCGGCGTGGACCAGGTTGGCGCCGGCATAGCCGGTTCGGTTTGGTGCGGGAAGGTCGCTGCCCACGGTCACAACTGGCACGGCGAGCCGGGCCAGTGATTCGACCTGCTCGATCACGCCCGGATCGGCGGGGGAGCGGATGATGACGCCTTGTGCCCGGTGGATCCTCACCTCGGTCTGCAGGGTGCGGGTCGCATCGACCGGGATCAGTCGGAAACGGCGGTCCTTCACTGATGTGTCCGCCTGCTGCTGCAGCTGCGCGGCGAAGGCGTCAGCCCACCAGCCGTCGCCGAGACTGACGCAGATCGGGATTCGTCGCGGTGATGGCTGCCGGCGCTGTGGCATCTCCACCTTCGAGTCTGACGAAGCGGGCTGCGGCCCCGAGGAAGGCGGGCTTTGCAGCCTCAGTCGGCTGGTGCCGGGCACAGGTTGGGCATAGCCAGCGGCGACCAGGGCGTCGAGTGCGCGACGTACCGTGATGCGTCCCAGGTTGAAGTGCCGGACCAGGCTCCTTTCGGTCGGCAACAGGGCTCCCGATAGGTAACCGTCGTGGCTCAGGTGGTCGATGAGGATGTCAAGCAGCTGGGCGTGCAGCGGGATCCGTGAGGAGACGCTGACTCCGTCGTGCCAGTCGGTGGCATCGATCATGTCTGGCAGGCCGCGGCGCGCAGCCGAGCCGCGGCCCTCACCCGCTGTTGACGACGTCACAGCCGAGTGTCGGTCCGACTCATGCCTTCACCACCAGGACGGGGATGTCAGCATGCAGGATCATGGTCTGGGTGGCGCTACCGAGCAGGAACTTGCCTACCGGTGACCGCCGACGGGCTCCGATGACGAGCAGTTCGGCGTCGCTCCGGTCGACCACGCTGAGGACAGCGTCGGGGACGCCGGCGTCGTCCTTGGCCGTGGTCAGCTCGAGCCGCCAGGTCAGGTTGTTGAGGCCGGCCTCCGCGACGACGGTGGAGATCTCGTCGGTGATGCCGCCGGTGAACGCCTCGGTGTTGTCAAGGTCGATGGCCGCGACGACGTGGATGACGACTAGGGGGGTCTCCCGCATGACGGCTTCGCGGCCGGCCTGGGTCAAGGCGAGGTGGCCGGTGGGGGTGGCTTGATGGGCGAGAGCGACGGTCACAGTCGTTCGGCTCCTCGAAGACGGATGAACGCCGGCGTAAACGGCACGGGTTCACCCGGGGGATGGGGTGGGGGTTTGTGAGCGCGGTCGACCATGCGGATGGTCAAGGGGATCCGAATGCCGCGGCGGGTCGCCCTTGGTGGAGCGACGACCGGCCGCGGCATCGGATCTCTGTCAGCGTTGCAGCTCGTGGCTGAGCTCGGTGAGCTCGTCGCCCCCGGCCATCTGGCGGGTGAGCTCGTCGAGGGTGACCTCGGAGCGCTTCTTGTCCAGCACGGCCTGGCCGAGCTTGAGGATGATGAAGTGGTTGCCGACCAGGTAGGCGTGGTGCGGGTTGTGGGTGATGAACACCACCCCGAGGCCGGCGTCCCGGGCGGCCGCGGTGTACTTCAGCACCACCCCGGACTGCTTCACCCCGAGCGCGGCGGTCGGCTCGTCCAGGATCAGCACCCGCGCGCCGAAGTAGACGGCCCGGGCGATCGCCACACACTGACGTTGACCACCAGACAGGGTGCCGATGGGCTGGTCGATGTCTTTGACCACGATGCCCATCTTGCGGAGCTCCTCATCGGCAATCCGCTTCATGTCGCGGATCTTCATCCCCGCCAACGGGAACTTCGAGGAAACGAGCTCGGAGCCGAGGAAGAAGTTCCGCCACACCTCCATCAGCCCGACGACTGCGAGGTCCTGGTAGACAGTGGCGATCCCGTGCGACAAGGCCTCGCGGGGGGAAGCGAACGACACCTCCTCTCCGTCGACCCGCAGCACCCCCTCGTTGTGCGGATGCAGGCCGGACATGATCTTGATCAGCGTGGACTTGCCGGCGCCGTTGTCGCCGAGCACGCAGGTCACCTCGCCCGCGTTCACCGTCAGGTTGATGCCCCGCAACGCCCGGATCGCCCCGTAGGCCTTGCCGACGTCGACCATCTCCACCAACGCCTCACCCTTGTGCAGGGTCTCATCGGCATGCTCAGCAATCGTGTCCGTCATGGCGTCAGCCCACCTTCCGTGTCGTCGAGAGCTTCTTGATATAGAGGTTCACGATCACGGCCAGCAGCAGCATGACGCCGAGGAACGCCTTGAACCAGTTGGGATCCCAACCCGCATACACAATGCACAAGCTCGTCATGCCGAAGATGAAGGCACCGATCGCGACGCCGATGGCGTTGCCGTAGCCGCCGGTCATCAAGGTGCCACCCACCACCGCGGCGATGATGTAGATGAACTCGTTACCCACACCGTTGCCGGCCTGGACCACGTTGAAGTTGTACAGAGTGTGCATGCCGACGAACCAGGCGAGGAAACCTACGGTCATGAACAGACCGATCTTGACGCGGTTGACCGGTACGCCAACCGCACGCGCCGACGCGGCGTTCCCACCCACGGCGTAGATCCAGTTTCCGACCTTGGTCCGGGTGAGGATCCATTGCGCCAGCGCGACGAAGACGATCCACCAGAGCACGGTGATGTTCAGCCCGACCGGACCGATCTGGAAGGTGTGCGCGAAGATGAAGCTGAGCGAGGCATAGCCGTCCATCGCGTCGATGTTCGGCGAGGACACCGATCCGGTGATCACCTTGGTCACGCCGAGGTTGGCCCCCTGCAGGATGAAGAAGGTGCCCAGGGTGATCAGGAACGAGGGGATCCCGGTTCGCATCGTCAGATAGCCGTTGAGGAATCCGATGCCCAGGCAGAGGAGCAGCGACAAGAGAGCACCGACCCACAGGTTGATGCCGAGCTGATAGCAGAACATCGAGTTGAACAGGACGGCCGTGGTGACCATGACGCCGGCCGACAGGTCGAACTCGCCGCCGATCATCAGCATGCCGACGGCGACGGCGACGATGCCGATCACCGACGCCTGGTAGAGCACCGTGGCGAAGGAGGGCGCCGAACGGAACGAGGGCGCCACGATCAGGAAGAAGATGAAGAGGACGATGGCTGCCACCAGAGCACCGACCTCCGGTCGGGCCAGCAGGCGGTTGGAGAGGCCGAGCGTGACGCGGTTCGACGCCTCCGACGGCGCCGCCGTCGGAGGAGGTTTGACAGTTTGACTCATGGTGACGCTCCGTTGTGTCGATCGCCGAGCCCGGCCGCACCGCTCAACCCCCGCTCTGTTGATGGGATGGGGCGAGCGGCCCGGCCCGGCCGGGCAGGGATGATGACTATCGGGTGTTCTGGTTGATGAAGGGCAGGATGGCGTCGACGTTGGTTTTGTCGACGAACGAAGGGCCGGTCAACGACGGCTGGCCGCCGCCGAGGATGTTGCCGTTCTTCTTGTAGAGATAGAGCTGCGTGACCGCCAGATAGCCCTGCAGGTACGGCTGCTGGTCGATGCAGAACTGGAGCTCTCCGGCCTGCACCGCCTCCGCCGCCTCCTTGTTGAGATCGAAGGTGCCGATCTTGACGTCACTTCCCACGGCCTCCTTGGCCTTGAGCGCGTCCAAAGCCTGAGCCGCGCCGAGGGTGATGATCCAGTTGATGTCCTTGTCCTGGGCCAGCTTGGCCTGGATGGCCGAGGTGACCGCCGAGTCGTCCTGGCCGTTGACCTGGATGTTCTCGGTATTCGGGAAGGCGGACTTGACCCCGGCGCAACGATCCTCCAGAGCCACCGACCCGGTCTGCTGGATGGTGCACAGGATCTTCGTCGCCCCATCGGCTTTCGCCTTCTCGCCGGCCTGTTGACCGGCCAGCTTCTCATCGGAGGAGAAATGGGCCAGAGAGCCAGCTTCCTGGTAGAAGTTCGTGCCCGAGTTGAAGCTGTCGACCGGAATACCGGCCTCGACCGCCTTCTTCACAGTCGGAATCAGGGCATCCGGAGTCACCAGCGTGGTCGCGATGCCGTCGACCTTCGAGTCGATCGCGCCCTGGATCAGCACGGCCTGCTTGCTGGCTTCGGGATCAGCCGAGTACTTCAACGTCGACCCAGTGTCCGTGGCCGCCTGCTCCGCCCCGGCCCGAATTCGGTCCCAGAAGGTGTCACCGGGAACCTCATGAGTGATCATGGCGAAGGTGTAGCCCGAGTCACCGCCACCCCCGCCGGAGCCCTCATCGGTATTGCTGGCCGGTGCGCCGCCGCTGCTGCATGCTGAGGCAGCGAGCAACACCGTCAGCGACACGACAGCAGCAGCTGCACGTTTGATGTGGACAATCTTCATTGATCAGACCTTTCGTCGGTGTTGCTTTTGTAATGACATTATGTCAGAGGTTACTCATGCTGTCACCAGTTGACGGCGATGTACTTACTCTCGGTGAAGGCCATTAGCCCCTCGACGCCGCCTTCGCGGCCGATGCCGCTCTCCTTGACTCCGCCGAACGGGGCGGCGGGATCGGAGACCAGGCCACGGTTCAGGCCGACCATGCCAGCCTCGATCCGCTCGCTGACCCGTAGGCCGCGGGCCAGGTCGCCGGTGTAGACGTAGGACACCAGGCCGTACTCGGTGTCGTTGGCCAGCTCGATCGCCTCCTCCTCCGTCGTGAAGCTGACGATCGGGGCGACCGGTCCGAAGATCTCAGACCGTAGGATCTCCGCGTCCGCCGCGACGCCGGTCAGCACTGTCGGCGGGTAGAAGTAGCCCTGCCCGTCGGGAACGGTCCCGCCGCTCTGCAGCCGGGCGCCGCTGCTGACGGCCTGGTCGACCAATGAGGCGACCTTCTCTCGAGACGACGCGTTCACCAAGGGACCGAGGGTCGTGCCGTCGCGGTAGCCCGGGCCCATCGTGAGGGAGCTCATGGCCTCGGTGAGCCGTGTGGCGAAGACATCGGCGATGCCGGCCTGGACGAAGAACCGGTTAGCGGCGGTGCAGGCTTCACCGCCGTTGCGCATCTTCGCGATCATGGCGCCCTCGATGACTGCGTCCAGATCTGCGTCGTCGAACACCACGAACGGGGCATTGCCGCCGAGCTCCATCGACGTGTTGACGATGTGCTCATTGGCCAGGTTCAGCAGCGTCCTACCGACCTCCGTGGAGCCGGTGAACGACAGCTTCCGCACCCGCGGGTCGGCCAGCATCGCCGACACCACCTTCCCCGACTGCTTGGAGGGCAACACATTCACCACACCGGGCGGCAGTCCGGCCTCCTCCATCAGCGCCGCCACAGCAAGCGCGGTCAACGGAGTCTCACTGGCGGGCTTCAACACGGTGGTGCAGCCGGCCGCCAGCGCCGGCGCGATCTTGCGAGCAGCCATTGCCGCCGGGAAGTTCCACGGTGTCACCAGCACTGCGATCCCGACCGGCTGGTGCAGCACGATGATCTTGTTCGTGCCGCCGGGAGCCACCTGGATGTCGCCGCGGAGCCGAACGGCCTCCTCGGCGTACCAGCGGTAGAACTCCGCGGAGTACAGCACCTCACCGCGGGCGTCGGGCAGCGCCTTGCCGTTCTCTGCGCTGATCAGCAAGGCGAGATCGTCGGCCCGCTCCACCATCAGCTCGTAGGTGCGGCGCAGCACCTCCGAGCGCTTCCGGGGCGCGGTGCCCGCCCAGCCGACCGCCGCATCGGCGGCGGCGTCGACGCAGGCGATCGCGTCGCCGACGGTGCCGCTGGCCACGCTGGTCAGGGCCCGGCCCGTGGCCGGGTCCAGAACCTCGAAGGTGGCGGCGTCGGAGGCGTCGCGGTGCTGGCCGCCGATGATCAGCTGCGTCGGCACCTCGGCCACTACCCCCGCGACCCGGGCGGCGGCGTCAGTCACACCGTCTCGTTGCTGCACGGCGGTCATAGGTACAGCCTCTGGTTCGCGACCTCGGCTTCGTACTCGGTGCGGGCGGCCTGGGTGCTGTCCAGCTCGGACGTCTCCGGGACAGGCACGTCCCACCAGGCGCCGGATCCGCCGAAGCGGCCTTTTGCGTCGACCTTGATGTAGATGACCACGGTGTTCTCGAGACCAGCAGCATCGACCAGGGCCTTCTGCAGCTCCTCGGCGGTGCTCGCGGTCAGCACATCGGCGCCGTAGCTTGCGGCGTTGGCCGCCAGATCGATCCCAATCCGGTTCTCGTCGTCGAACTGGCCGTCGTCGCCGCGGTAGTTGAAACGGCAGGCGAAGCCCTGCGAGCCGCGGGTCTCTGACAAGGCGGCGATCGAGCCATAACCGTAGTTGTCGACCAGCAGGACAGTGATCTTCAGGCCCTCCTGGACGGCGGTCATGATCTCCTGGCTCGAGAGCAGGAAGGTGCCGTCGCCGATGAAGCAGAACACGTCCCTGCTCGGGTCGGCCATCTTCGCGCCGACCGCACCGCCCACCTCGTAGCCCATGCAGGAGTTGCCGTACTCCAAGTCGTAGGCCTTCGGGTCGCTGGGCCGCCAGAGCCGGTGCAGGTCACCGGGCATCGACCCGGCCGCGTTGACCACGACGTGGTTGTCACCGGCGGCGCCGTTGACGATGCCGATCGCCTCGGCCTGGGACAGGGTGGGCGTGTGCTGGATCTCGATGATCCGGTCGACCTCGATCCGCCAACCGGCGGCGGCCTGCTGGACCTCGCCCCGGTAGTCGTCAGTGACGCTGTGGTCGCCGAGCAGGTCGGCGAGTTCGGTGATCGATTCGCGGGCATCCCCAACCAGACCCAGCGCGGATTGCTTGTACGCGTCCAGCTCGGTGACGTTGAGGTTCACGAACTGCACCTCGGGGTTGGCGAACAGCGTGTTGGAGGCTGTGGTGAAGTCGGTGTAGCGGGTGCCGATGCCGATGATGACGTCGGCCTCGTTGGCCAGCTTGTTGGCGAACACGGACCCAGAGGCGCCGAGCGCGTTGACCATCTGCGGGTGGTCGAACGGCAGGCTGGCCTTGCCGGCCTGGGTGACACCGACCGGGATGCCCGTGGCTGCGGCGAAGTCGGCGAGCTCAGCGGTCGCGTCTGAGTAGATGACACCGCCGCCGGCGATGATCACCGGCCGCTTCGCTCCGGCGATCAGCTGGGCGGCACGCTGCAGGGCGCGCCGGTCGGCGCGGGCCCGTGGCACGTGCCAGGTCCGCTCCCGGAACAGCAGGGTGGGGAAGTCGAACGCCTCCGCCTGCACGTCCTGCGGCAGGCTGAGGGTGACCGCGCCGGTGTCGCCAGGGCTGGTCAGGGTCCGCATTGCCTCCAGGAGAGCTTGCGGCAGCTGGTCGGGCCGGTTGATCCGGTCCCAGTACTTCGAGACGGCCTTGAACGCGTCGCTGGCGGAGTAGTCCCAGGAGAAGCTGGACTCGAGCTGCTGCAGCACCGGGCCGGTGCGGCGGCTGGCGAAGATGTCGCTGGGCAGGCACAGCACAGGCAGCCGGTTGACTGTGGCGGTGGCTGCGCCGGTGATCATGTTGGTGGCACCTGGGCCGATGGAGGTGGTGACCGCCATGGCGCCGAGCCGGTTCTTCATCTTGGCGTAGCCGGTGGCGATGTGAACCATGCCCTGCTCGTTGCGGCCCTGGTAGAGCCGGAAGTCCTTGCGGTACTGCAGCAGCGCCTGCCCGATACCGGCCACGTTGCCGTGGCCGAAGATGCCCAGGGCGCCGCCGAAGAACGGCTGCTCCACGTCGTCCCGCTCGACCCGCTGGGCGGCGAGGAAGCGGACCACGGCCTGGCCTACCGTGAGGCGGGTGGTGGTGTTCGTTGACAAAGAAGTTCCTTCCACAGCGAAGGTCGCGAGGGCGACGGTCAGTTCGGGTAGCGCGGGATGAAGGGGAGGCGGGTGTCCAGGCCCACCGCGGGCCAGGCGTCCTGGGTGGGTTTCAGGCACGGATCCTGGAAGGCCTGCAGGGTCCGCTTCGGGGCTGGTCCGGCGAGCACATTCAGGTAGTACAGGTCGTGACCGTGAGCGGCCGCGGTGGTGTGGTAGCCCCACGGGATCAGCAGCAGGTCGCCATCCCGGACGGTCTGCACCAGGTCGAAGTCACGCTCGGGTGAGTAGACCCGCTGCACACCCCAACCGTTTTCCGGGTCGCGGAGCCGGTAGTAGTAGGTCTCCTCCAGCTCCGACTCGCCGTCGTGGTCGTGCTCATGCTTGTGCGGCGGGTAGCTGGACCAGTTGCCGCCCGGCGTCCACACCTCGATGACGTGCAGCCGGTCGGCCGGAAAGGCGGGCAGCATCAGCGAGTTGACCTGGCGCGACGCGTTGCCGCCGCCGCGGAGCTCGGTGTCGGTGTCGTCAGGGGTGACCAGCACCGGCTGGTGCTTGGTGGTGGCCGGTGCAGCGGCGACCGCAATCTGCAGGTCGGTGACCGCGGTGACGGTGGCGGCCGTGTCCAACGGCAGGTACAGGCACCAGCCCAGCCCATCGAAGACTGTCTGGCGACCACCCAGCTTCCAGCTCTGGTCATCGGCAGTGACCTCTGCGGTGCCCGACAGCGGTACCAACGCCCGTTCCTGACCGTCGACGGGCAGCGTGAACGATTCACCCGCCGGCACCGTCTCCACAGAGAAGGAGATGTAGGTCCAGCCGGCCTCCGCCGGGGTCACCGCATCCCATCCCGCAGTCAAGATCTTGGGTTCGCTCACAGCCAGGCTCCATCTCTCGAACGGCCCTCTCATGACCAGGCGAGTCGGTCAGCAGGGGCAGTTGGCATCGCAGTGAGGCCAACGTATCGTCTTGTAGACGCGCTGTCCACCCTGCGATAAGAATAGAACCAGCGGGGGCCCCGGTGGGCGCGTGAGAGAGCCGTCGAGTTTCGCCGGCCACCCTGGATTCGGCAACGTGTGGGGGATCCCACGGAAATGATCAGCAGCCACGAAGAGGGAGTCGGCGCATGTGGACCGCAACCTACGTAGGTGACCGTACGATCTCGCTACGCGAGGCGGAGCCCGCACCACCGAGTCCCGGTCAAGTCCAGGTCGAGGTCGCCTATGTCGGTTTGTGCGGTACCGACCTGCACATCCTGCAAGGCCACCTGGACGCCCGCGTTCAACCGCCCGCCGTGATCGGTCACGAGATGAGCGGCACCATTGCCCGCGTCGGCGAGGGAGTCGTCGGATGGACCACTGGAGACCCGGTCACCGTCATGCCGCTGGACTGGGACGGCACCTGCCCAGCCTGCGTGGCCGGTCACAGCCACATCTGCCAGCACCTCAACTTCCTGGGGATCGACTCGCCAGGCGCCCTGCAGCGCCACTGGAACGTCGACGCCGCCCACCTGATCGGCCTGCCCCGCCGGTTGCGGCTGGACCACGCCGCCTTGGTGGAACCCACCGCCGTCGCGGTTCATGATGTCCGCCGCGGCGACGTCGGCTCCGGTGATCGGGTCATGGTCATCGGAGGCGGCCCGATCGGACTGCTGATAGCCGTTGTCGCCCGTCACCTCGGAGCCGACGTCGTCGTCGCCGAGATCGATCCACTCCGGCGCCAGTGGGTGGCCGGTGCGGGCTTCGACGTCCTCGATCCGAGTCGCGACGATCAGGCCGCCTGGATCGAGCAGTGGACCGGAGGCGCCGGCGCCGACGTGGTGTTCGAGGTCTCCGGTGCTGCCGCCGCGATCGTCAGCGCAATCGATCTGGCGCGCGTGCGCGGCACCATCGTCATGGTGGCCATCCACCCCGAACCACGCGCCGTGGATCTGCAACGCGTGATCTGGCGCGAGCTGCGGATCATCGGAGCACGCGTCTATCAGCGCACCGACTTCGAGGAGGCGGTCGCCCTCGTTGCCGCCGGAGTCGTTCCCGCCGAGCAAATGATCAGCACGATCGCACCCCTCGCCGCCACCGCAGAGGCGTTCGCCACCCTGGAAGGCGGCCAGGCGATGAAAGTCCTCATCGAAGTCGGCGCCGAACCCGCTGCTGACGCGGCACCGATCGCCCCTACTCACCAGTAATCACGCCTCAGGTGGCGGCCGCGGCGTTCAGCGGATTGTGCTCAGCCGTCTCGGCTGCCGACTCCAACAGCTGAGCGACGAGCTGCAGCATCTGAGCATCCTGATCACTGACCCGGCGGCCGAAAGGTCCGCGCGCTCGGGCCAAGTCCGTACCCACGCGCAGCATCGCGTCCCTGGCGTCCCGGCTGACCTGCGCTGGGACCCGCTCCAACAGCAACGCCACTTCGCTCAGACCTGTGACGATCGAGCGGTCATCCAGCATGAACTCATTGAGGAGCCAGTCCCGGTTCCGGGTCATCGCGCGCATCAGCTGCCAGCTCAACGGCGAGTTCGGCGCGTCCTCAACCGCACTCCAGAACGCCTCCGCCTCGAGCTCATCGAACCGGTTCCTTCCGATCACCGCGCTGATTACCCAGACCGGTCCTAGCTGCAACGTGAGCCACTCCGAGTCAGACCATCCGTCCATGAGGCCACTATCCGCTCGCAGCCACGCAGAGACAACCACGCTGAGACGACGACAACCGTTCTGCCACCGCGCACCTTCCACTACGCCGCCAGCCTCAGCGCAAGACGTTGGCCGCACCCTAGGATCTCCCACCGCGAAGCAGCGACGCCGGCACGTTGTGCTCTAGTAGCACCACCGTGCCAGCATCCGGCCGGCCGAACCTCGAGGACCCGGCGGATCCGGGCAGCCACACTGCTCGTGAGAAGCCATCGAGCAACTTTTCCTCTCACCCTATAGACAACTCGTCCACCAGTCGATAAATTTGCCTCATCGGGATCGTCGAGAGCAGCTCTGCGTCGATTTCGACCGAGAACGAAAACCGTGAGGATGAGCGGCCGCACAGCGGACCGCACTCACCGATCGGGTTGGCAGGTACAGGCGGAGGCCACGACCTGCTCGAGCTCACGACACCTCCACCAGCGCCATCAGCACGCCGTCATCATGACGACCCAGATCGAGCGGGCGGCACCCACCCGTGACACATGCGCCACGCCATGACGGGATGCGCAGGACAGAAAGGACAGGTCGATGACGACCAACTCCCTCCGAAGGATCCACTCGTGACCGCGCACGGCGTTTCCGCCACCGAAGCTGAACTGCCACCACTGACCCCTGGTCCTCATCGCAAGCGCATCGGTCTCATCTCGATCGTGGCCTGCTTCGGCGGCCTGCTGTTCGGCTATGACACCGGCGTCTCCAGTGGGGCCGAAGGCCCGATGTCGGAGGAGCTCGGGCTGACGCTTCTGCAGACCGGCATCGTGATCAGCTCACTCGTCTTCGCTGCCGCAGTCGGAGCCCTGGTCGGTGGCCGCATCTCGGACGCGATCGGCCGGAGGACGACCATCCTCATCCTCGCTGTGATGTTCTTCGTCGGCGTGCTGCTTGTCGTCTTCGCGCCCGGCTTCTGGGTTGTGGTCGCCGGCCGGATCGTCCTCGGTCTGGCCGTCGGCGGCGCCTCGACTGTCGTTCCGGTCTACCTTGCCGAGCTCGCGCCCTTTGAGATCCGCGGCTCCATCACCGGCCGCAACGAGTTGGCGATCGTGCTCGGCCAGTTCGCGGCCTTCACAGTCAACGCGATACTCAACGCCACCCTCGGACACGTCGAAGGTCTGTGGCGGATCATGTTCGCCGTGTGCGCACTCCCCGCGATCGCGCTGTTCATCGGCATGCTCCGGATGCCCGAGTCCCCCCGGTGGCTGATCGAGAAGGGCCGCGAGCAGGAAGCCCTCGCCGTCCTCAAGACCGTGCGCTCCGAAGATCGAGCCCTGGCCGAGTTCGCCCAGGTCGAGCAGGTCACCGAAGAGGAGAGCGCTGGCGGAATAAGGCCTGGCATCAAAGACATCGTCGCCAACGGTTGGCTGAGACGCATCGTGCTGGTCGGCATCGGCGTCTCCGTGACCCAGCAACTCACCGGCATCAACACGATCATGTACTACGGCCCGCGAGTACTGGAGGAGTCAGGCTTCACCGAGTCCAAAGCCCTTGCGGCTGCCACGTTCTTCGGCCTGGCCGCGGTCATCGGCGGGGTCATCGCCCTGCGCAACATGGACCGGCTCGACCGTCGAAAGACGTTCTGCATCGGACTTGCCCTGACCACGACCTGCCATTGCCTGGTCGGAATCTCCGGACTCGTGATCCCAGCCGACAACCCCGCACGCCCCTATATCGTCGCGGGACTGGTCACCCTGTTCGTGTTGTCGATGCAGTCCTTCCTCAACATCGCCGTGTGGGTCTGGCTGGCCGAGATCTTCCCGCTGGCGATCCGCGGCCTAGCGATCGGCATCGCGGTCTTCTTCGGCTGGTTCGTCAACGGGCTCCTCGCCCTGTATGTGCCGACGCTGCTCGCCGCCCTCGGTATGGGTACGTTCTTCCTGTTCGCGGCGATAGGCGTCGTCATGCTCGGTTTCCTGTGGCATGAGGTTCCCGAAACCCGCGGCCGGTCGCTGGAGTCCCTCGAGGAGGAGCTCATCAGCGGTGAGATCTACAAGTCGCTGCCTCGGCGGCTTCCCTTCGCCGGCCTTCTCTACGGCCGCAAGTGAGCAAGCAGCCCTGACGAGCTGGCAACGAAGCGCTCCTCGGGGGCACCGCGATCCAGCATTGACACGCCCCCGAACCTCAACCGCTGACCACCTCTCCCACAGAATCGTGAGGAAACACCTATGACTGTCATCGCCGCTGTCACCGACGACCGGGAAGGCCGTCTTGCGCTGGTTGAAGCCGTTGCCGAGGCGAAGCAGCTCGGCAGCGACGTCGTCGTCGTCAACCTCGGCAGCACCCACATTGACGTGACGAGCTTTGTCGCCGATGGTGTCGCCGTTGACGTCGTCAATCGCCGGGGCAAGGACAAGGAAGAATCCGCCGACGCCGTCCTGGACGAGATCGCTGCTCGGCAGGCGATCCGGCTCGTCATCGGCGTCAAGCGCCGCACCGCCGTCGGAAAAGCGATCCTCGGCAGCCTGAGCCAGCGGCTGCTTCTCACCAGCCCGGTGCCGGTGCTGGCCGTCAAGCTGCCGGACGATGGACTTCCGCCCACTGCCTTCGACAGTCTGCCCGCCGGACTCCGCCGAGTCACTGGGTGACCCAGGCGGCACCATTCGAGAATCCACCCCTGTTCGAGAGTCGGCAGACGGAGCACGAACGGGTCGCGTCGATATCTCGGCACCATCCAACTGGAGGAGATTCCATGAGTTCGAACGTCCGGCCTGACGCCAACCACAACCGCTTGTCCCGCCTGCTGATTCTTGGGCCGCCCGGCTCGGGCAAACGAACCCAAGGGAGCGCCCTCGCGCAACAGCTCGAGCTTCCCGCGCTGTCAACGGGCGAGCTGTTCCGATCGATGATGTGTTACGACACACCTCTGGCTGCACGCCTGCGGGACATGGTCGCGCATGGCGGTTACGTCGAAGACGAGACCACTAATGCCGTGGTCAGCAAGAGGCTGAATGCACCCGACTGCTCGAATGGATTCCTGCTCTACGGCTACCCCCGAACGGCAGGTCAGGTCCACCACCTCGATCACCTGCTGTCGGCGCAACAGACAGCTCTTGATGTAGTTCTCTCTCTCGAAGTCGAAGACGACGAGCTCGTCCCCCGACTGCTCGCCCGCGGTGAACAGCTCGGACGCATCGACGACCAGGCCGACACGGTCCGTGCCCGCCTAGCCTTGTATCACAAGCAGACGGAACCTCTGGTCGATCTCTACCGGGACCGAGGGCAACTCATCAGCGTTGACGCCACGGGATCAGTCAAAGAGGTCAAAGAGCGGATCGACGCGGCCCTACTCTAGGTTGATCAGCTGCGCGGGTCAGTTCGAAGCATGTTGCTTGCCCGCGTGACGGTCTCGCTCCCAACGCATGAGTGACAAGATTTGTCTTGACATTAGGTCGAGGTACTTCTAGGGTCTGAGTCCAGCCGACAGGTCAGCGAGTTCCACCAGGCCAAGACGACCGAGCGGCAGACCTTCCTCGCCTGAGGACGACAAGCCTCAGCACAGTCGCTATTGAGGAGCGAGTTCATTGGCCACTCTCACCATCGGCACCGCACCTGACTCGTGGGGGGTGTGGTTTCCTGACGATCCTGAACAGGTACCTCCGAGCACCTTCCTGGAGGAGGTGGCCGCAGCCGGGTATGAGGCGATCGAGCTCGGTCCGTACGGCTACCTCCCGACCGATCAGACCGAGCTGCGCGAGGTTCTCGAGCAGTACAACTTGACCGTTCTGGCCGGGACCGTGTTCTCCAAGCTGCACCACGCCGACACGTGGGACTTCACCTGGCAGCAGGTGACTGACGTTGCCGCGCTGACCCAGGCGATGGGTGGTGAGCACATCGTCGTCATCCCCGACGTCTGGCGCGACCACAAGACCGGTGCGCCCAAGGAGAGCCCGACATTGACCGACGAGCAGTGGAAGCTGCTCACCACCGGTCACGACGAGCTGGGTCGACGCATCTTGGACGAGTACGGGCTGCACGTGCAGTTCCACTCTCATGCCGACAGCCATGTCGGGTACCAACCCGAAATCGAGCGGTTCCTGGAGAGCACGAATCCGGAGTACGTGAACCTCTGCCTGGACACGGGTCACGTCGCCTACTACGGCGGCAACTGTGTCGAGCTGATCACCGAGTACCCGGAGCGGATCGGCTACGTGCACCTCAAGCAGGTGAACCCGACGGTGGTGGCTGAGGTGCTCGACAAGGACCTCTCATTCCCGGAGGCCGTCCGGATGGGGGCCATGATCGAGCCCCCGTACGGCCTGCCGGAGATGCCGCCGGTGCTGGAGGCGCTGGCCGGCCTCGGTCGCGACATCAAGGGCATCATCGAGCACGACCTCTATCCGTGTGCGCCGGAGGTGCCGTTGCCGATCGCGAAGCGCACCAAGACCTATCTGTCCAGCTGCAGCGATGTGAACATCGAGATGGGAGCCGTCCGATGAGCGACCTCCGGGTAGCCGTCCTGGGACTGGGCCTGATGGGGTCTTTCCACACCGAGCTGCTGACCACCCGGATCCGGGGCGTGCGTGTCGCGGTGGTGAACGACTTCATCCAAACGAAGGCGGAGGAGGTCGCGGCTCTAGACGGTGCCCGGGTGGTCACCGACCCGATCGAGGCGATCAAGGACCCGGAGGTCGACGCGGTGCTGCTGGCCACCCCCGGCAGCACTCATGCTGAGCAGGTGAACGCGTGCCTGGACGCCGGCAAGCCGGTGCTGTGCGAGAAG
>Ga0190275_10001502_pt1 | contig 17282 bp, 16 predicted proteins | sample Popmic550T_FD_133745 | JGI IMG/M metagenome (GOLD analysis project Ga0190275, IMG submission 133745) | Populus adjacent soil microbial communities from riparian zone of Yellowstone River, Montana, USA - 550 T | ecosystem: Environmental > Terrestrial > Soil > Riparian zone > Trees stand | place...
CGCGCCGGCACAGCCGTACGGATCCAGGCGCAGAACAGCGTGCCCAGGCGGATCGAGGCCTTCAACAACACCATCGTCGCCACGAACACCGGCATCACGATCACGGGCGCCGACCCCACCTACACGCAGCGCGTCGTCGGCAACGCCGTCTTCGCCTCCACGCCGTTGACCGGCGGGCAGCAGAGCAGCAACGTGACCGGGAGCTACACCGCGGCCTCGACCTACCTGAACAACCCGATGGCGGCGTTGGGATCGGGCCTCGACCTCTTCCCGAAGAGCGGCCAGCTCCAGGGCACCGCGATCGACTACTCGGTCTTCTCCGGCCTGCTGGACTACGACCGCGATTTCAACAGTACGTCGCGGAATGCGATCTATCGGGGCGCCTACTCGGGGAGTGGGGTGAACCCCGGATGGACGCCGGCGCTGGCGATCAAGCCGGAGCCGACTACGGGCACCAACGTGCTGCAGAACGGCGTTCCGGTGTCGGGGATCTCGGGAACGAGCGGCCAGCAGTTCTGGACCATGAGCGTGCCGGCGGGAGCGACGAACCTGCAGTTCCAGACCTCGGGCGGCACGGGCGATGCCGACATGCACGTGCGTTTCGGCGCGGCGCCGACGTTGTCGACCTACGACTGCCGGCCGTACGAGAGCGGCAACAACGAGACCTGCACCTTCCCGACGCCGGCGGCGGGCACTTGGCACGTGATGCTCGACGCCTACACCGCGTTTTCGGGCCTGACGCTCGTTGGGAGCTACTCGACCGGCACCACCTGCAATTCCATCTCGGACGTGGAGCCGAACCCCTGGGCCACGCCGCAACCCATCTCGGGGGCCTGCAACCAGATCTCCGGGACGTTCCTCAACGAGTCGAGCACGTCGCGAGACGACTACTTCGGCCTGAGCCTGCCGGCGGGCAAGACGGTGACGGCGCTGCTCAACGGCCTCTCGGTGAACTACAACGTTTATCTCTACAGCGCGACGGGGGCCACGCTGGACAGCTCGTATAACGACAGCACGACCCCGGACGAGGTGTCCTGGACCAACACGGGCTCCGCGGCGGTGACCGTCTACGTCCGCGTCTACCGCGCCGCGTCGACGCAAACGACCTATCAGTTGAGAGTCAGCTACTGACCGGACCGCGCCCGCCCCTCAGACGGGGGCGGGCGCGAGCCCTGCGCCCTCACTTCAGCCGCTCGGTGAAGAACTTCGTGATCGCCACCACGGACCGGATGCGATTGGGAGTCTTGCGCCACCCGTGTCCCTCGTCCGGGAAGAGGACGTACTCGACCTTCACGCCGCGCCGCTCGAGCGACTGCACGACCTGCTCGGCTTCCACCACCGGAACGTTCGTGTCGTTCGCGCCGTGCAGGACGATCAGCGGCGTCTTCACCCGGTCGACCTTGTGGATGGGAGAGAGCGTCCGGAGCATCTCCGCTTCCGTCGCCGGGTCGCCGTACTCCTTGGTCGAGATCGCGGCCATCCAGGGCTCGGTGTGCTTGAAGAACGTTTCGAAATTGACCACGCCGAAGAGGTTTGCGCCGGCGGCGAACAGGTCGGGCCACTCGGTGACGCCGGCCATGACCATGTACCCGCCGTACGACCCGCCCATGATGCCGAGGCGCTTCGGGTCGGCGATGGCCTGCGCGGTCAGCGAGTCGGTGGTCGACTTGATGTCACGCACGGCGTCGGCGCGCAGCCTGCCGTTGTCGAGGTTGACGAACTTTTTGCCGAATCCCGACGAGCCGCGGACGTTCGGGGCAAAGACGGCGATGCCGCTGGCCAGCAGTGCCTGGTACGTCGGGTTCGGGAACGGCCGCTCCTGGCCCTCGGGGCCGCCATGGAAACTGAGCACGGTCGGGTACGGCGCCTTCGCGTTCGGCGGCCGGTACAGCCAGCCGCTCAGCTCCAGGCCGTCGTGGGCCTTGTAGCGGAGCAGCTCCGGGCGCACCAGTTCCTCCAGATTCACGCCCGGGTGCGGACTGCGCGTGAGCTGCCGGCGCGTATTCGCCTCCAGGTCAATCACCCAGACGTCGGCCGGAGCCTTCGCGCCGGAGAAGACCGCGGCCAGCTTCTGCCCGTCGCGGGAGAACTCCGCCAGCGAGATCGTGTCGGTGTCGGCCGGACCGGGCAGGATCTTCTGCTCCTTCGTGGCCGGGTCGACGATGCGCAGCTCGCTGCGGCCGGCGGCGTTCCAGTTCAGCATGGCCCTCGTGCCGCCGTCGTCGACGACGAAGCCGGAGAGCTCCGCGTCGTTGCGCTCGGACAGGATTTCGAACGGACCGGCCTTGCCATCCCGCACCACGACCCGTCCGAAGGCGTGGAGATCGCGATCGGGATTGCCGGCGAGGTAGACCACATCGGGACTGTCGCCGAAGGCCGCGCTGACGAACGTGGCCGGAGGCCTGTGCGGCGTGAGATGAACCTCGCCGCTGCCGTCGAGCGCCACGCGGAAGACGTCTTCGTCGCCCCTGCTGGCCATGCGCCACACCAGCGCGAACTTGCCGTCGGTGCTGACGTCCTCCAGGGTCGCCAGTCCCTTGCTCTCGGCGATGAGCCGCTTGGCGCCGGTGGCGACGTCGAAGAGCCAGAGGTCGAGGGCCTCGCGCGTGCGGCGGTTCGAGCCGATGAGCAGCGACTTCGAGTCCGGCGTCCACGCGCCGAGGCGATTGTTGGTGCTGCCCCCCTCGGTGAGGATGCGTACGCCGGTACCGTCCGGCCGCATCACGTACACCTGCTCGTTGAGCCCTCCGCCGGGAGCGACCTGCGCCGCCAGCCACTCGCCGCCGGGCCATGCGACATTCGTCACCGGATCGTCGAAGGCCGTGACCTGATCCGGCCAGCCGCCGCCGGCCGATACCGTCCACACCTGCGGCGACCCGCTGATGCTGGTGATGAAGGCGATCCGCTTGGCGTCGGGAGAGAACGAGGGCGCCCCGGCGAATACCATCTTCCCCAGCATCGTCACTTTGCGATCGAGGTCCTCGGCGGGGCGGCGTGGAGGGTCGCGGCGAAAAGTGCGAGCGCGATCAAGGCCCGTCTCATGCCCGCGATTCTCTCACGCGGCGGGGACGGGCCGGAGGCCCGTACCCACACGAAGGCCCCTCACGATGAACGCGCTTTGCACGCATCGCACGCCGATCTCACTCCTCTCGACATCGCCGATTGGAGCGCGTGGTGGTACACGGCCGATTTCACGCTTTCCAGCCGAACTGGTTCCGCAAGGCGCGGGTCACGCGCGGCTGAGCGGCCGGAGCGACCTAATTTCATGAGGCGACAGGGTAGGGAATGCCTGGCCTGCGTCACTCCTCATCACGGAGACTCTCCGAACGATGGATGATAACCAGCAATTATCCAAAACGCCCGGGCCGCGGGGGGCGGTTATCGCGCCCTGATGCCTACAGCCGCGCAATGCTCGCTGGCGTTCAACAGTTTCACAATTGTATGGGCGCATGTTTTCACCTCCACGGGTGGGATTGACACGACTGGCCTGCGGGCGTTCACCTCGCCCACGGATGAGCAAATCTTCCACGAAACATTCCTCAAGCGGGATGCACTGAAGCGATATTACGCTCCGCCGTTCGACATCTTTATTCAGCTAGATGCAACCGGCACGTCGGTTGTCGTAAAGGGCCGCGTTCATGTCCAAGTTGCCGAATACTTTGGTGATACCGTTTGCATCACCTATCGACTCCTGGTCGGCAATGTGCCCAACTTCTGTACTGCTACACGCCAGCTGAGTACCGACGAGTTGATACTACTCGCCGGCATACCATCATCGGTCGAGCGCTGGTCCGCTAGCCAGCGTGCCGGCGCTGAACTGACGACTCTCGACGCGCCGGTATATCGGTGTGAAGTCACTAATCTTACGCTGGAAGAGGACGGCTCATCTGCCCGGGTGCTGCAGACGCTCCATGGCTCCAACGAAGTACTACGGAACGTCTTCAATAGGCACAGGGACGCGCTGATCACCGCGACGAAAGGTCACCGTAATCTGAGCCATGAGCTGACACATGTCGTCGTCGACATATGGGAGGACGTGGATCATGCTCGCGGAGAAAGCTTCGCCGAACTCTCCCCAGAGGACGTAATCGACCATATTGCTAGCCAGCATAGATCCGAGTTAATGGGACTGTTGACACTGTATCCATACGAGTGGCCGTATCGTGACGAACGGCATTTCTCGAGGGTTTGCGGCGAGAACATAGCGATAGACACCGACGACCTCGTCTTCGTAGGTGACAATGCCTCGGTCGTGATAGGTACTTACGGTCGGCGAGGCGCGGACGCGCCAACAAACTGGAAGGCGGTACTTACCGATCGTGCGCGCGATCACGTTTCGTGGCCGGGGTTTCTTGCGATTCTGGAGGTGGCGCTTGCTAAATTGCAGAAGATTAGCGAGGCGTCGCTGCAGGTGCAGTCGGCACGCCTCGGCGACCCGGTTAACGGCGGCAATGAAAGGCAGCTTCGCCAGAACGCGCTGATGACGCTTCAAGTGACGCGGATGATGGTTGACCTTAACGCTGTCGTTTGGTCACGGTATCAATCGCATAAGTTAATGTCCGAGCTAGCGGAAGCCGCGTTGAATGTTCCCGGCGAGGCTTCAAACTTGTTGGCGGCGGTCCAGCAAGTGGATAACGCCATGCGCAGACTCGATGACATCGCCGACGCGCGACGTGCGCGCATCCTTAATACACTGGTCGCCTTCATCACTTTAGCATCGGCATTTCAGGTCATCTTCATGCATGTTCGGATGCCGATCGTTGAACATCTGATTAACGCCCGTGCGGCCGACAGATTCGGCTCTGTAATAATCCTGACTGTTGCCCTAATACTGGCTGGTACGGTAATACTCGCCGTCACTGCCTTGATTGTTAAAGCAACGAGAGTCGTTGCGAAGCTATTCGAGAAGATACGGGCTGCCTTGCGAACCGTCAATACCATGTTATTGGCCGCTCGGCCGTCGAAACGACAGAAGTGGCGTTGATCGCCTCGGTGAGATAAGCTGGAAGTGTTAGCATTGCGCCGATCATTCCGTCGCCGACGAACTGCAGCCGCTCCGTTATGTGGTGTCGCATGACCTGCTCGATTTCCACCGGAGAGGGGAGTCGGTCGCACAGGCTCCCAATACAGAAACCCCAAGCACCCGGATACGTTGGGATTGGCGCCCAGTAAGGTACCGTATGCCGGTAGTGCTGTTTCATTGTATTGACGACCGTGGCGAAGTTATGCGCAACAGCAGGGCCGATACCGCCGGCCTGCACTACGCACGCACCGTTAGGCATGAGACGATCCCGAACATACCCGAAGCCTTCGACGGTGAAGAGATTCTGCGCCGGGCCATTCGGTATCGGATCTGACAGATCCATGATGATAACGTCCCAAGAGTCTTCCGTCGATTTCAGAAACGTTACGGCGTCGGCGATTTGTAATGTCGTCCGGTGATCGGCGAACGCACCGCGGTGCATCCCTGGCAGATGTTGTGTGCAGGCTTGCACCACGCCGGCATCGATATCGATCATTGTCACACTCACGATACTGTCCCAGCGCAGAACTTCTCGCACGGTCGCGCCCTCGGCACCACCCAAAACCAGTACTCGGGCTGGCGCGGCGACCACGGCACAAACTGGATGAACCAATGCCTCGTGATAGATGTATTCGTCAGCCGTAGACGACTGCCACTTCCCATCCAGCACGAGTGCACGATGGTAATCGGGCGTCTCTACAACGAGCAGTTCCTGATACGGCGTCACTTCGGAAGCAAGCACGCGTCGGACAGCGCGAAGATTTATCTCTGTGGGACTGAGATGCTCCGCTACCCACACGATCGATTGTTTCTGCTCTGGTATTTGTATTTGACCGGCGTGGCGTACGCCGCGTTGTGACGACGTTGTGTGAACTTCGCGCGCGTGTAACTGCTTAGCGATCATTGCAACGCCCGCCTCCGGCAGCATGGTCGCTCCACACGTGAACATATCGACGAACGCCGTGCCTGTTTCCGGCCAGGTATGAATAGAGACGTGTGATTCGGCGAGTAAGCAGACGGCAGTCACGCCATGAGGATCGAAGGTGTGCGCCGCCTCCTTTACAAGAGTCCCGTTACTCGCACCAATCCCGGCGCGCAATGCGTCAAGAATGTATGTAGGATCGTTCAGAAGCTCGGACGGGCAGCCGTAGATATCGGCGATGCAAAGAACGCCGGTGGGCGGCGTGGCTTGGCGGCCACCGATCGGCAGGCCGAGATTGAATAATTGCTGGTTATCGCAACCACGCAGCGGGGACGGGCTGGAGGCCCGTACTCCCGCTCCTGGAGACGATGCAGCTTCGTGGTGCCGGGGACCGGGTCGAGGCGTCAGCGCCGGCGAAGGGTCTTGATGACGCGCTCGGCGGCGTTCAGGCCCGGGCGGTCGGTCGCGTCGACGACGATCAGCACCTCGGCGAGGTGTGACCGCTTCAGCGCCAGCCAGGCCATGACGATGACGACCGGGCTGCCCTCGTTTTTGGCGGTGCCGGTCATGTTGAAGCCTTCCATGCCGTTCTGAACGATGTCTTCCGGGTCGTCGAGTTTGACGTCGGAGTAGTTGGCAAACACCCACTCCATCGACTGTTCCATCGCGGCGTCGATCTCGTCGTCGCCGGTTTCGACGGTGCGGAAGGAGAGCTGGGCCCCCGTGGGACCGGTGACGGTAAAGAACCCACCCTCTTCCTCAGCCTGCTCCAGCTCCCAGTCGCCCGGAACGGCCACCGAGAAATCGGCGTTCTCCTGGTCCGGGTAGTAGAGCGTCACCGGCGCCGCCTGCGCCCCGGCAGCAACGACGACGAGTAAAAGAGCAGCGATGTAAACGAGCGGTTTCTGGGACATGGATTCTCCTCGCGAGATGATGGAATTGGCTTGATTGGGTTGGAATGGACCGGACCGCCGCGCAGTATACGCTGGCTCTCGGGGAAACGGCTCTTGCCGCTGCCGCTACCCAGCACGCGGATAACTGAGGGAGTACGACAAGCCGCCCGGAGCCCGGCGCCATCAACAACGCTTTCCGCGAGAGGTGATCTCCACCATCACGCCAACGCGGGTCGACGGCCGCCTCGTGTTCTCACTCTAACGACTGCCTTTCAACCAGAGCCCCTCAAGTATTAGTCGTGGCGAGCGAAGTATTCATTGCCGAGCAATTGCAGACGCTTCTCGCAGAAGGTGGTATTCGTCGGTCCGTAGCATGATCGGAACGAGGCATGGAACCCATCGACGACATGACGATCAAACGTTTCGAACTCGATGTGATCATCATCGACACCGATGTTGGTTGACGCTGATTGATGCGGCGACCGAGGAGTGTTCCTGGCAGACGGCGTCGATCCGGCTGCAGTCATGATCTTGCGGTAGAAGCGACTCGCCGCGCGAGTCGCCCCTAGTTACGATCACCGTTTCCTATGCGCTACTTCTTCGGTCGAATGGTTGTGACCATGTTCCACTCCTCAGTAGGAGAGTTCACGCCTATGCACCACTCATAAGGCTGTTTCCAGCCAGTTCTCACGCACACGATGTCGTCACTATTGTCCGAAGAATTTGTGTATTTATAAGGCACAACCGTATGGTCGCCAATTACGCCTGTCATCATCAAGTCACCCGTGAAACTGAGCAACGGCGGCCGCCCAGCATCAATCTCATCAATGATGGTTGACCATTCGCGAGAACTGTTATTGTTCGTCGACGAGTTCTTATAACCACGGCCACGTGCGTAAGCTTTCGATCCTTTAGACGCTCCGTAGTTGCTCGTAGCACCTGCCCCGTCCGAATTGCAGACCGTCCCCATTTCTTTACGAAGAGTCTTGAGTGCATCGAGGACGGCGGGATCCGTTGGACTGGAGTGCGATTTGTTCTTCGAGTCTGAGCCGATCATCTTCGGATAGCCGTTTCGGTCCCAGAACTCGAAAACGATCGCGGCCGCTACCGGTGTGCATCCTGTCGAGCACTTCCCGTTCGACCACTTCAGCTTTTCCTGATAGAACTTCGCAAAACCACTTGTGCCGAGATTTCCCTTCTTCACCTTCGGTTTCGACGCGTTCGTCTCTATCTTTCTTCGAACCGGTTGGAGGAGAAGGTCGGCGCGGACCTCTCGCTCGTGTTCGATCCACTCTCGTGACACGCGGAAGTCTGCCCTGAACCGGTTCTCCCAATCGTAGCGGCTCCGTGGGACAAACGTGAATGAATACAGAATCACCCCTTCTTCGGGAAGTACCGTTAGCGTTTCGCTGTCCATCGGGAGGTTAACGGAGTCCACGGGCCGCACTTCGATCCCGAACTGGCTCCCGCCTCCGTACAAGTAGCGCCGCTTTGTTTCGATCGGACGGTCCAACTCTTCTTCGACCGCCTCTCGCAGCGCTGCTGCGACCGACTTTCCCTCTGGAGCGTATCCGATGACCGCAGCAGTCCCTTCCGTCGCCCCACAGAGAATCGACCCCTGAGGGGCACCATCCTTCACAATTGAGAATTCATACGCGAGAGGGTAGGGTGCTGTCGCCGAGTAGAAAGGAATCGCTTCGCCCACCTCCGCGCCAGCCCAATCCGGGCACTCGCCGGACGCTAAATGCTCACTCATGAATGACGTTGCGATGCGGCGCGCATCCGTTACAGCAATCGGAGTCTGCGTTGCTACTGATAAATCATGGCCCGCCTGCGGCTGGTCTTCTCCGTCAGGTGGCCGTGGCTCGCGCCACTCGTCTCTTACCTTTTCTCGCGGTCCTGCTCCGAGAAGACTAAAGCACACAACCATCAGGCAAACGACGACTACGCTGCGGGATCTCATCTGAGCCTCCGACCGGTCAACAGTGATTGAACGAACAGCTTGGCTTGGCTTAGTTACATGTTGCAAGCAGGCCATCTCTTCCGGTATTCCGTTCGCTGCATGCCTTCGCAGTCATGGCGCGCCGAAAAGACGACCACTCTCGCGGGCGAGGTGATAAGACGAAGTCCTGGGGTCAGACCCCACCAATCGCTCGGAAACGGGCACCGCTTCGTCGAAGATAGTACCGATCTTCTTGGACCCGCAGCCCCATCGCTTTCGCTCCTCGATCACACGTGCCTCGATCGCCTCAGCCGTTCGCCTCGGCGACGTTTGTGGCCGGTGGGAGCGATCGTTCAAGCCCGCTTCCGGATCTTCCTCATGCCGCTCCTTCTCGTACACTGCCTGCGGCGCGCGGAGTAGAGTCCGATATCAAACCCGGGATGGGTCGAGAGGGTGTCGATTGCGTTCCGCCACTCTTCCTCAGTGCCGGTCCGGCCGAGGCTCGCGTCGCTCCCGAACGAATCTTTGAACACGAAAATGGAGACATCAGGGGTCCATTTCGGCGATGTATCGGTTGATCCGCTCCTGCGGGCGACCAAGCCCGGACGTGACGTCATCGCCGCTCCAGGACTGCAGAATCAGATCGAACCGGTTGGCAATCACGCGGAGACTCTGTCCTCCGCGATAGTTGGGGCGCTAGAATCTCTTCCGGCATTCCGTTGTCCGTGCTAGCCGGCCCCGGTGGTGAGCTTCAACGTCAGGCGGGACAGGGCCCCGATTCGATCGCTCATTCGCGGCTCGGAGGTACTCGACGAAGCGGCGGCCTTCCTTTGTCCCCAGCGCAACTTTGGTGAGCCAGATTGTGGTCTCCACGGCTTCGAACGCTTTCGCTTGCTTTGTGCTGAACGACCTACTGCTACGCGAGCAGCTTAGCGGCTTTCCACTTCTGACGGCGTGATGGCCGGTTCCCGACCTCACCCCCGGTGCTCCCTCACCCTCATCTTCTTCACCGCCTCACGCGTGAAGTCTCTCACCAGCTCGGACGTACCGACATCCAGCGCCTGGGAGAGCCGGACGAGAATCGTCAGGCTGGGCACCTTCAGGCCCAGCTCGAGGTCGCTGACGTAGTTGCCGGAGAGGTCGGCGGACTCGGCGAGGGTTTCCTGCGTCAGGCCGCGTGCTTTCCGGAGTTCGCGTAGGCGGCGTCCGAAAAGTTCCGCTTCCTGCACGCTTGCATTCCACACTGCCGTTGGAATAAAGTCTTCCAACTGGCGTTGGGATCAGCATTGTCACTGAACTTGTCATGTGAAGCCACGAAAAGGAGTCTGTCGATGATGAACCCCTCCCCCGCCCACATCCGCACTCTCTTCCTCCACCCCCGCCCCACCTACCCCATCCCCGACGCGGCCGCGATCCTCGGGACGGATCTCGAGGATCTGCGCGGGTGGATGGAGGTCGGGGAGTTGGAGGGGGTGGAGTCGGGGACGGGATCGTGCTGCCGTGGGGGGAGCTGGCTTCGTTTGCGATGGAGCTCTGGTCGCAGGAGGCGGTGGAGGAGGCGCTGGGGGCGGAGTTGGCGGGGGCGATTCCGGAGTTGTTGCGGCTGGCGAATCTGGAGGTGCGGATTCCGCGGTTGCAGGTGGTGACGCTGGAGCGGCTGGCGGCGGCGGATGGGGCGTCGGTGAGCGCGGTGCTGGCGCGGGAGCTGCGGGATCTGGTGTCGGTCCATTCGGCCTGGCTGTCGCGGGAGGTGCCGGGGTTTGCGGAAGCGCTTTCGTGGCCGGAGTAACGAGGATTCGGCGGATCGAGGAGTGACATCGACGGATCGCTCCCCGGAACCAGGTGGCCGGTCCTGCTGGCGGCGACCGGCACGCGGAGCGCCCTGAGCCCGAAAAAGCGTATGCCGCTTCGGTCCAGACGATCAGCCGGCTCATCGACGCGCTGAACGCGGCATTCGCGGGTGCGGTGATCGCGCAGCAGTCGATGGTGCGTGCGCGCCGCGAACATCCGCTTCCCGACTTCGGGGAGCCGAGCGCCGACATCGATACGACCCTTCTGCTGAAAGGCCTCGGCAACTCGCTGCAGGAGCTCAACGAGTTGCGCGACCGGAAGAGCGCCTGAATCGCGAGCCCTCACCCCCGGCGCCCCATCCCGGAGACTTCAGCCAGAAGACCTTCGGCCTTGCAGCCGAGGGGTGAAGGATGAAATGCGAGGGTCCAGGGATCAAAAATGAGGTCTCAGGGATGGAATCTGAGGGTTCAGGGATGGAATCTGAGGGTTCAGGGATGGAATCTGAGGGTTCAGGGGTCGAATCCGAGGGCTCAGGGGTTAAACCTTAATCCCTCAGGGGTCGAATCCAAGGGTTCAGGGGTCAAATCTGAGGGTTCAAGGGTTAAACCTTGATCCCTCAGGGATCGAATCTGAAGGTTCAGGGGTTAAATCTGAAGTGTCAGGGTCGAAACTGAGGGTCTCAGGGATCAGTGCTGAAGGCGCGCATGTCCAGGCGCGGATCGCCCCGGGAACATGGCTTGGCGGTGTGCCCGCGGACGTTACCTCGGGCGATCAGGCTTCTGCTCTCGAGTCGCAGAGTCGCAAAGGCTCTGCGACTGGGGGATCAGCTCAAAGGCAACGGCCGTCGCACATGTACGTGTAGAACGGTCCGCACTTCCAGGAAGGCAGCGGGATGCAGAAGTGCGGCCCGCCTGTAGTGCAGACCAAGTCGTACCAGAAGCAGTGGCTGTCCATCGTTGCGCAGTCGCAATCCACCAGACCGTTCGTCACCGGTGTTTTCCGATCACCGCGGCGCGGCGAGGGACGCTGCTGGCGGCTTCCTTCCAACGTATAGAACGCTTCAGCGACGAGCTCGGGCGACATCAACAATTTCGCACGCGCAACGACCCGCGCCACCGGGTCGCCGACCTCAGTACGCCAGCGAGGGTCCGTGTCGGAGATGTCCAGGATGCCGGTGGCGAGGAGACCGATTCCCTGAAGGATGACGTCGCGCTGGTCTTCACTCAGCTCCGGATGCTCTTTGAGGAACGTCACGAGGTGTTGCGTCCAGACGTCCTTGTGCGCCTGATCCGGGAGGCTGTAGTAGTGAGCCTTACCCTCGTTCCGAGGCAGACTGCGGATCGTTTGGTACTCCGCGCCTGCATCGACCGGCCGCAACTCCGTCGGCTGCGCCATTCCAGCCGTTGCGACAGAAAGAACCACGGCTGCCACTGCGATCCCAGGTTTCCAGGTACGCATCATTAACCCCCTTTATTCATTCTTGACAGCATCGACCTGTTTCAGGACTTCGTCAAGTTGGGAAGGGAGTCTCAAAATCTCAGAGCCCGCGCGTGCGAGCACGGCTCAACCAACCTCGTGCACGGTCCCGTGGGGCAGAACTTTGCCGTTTTTAGAAAAGCAAAAGTCTGTCCCCACCTTCCCGGAGGTCTGACCCACAGAGGCAAGTGGGAGAGTGTCGCGCGAGAGCGTGCCCGCGAGGACGCGGGCGGACCGGCCGACGAAGACGTCGGCGGTCCGCTCGGCGCGCCGCAGGCGCTCGCCCCCGCCCTCCCGCGTTGCCGGGGAGCAAGCGCGTTGATCGTTCGAGCACCCCTGCGGCGAGACGCCGCGGGCGCCGGGACGGCGCCCGGCCAGCCGGCGCGGACGCCGGCGCTCCGACGGCCGAACGATGCTTGCGCAAGCGAAGCCGCGGCAACTGATCAACGAAATGGACACCGGGGTTTGGTCTCGCGCTGAGCGCGACTCCGCAAATGGAGCGCTGGCGTCCCTCGCCGCCATGCTTTGAGCACGTCGGGCCACTTCCGGGGCTCGGGATGACAGCGGGGGTCGGAGCTTTCCGTTTCTGCGACCCGGCCTGTATGCTCGAAGAGCGTGAGGCGATGGAGGTCGTATGGCGAAGAAGGTCGGGCCGCTTTACATCGGGCTGGGAGGTCACGTGGTGGCGATCGATCGCGCCACCGGGGCGGAGATCTGGCGGTGCAAGCTCCGGTCGTCGTCCTTCGTGACGATCGCGGTTGAGCCGGATGCGATCTACGCCGGAGCGAACGGTGAATTGTACTGCGTCGATCCCGCCACCGGCAGCATCCGCTGGCACAACAAGCTCCGAGGGCTCGGCACCTCGATCGTCGCCTTCGGCGGCTCCGGGACGGCGACGACCGTCGCCGCGGTGCAGGCCGCGCAGGCGGCGGCTGCCGCGGCTGTCGTAGCGGCAACCTGAGCTCAGGACCCGGAGCGAGACGAATATGAAAGAGATGAAGCGCGGCATCGTCGCGGTGGCCATGCTGCTGGTGGCGTGCGGCGGCGGGAAGACCGAGGGGACGTCGAGCGGCGACGGGACCGGAGGGGCGGCCGGAAGCGCAATCGAACGTTCCGCTGCGGCGGATGGCGGATCGTCGCCGTCGTCATCAGCAGTGGCATTCACCGAGGCGGAGCTCGATGGTTATATGCGCGGTCTTCGCCGTGAGATCGAGGCCGCGCAGGCGGCGCAGCGTGCCGCCGCGGCGGCGGCGACTCCGGCCGAGCGCGGACGCGCGATTCAGGCTTCGTGGGAGACCGCGACGATGCCGCTCGGAGCCGCGGCCGCCGGTCTGCCCGTGGAGCGATACACCGAGCTCCGGAACGCGCTGGACCAGATCCTTCGCACGCTCGACCATCAAGGGAAGATCGACGGGCCGACGGGCATCGATCTCGAGCATGCCGACGACGCGACGAAGGCTCGCGTCGCCCGCGATCCGTTCGCCGACCTGCCGCCGTCTTCGGCCGCCGCGCTCCGTTCGAAGCTCGACGCCGTGACCGCGGTATGGTCGGAATACGTTCAGCTCACCGCGGTCGCGGGCTGAGGCCCGACTCTCACCCCTCCTCTTTCTTTCCCTATCGCCGATTCGCCGATTCCCTGTGGGATCATTCGCGCGACCGATGGCCGATCCGTTTTCTACCGCGCTCACGCGACAGCTCGGCATCGAACTGCCGATCATCGGGGGCGCGATGTATCCGTGCAGCAACCCGGAGCTCGTGGCGGCGGTCTCCGAGGCGGGGGCGATCGGGGTCGTGCAGCCGCTGTCCCTCACCTACGTGCACGGCCACGGTTTTCGTGACGGGCTCCGTTACATCCGCTCGCTGACGTCCCGGCCGATCGGGATGAACGCGCTGATCGAGCAGTCGTCGAAGACGTACGAGCAGCGCATGAGGCGCTGGGTCGACGAGGCGCTCGAGGAGGGGGTCCGCTTCTTCGTCACTTCCCTCGGCAATCCGCGCTGGGTCGTCGAGCGTGCCGGTGCGGCCGGAGGGTTTGTCTATCACGACGTCACGGAGCGGAAATGGGCGCTCAAGGGGCGCGACGCGGGCGTGCACGGTCTCATCGCCGTCAACTCCGGCGCGGGCGGTCACGCCGGACCGAAGGACCCGCGTGTCCTCTACGACGAACTGGCGGACCTCGGCCTCCCGCTCGTCTGCGCCGGAGGAGTCTCTGACGCCGCGACGTTCCGCGCCGCTCTGGCCATCGGCTACGCCGGCGTGCAGATGGGGACGCGCTTCATCGCCGCCACGGAGTGCTCGGCGCACGCCGGCTACAAGCAGGCCATCGTCGACGCCAGGGCCGAGGACATCGTCCTGACCGAGCGTCTCACCGGTCTGCCGGTCGCGGTGATCCGCAACGAGCACATCGTCAGGACCGGCACCAAAGCTGGTCCGATCGCGCGCTGGATGCTGCGCGGCCGCAGGACCAAGCACTGGATGCGGACCATCTACGCGCTCCTCTCGCTCCGCAACCTCAAAAAGTCGCTCCACGCCGCCCGCGGCCGCGATGACTACTGGCAGGCCGGCCGCAGCGTCGCCGGTATCGACGAGGTGCTGCCGGTGGCGGAGATCATCCGGCGGATGACGGGGTGAGGTCTCGGCACGCGCCCGCAGGTTGGGGAGCGATGGGACCAACAGGACCAATGGGACCTATAGGACCTATGGGAGCTATGGGACGTGTGGCTCACTTCCGTTTCGCCTCGATGGTGTCGCGGTTGATGCGCATGTCGAGGCGGGAGGGCTTGCCGTCGGCGTCGAGGGAGAAGGCGGCGGCGGTCCGGAAGTAGGCGCGATAGACGGGGTCGCGCCACTGGACGTCGAAGGTGTCGTAGTGCCAGTGGTACAGGTCGGCGATCGCGCCGCCGGCGAACTGCAGCGTCGCCCGTTCGCCGTCGACGGTGACGGTCATGTCGCCGAACAACGGGTCGTTGTACGTGCCGGCGTATTGGGTGAGGGGGACTGACAGCTTTGTGTTCTTCGTGCGCTCCTTCTCCATGTCGGCGATCGCCTTCGTCACGCGCTCCCGTTCGCGGTCGGCGGCGGCGATGGTCTCGGCGACGTTGTCGCTCGTCTCGAGGCCGAGGAATGTGTCGAGGATCCGGCCGGCGAGTGAGCCGTGGAGGAGCGGCGTCACCCAGGTGTTGGTCATCACGATGACGCCGAGCTTCTGCTTCGGCAGGATGGACATGTAGGACGGCATGCCGTCGCCGTTGCCGCTGTGCCAGAACGTCGTGCGGCCTTTGTAGTCGAACACCTGCCAGCCGAGGCCGTAGCCGGCGAAGTAGTCGACGTTGCGCGCGGCGCGCATCGCCGCCGTGGTCCGGATCACGAACTGCGGGGAATGCATCTCTTCCATCGCCGCGGCGGAGATGATCCGCTTCCCTTCCCACGTGCCGTCGCCGAGCTGGAACTGGAGCCAGCGGGCCATGTCGCGCGCGGTGGAGGCGATAGCGGCCGACGGCGCCATGGTCTTCCAGTAGTACGGCCGGATCGGCTGCTGCACGTCGTCGATGACCGCATGCGGCGACGCGGAGTTCGGCACGCTCAGGTCCTCTTCGGCGTTCGTGGCGGTCATGCCGAGGGGCGTGAGGAGGCGCTCCGTGACGAGTGCGCGCCAGGTCTTGCCCGTAACCTTCTCCGCCATGGCTCCCGCCACCGTGTACATCAGGTTCGAGTAGACGAAGTCGGCGCGGAACTGCCCCTGCGGCTTCAGGTACCGCAGCCGGCGGAGGACTTCGGCCTGGTCGTAGTTCGAGAGGCGCGGCATGCCGTTCGCCGCCTGCAGCGCGACGCGGTGCGTGAGCAGGTCGCGCAGGGTGACGTTGGCGTCGATGTATGGGTCGCCGAACGAGATCTCCGGCAGGACGTCGCGCACGCGATCGTCCCAGCGCAGCTTCCCTTCGTCGACGAGCGTGGCGAGGAGGGCGGCGGTGAACGATTTCGTGAGCGACGCCGTGTCGAAGTGGGTGTCGCCGTCGACGCGCTCCGGCGCGCCGAGCCGGCGGACGCCGTAGCCTTTCGCCGCGACGAGGCCGTGCTCGTCGACGACGGCGACCGCGAGTCCCGGCACGTTGGCCCGTTGCCGGGCCGACTCGATGTAGGCGTCGAGCTCCGGCGGAAGCTGGCGGGGAGCGGCGACGGTGGCGGCGAGGAGCAGCGATGCGAGTGCGAGCATGAGGTTCTCCGCGATGTTAAATTTTTGACATGCGAGGGCTGAAAAAAGTCATTCGCGATTCGCGGCGGTACGCACCGCGATGTGGGGATCGTTCGTCATCGATGCGACCAGCGCGTGCGAGCGCGCGTCGGTGCGGGCGGCGAAGTAGTGCGTCGCTTCCTCCCGTACCTGCCAGGCCTCGTCCGAGAGGGCGCGCTCCATGGCGGCGGCGCTGCGATCGTCGCCGGCGGCCTCGAGGGCGTGCGCGGCCATGGCCCGCATCCGCCAGACCGGATCGGCGAGCAGCGCCTGGAGACGCGGGACCGACTGGCGGTCGCGGACGATGGCCAGGTTCCAGGCGGCATACGCGCGGACTCGCCAGTCGGGGTCGTCGAGCGCCTCGCGCAGCGGTTCGACGAGGCGACCATCGCGGCTCCGGCTCAGGGGCCAGCGCGCCCGTTGCGCGACGAGGTCGCCGGGCCACGTTTTCGGACGGCGCGCGAGCGCCTCGAGCGCGGCCGCGAGCGGCCGCTCCGCCGCCACGACGTCCGGCGCCGCGTAGACGGCGACGTCCGGCAGCGCTTCGACGACCGGATCGTCGTAGGGGCCCTGGAAGCGGTCCGAGATGGGTGCGGCGTAGGCCGCCGCGGGCGCGGCGGCGACTACCGTGACCGCGGCGGTGACGCCGAGCAGCGCCGCGGCGCCGACGAATGCCGCGGAAGCGCCGCGCCAGCCGAGGGGGCGGCGCGGGCGTGCGGGGTCGACGAGAGAGCGCAGGCGCGCTTCGAGCTGGCGCGCGGCGGCCATCGGCAGGGCGGCACTGCGCCCCGCGCGCGACGCCACGCCGACCAGGAGCTCGGCGTAGTCGAGGGAGCCGACGCCGGCGTCGAGCGCCGCGTCGTCGCAGGCCCGCTCCTGTTCGAGCGCCGCGAAGCGCGAGACGATCCACACCAGCGGATGGAACCAGTAGATCGCGCGCGTCACTTCGGCGGCGAGCCGCCACCAGGCGTCGCCGCGGGCGATGTGCGCCGCTTCGTGCAGCA
>Ga0190275_10001503_pt1 | contig 17274 bp, 14 predicted proteins | sample Popmic550T_FD_133745 | JGI IMG/M metagenome (GOLD analysis project Ga0190275, IMG submission 133745) | Populus adjacent soil microbial communities from riparian zone of Yellowstone River, Montana, USA - 550 T | ecosystem: Environmental > Terrestrial > Soil > Riparian zone > Trees stand | place...
CCGGGCGGTCAGCCGGCCGCGAGGTCGAGCACCGCGGCGACGTGCCGGCGCAGCCCCCGCGCGTCGAGCCCGCGCCGGGAGAGCTCGACGACGAACGAGGAGCCGGGGCGCACGCGGGCGTTCGTCCACGCCGAGGAGGTCAACTCGCCGGTTGCGTGGTTGACCGCGATCTGCGCCTTGCCGATGACGCACAGGCTCCCGCCGTCATAGACGATCTTGTTCGCGGACGGGGTGTGCGCGGACGCGGGCTGCGCCGCGAGCACGGTGCACAGCAGCGTCGCCAGGGCGACGACAACGGCCCCCAGCACTGGCCGTGGCTTCATGCGGGTCTCCTTGCTGATGGGGTTGGCTGCTTCCCTCACGGCACGAGCGCCCGCCCGAAGACGTCGTCGGTCTCGGACTGGTAGCCGAGGTCCTCCTGCGTGAGGAACGCGTTGGCGGTGGCGGCGAGGCCGTTCGACCCGCCGTAGAGGACGTTGACCGCGCCGGCGTCGGTGGCGGCGCCGACGTCCTCGGCGCGGACGCCGACGGCCAGGTCGGCCTGGCTGCCGCGACCGAGGTTCCACGCGCCGAGGGAGGAGCCGAAGCGGTCGCCCGCCTCGGCGGCGTCGGCGACGCCCGACGAGTTCTGGTGCCACAGCTGGCTCGCCGTGGCCGAGAGGCCTGTCGAGGTCCCGTAGAGGACGTGCACGACGCCCGCGTCGGCCACCGCGCCGAGGTCCTCCTCGTAGGCGCCGACGGCGAGGTCGGCCGGGCCGCCGCGCCCGAGGTCGCCGATGGCGAGGGCGTTGCCGAACCCGTCGGCGGGCTCGACGGAGTCCGCCACCCCGGACGAGTTCTGGTGCCAGAACTGGTCGCCGCTCGCGGTCAGGCCGTTCGAGCCGCCGTAGAGGACGTTGACCGCGCCGGCGTCGAAGTCGGCGCCGAAGTCCTCGCCGGGGCTGCCGATGACGAGCTCCGCGTGGCCCGACTTACCGACGTTGCCGGCCGCGAGCGCGCTGCCGGTGAAGTCGAAGGCCTCGACCTGGTCCTCGACGTCGGGGCGGTTCTGGTGCCAGAACTGGTCGTCGGTCGCGGTCAGGCCCTGGGGCCCGCCGTAGAGGACGTGCGCCGCGCCCGCGTCGGCGATCCCGTCGACGCTCTGCTCGAACGGGACGCCGATCGCCAGGTCGGCCTCGCCGCTGCGCCCGAAGTCGGCGGCGGCGAGGGCCAGGCCCGCGCGGTCGTCGACCTCGAGCGCGTCCTCGACGCCGGGGACGTTCTGGTGCCAGAACTGGCTGCTCGGGCCGAAGGAGTCGTTGAGGCCGCCGGAGGATCCGTAGACGACGTTCCAGGCACCCGCCTGGCTGATGCCGTCGACCTCCTCGAACGGCACCCCGATGGCGAGGTCGGCCTGGCCGCCCGCGCCGAAGTCGGCCGCCGCGAGGGTCTCGCCGAAGTGGTCGCCGTCCCCCACGTAGTCGCCGATCGCCGTGCTGCGGATGTTGCTCTCCTGGTGCAGGAACTGGGCCCCGGACGCCGTCAGGCCGGCGCTGGAGCCGTAGATGACGTCGACGGCGCCCGCCTCGATGGCGTCGATGCCGCCGAAGATCGCGACGCTCTCGAGGGGTGCGCCGACGGCGAGGTCGGAGAAGCCGTCGTCGTTGAAGTCGCCCGCGGCGAGGCTCGAGCCGAACGCCTCGCCGCCCTCGGCGGTGTCCCCGACGATGCCGAGGTTGGTCTGGTGCCAGAGCTGGGTGCCGGCCGTGCGCACACCGGAGGCGCTGCCGTAGCTCACGTTCACCGCGCCGGCGTCGACGGCGCCGCCCACGTCCTCGCCGGGCTTGCCGACGGCCAGGTCGGCGTAGCCGTCACCGTTGAAGTCGGCGTTGACGCCGTTGCCCGGCGGCGCCGCCCAGGCGCCCGGGGCACCGAGGACGAGCACCGCGAGCAGCGCCGGCAGCCCGACGCACATGGATCGGCGGCCACGTGGCCGGTGTAGGACCTGGATCATCACGAGCGCCCCTTTAGTGGTTCGTCTCTACGGGGAGCGGCGCGGCGCGGCCGCAGATACACCGCGTCGGCTCACGCGTCCCGGCGGGCTCTGGTCTTGCGCAGGACGTGCGTCGCCGCCGCGAACACCGGCAGCACCACGAGCACCTCGTAGGCGAGGAGCACGAGGCCGCACCAGAAGCTCGTCGTCGTGATCGGCGGGGCGAGGTGCAGCGTCTCGGGGACCTTGAGGATCGGGATGTTGTCGAGGAAGTGCCAGCCGTAGTAGGCCTCGAGGCGCCACAGCGGATGCCCGACCGAGGCGATCGCGCGGATGTTGGCCGTCACGAGCGCCGCCGCCTGGATCGACACGAGCAGCGCCGCCACCGTCGTCACGAGGAGGGCCGTCGTGTTCTCCGGCTCGGGCGCCTTCCAGATGCGCCAGCGCTTCCAGAAGCCGGTGATGCACAGGCCCCAGACGAGCAGCGCCGCGCTCGGGAGCAACACGGTGGTGTTGCGCGCGCCGAACTCGTGGACCGCGTATTCGATCCCCAGCGTCACGGCGATCACGAAGCCGCCGCCGGCCACCTTGCTCGTGCACGCCAGCTCGGCGCGGCGCGGCGTGGTCGACAGGACGCCGACGACGAGCGCGGCCGCGCAGACGAGGAAGACGCGGGCGATGTGGACCGGGTCGCTGACGTCCGGCACGCTCGCCGCCACTCCGGCGGCCACCACGAGGGCGCCGCCGCCGAGCACGTGCACGCGGGCGTCCCACCGCGGTGTGCTCGTGTACCCGATCGTCGCTGCCATCTCCCCGTCTCTCACGTTCGCCGACCTCCGACGCCGCGACTGTCGCGCCCAGGCCCGTCCGCGAGCCAGGCCACCAAGGGGTGGTCGCGCCATCCCTGTGTCATCTGGACAACATCCGTCTGTGAGTAGGGGCCCGTGCTGCGCGGCCCCTGATACGCGAACCGGTCGACCAACGGACGTTGACGGCGGGGGCGCGGCGCCCATAGCGTCGCTCGTGCATGCCCCTCGACCGCCGCCTCGCCGTCGCGCTCCTCGCGGCACTGTGCGGCCTCCTCCTCCTGGCGCCGGCCGCGGCCCGGGCCGCCGGCTACACCCCGACGCGGACCGACGATCCGCCGCCGGACGGCTGCCGGCCCGACGACTGCTCGCTGCGCGAGGCGGTGATCGCCGCCAACGCCGGCGGCGGCTTCGACTTCATCCAGCTCGGCGCGACGCGGTACACGCTGACGAACTCGACGCCGGGCGGCGGCGTGGACGCCCCCACCGACGGCGACCTCGACGTCACCGACACCTCCGACCTGTTCCTGCTCGGCGCCGGCGCGAACCAGACCGTCATCGACGCGCTGGGCATCGACCGCGGGCTCGACGTCGCGCCCGGCGCGCGCCTGCTCGTCTACTCGCTGCAGATCCGCAACGGCGCGGCGCGGCTCGACACGCGGACGGGCCACTGGCACGGCGGCGCGATCCACAACCACGGCTACCTCGGGCTGTTCTGGAGCACGCTCGTCGGCAACCTCGCCGGGCCGGCCTGGGGCGGCGGCGGGCTCACGAACGCGGGCTCGGGCACCGCCGACCTCTCCGACGACACGATCACCGGCAACGCGACGAGCCGGTGCGGCGGCGGCATCGAGAACGGCGGGACCCTGAAGGCGTTCAACGTCACCCTCGTCGCGAACACCGCGCCGCCCGGCAGGGGCCCCGGCGTGTCGAACGGCACCGGGTCGAGCGGCTGCTTCTTCTCCGCGGGGACCGCGCGGCTGAACAACACGATCATCGCCAACAACAACGACGGCAACTGCGCGGGCACGATCACCACCGCCGGCCACAACCTCGCCACGGACACGTCGTGCGCGCTGAGCGCGCCGACGGACGTCGTCACGAGCGCGCCCGGGCTCGCGCCGCTGCTCGACGGCAGCGGCTACGTCTGGCTGTACCGGCTGCTGGCCGGCAGCCCGGCGATCGACCGGGGCGGCCTGCGCTGGGACCCGGCGACCGACACCGGGTGCGGGCCGGTCGACGAGGCCGGGACGGCGCGGCCGGAGGACGGCAACGGCGACGGGCTCGCGGTGTGCGACATCGGCGCCCACGAGTACACGCCGGGGTTCGTGCGCGGGAACCGATTTGTCGCGCTGCGGCGGCCGGAAGGCCGCGCCCGCCTACGTGTCATGGCGCTGCGCAGGGCCGGCGGCGCGCTCGTCGCGTCCGGGTCGACGGGGCGCGGGCGCACCGGGACCGTGACCGCGGCCGTGCGCGCGCCGGGCCGCCTGGGACTCGTCGCGACGGGCCGCGCCGTGGTGCGGCGCAGCCGCTACTCGCTGCGGGTCCCGCTCCGCGGCCGGCGTGCGACGATCACGCTCATCTACAGCGGCGACGCGCAGGCACGCCCGGCCGCCCTGAAACGCGCGCTGCGACCATAGACTGGGCGCCCATGGCGCCCCGCGCACGGCCCGCCGGCACCCTACACCCCCCGGCGCCGGGCGCGAGCGAGCAGATCGCCCGGCAGCTCCGCCGCCACCTCGAGGAGCGCCACCTGCGCCCGGGCGATCGCATCGGGACCGAGCAGGAGCTCGCGGACGCGTTCGGCGTCAGCCGGCCCACGCTGCGCGAGGCCGTGCGGCTGCTGTCGGCCTCCCAGCTCATCCGCGTCGGCCGCGGCCGCGCGGGCGGCATCTTCGTCGCCCGCACCCCGAACGAGGGGATGAGCCGCAACCTCTCGGAGACGATCGGCCTCATGCTCGCGGCCGAGAGCGTCTCGATGGACGAGCTGCTCGACGCGCGGCTGTCGCTCGAGGTGCCGCTGGCCGGGCGCGCCGCGGTGAATGCGGACGAGGGCGTCGTCGCGCGACTCGAGGAGGCCGTCGCGGCCGCGGTCGGGCACCGCCCGGGCACGCCGCCGTTCAACGAGGCCGACGCGCGCTTCCACCAGATCCTCGCCGAGACGGCGGGCAACGACCTCCTGCGCGGCCTGACGCGCTGGATCCTCGAGGTCCTCCAGCCCACGCTCGTCGAGCACATCGGCGCCGCGGTGGACGCCGAGGCGATCCTCGCCCAGCACCGGGCGATCCTGCGAGCGGTGCGCCGCCATCAGCGCGGCGCCGCCGAGCGGGCGATGACCGCCCACATCGCCTACCTCATCGAGGCGCTCGAGGGGCTGCGGGCCCACGGCTAGCCGGCGGCCGGGCGGCTCCCGTCCAGGTGCTCGCGCAGGTGGCGGCCGGTGAGCGATCCGTCCGCGTCGAGCAGCGCGCGCGGCGGCCCCTCGAAGACCACGGTCCCGCCGTCGTGGCCGGCGCCAGGGCCCATGTCGATGACCCAGTCCGCGCCGGCGACGACGTCGAGGTCGTGCTCGATCACGATCACCGTCCGGCCGCGCTCGACGAGCCCGTCCAGCAGGTCGACGAGCCGGTCGACGTCGTCCATGTGCAGCCCGGTCGTGGGCTCGTCGAGGACGAGGACGTCGGCCGCGCGGGTGACCTCGATCGCGAGCTTGATCCGCTGGCGCTCGCCGCCCGAGAGCGTCGTCAGCGGCTGGCCGAGCCGGACATAGCCCAGGCCGACGTCGGCGAGCGCACCGAGCATCGGCCGCACGGCCTTCTCCGTGAAGAACCCCGCCGCCTCCTCGACCGACATCGCGAGGACGTCGGCGATGCTCGCGCCGCGCAGCCGGTACTCGAGCACCTCCGGGGTGAAGCGCTTGCCCTCGCAGGCCTCGCAGACGGTCACGACGCCGGTCATGAACGCGAGGTCGGTGTAGATGACGCCGTTGCCCTTGCACTCCGGGCACGCGCCCTCGGAGTTCGCGCTGAACAGCGCGGGCTTGACGCCGTTGGCCTTGGCGAACGCCTTGCGGACCGGCTCGAGCAGGCCCGAGTAGGTCGCAGGGTTCGAGCGGCGCGAGCCACGGATCGGCGACTGGTCGAGCACGGTCACCTCGGCGTGCCGGCGGGCGAGGCAGCCGTGGATGAGCGAGCTCTTCCCGGAGCCGGCGACGCCGGTCACGACCACGAGCACGCCGAGTGGCACGTCGACCGTGACGTCGCGCAGGTTGTGCAGGCGCGCGTCCTGCACCCGCAGCGCGCCGGCCGGGGTGCGCACGGCCTCCTTGAGACGGCGCACCGTCGAGAAGTGCCGGCCGGTGAGCGTGCCCGATGCGCGCAGGCCGTCGATGTCGCCCTCGTAGACGACCGTGCCGCCGTGCACGCCCGCCCCGGGGCCCATGTCGACCACCCGGTCGGCGATCGCGATCACGCGCGGCTCGTGCTCGACGACGAGCACGGTGTTGCCCTTGTCGCGCAGCCCCACGAGCAGCCGGTTCACGCGGTCCACGTCGTGCGGGTGCAGCCCGATCGTCGGCTCGTCGAAGACGTAGGTGACGTCGGACAGGCTCGAGCCGAGGTGGCGGACCATCTTCACCCGCTGCGCCTCGCCGCCCGACAGCGTGGCCGACTCGCGGTCCAGGCTCAGGTAGCCGAGGCCGACCTCGACGAGGCTCCCCAGCGTGTGCCGGAGCGCGTCGAGCGCCGGCGCGACGCTCGGCGTGTCGATCCCCGCGAGGTGGCGCGCGAGGTCGTCGACCTGCATCGCCGCGCACTCGGCGATGTTGCGCCCGTCGATCGTCGCGCCGAGCGCGGCCTGGTTGAGCCGCGCGCCGCCGCACTCCGGACAGGGCGCGAACGTCGCGACGCGCTCGATCGCCGCGCGGATGTGGGGCTGCGCGGTCTCGACGTCCTTGGAGAGGAAGGTGCGCTCGAAGCGGCGCACGAGGCCCTCCCACTTGAGGTTCAGCCCGCGGATGTCCACCTTGCGCTCCGGGCCGTGGAGGAACTGCTCCCACTCGGCCTCGCCGTAGTCGGCGAGCGGCTTGGCGGGATCGAAGAGCCCCGACTCGGCGTACATCCGCCAGCCCCAGGAGTCCACACCGAAGTTCGGCAGCGTGATCGCGCCCTCGGCGAGCGACAGCCGGCGGTCGACCATCGCGTCGACGTCGACCGTCGACACGCGGCCCATCCCCTCGCAGGCCGGGCACATCCCCTGCGGGTCGTTGAACGAGAACAGGTTCGACGGCCCGACGTGGGGCTGCGCGAGCCGGCTGTAGACGAGCCGCAGCATCGAGTAGGCGTCCGTGGCGGTGCCGACGGTCGAGCGCGAGTTGGCGCCCATGCGCTCCTGGTCGACGAGGATGGCGGCGCTCAGGTTGCGCAGCGTGTCGACGTCCGGCCGCGGGACGTTCGGCATGAACGACTGGATGAAGGCGGTGTAGGTCTCGTTGATGAGCCGCTGCGACTCGGCGGCGATGGTCCCGAAGACCAGCGAGGACTTGCCCGACCCCGAGACGCCGGTGAAGACCGTGATCGCCCGCTTCGGGATGTCGACCGAGACGTCGCGCAGGTTGTTCTCGCGCGCCCCGCGGACTTCGATGTGGTCGAGATCCCGGATGGCCCGACGGTACCGCGCCGGCGGCGGGAGGAGCGGGACGCGCCTCCTCCCGCCGCGGCCGGCCTACACGGAGCGTCGCACGGTCACGCGGTCGTTGTTGACCACGATCGCGTCGGCCAGTCCGTTGCCCGTGACGTCCGCGAAGAACGTGCCCCGTGACCCGTAGTAGGGGTTCGCCGTCCACGCCTCGTTCGGCAGGAAGGAGAACCCGTTCGAGCGCCGGACGGTCACGTGGTCGTCGTTGACCACGATCGCGTCCGCCCGGCCGTCGCCCGTGACGTCGGCGAAGAACGTCCCGCGCGACCCGTAGTAGGGGTTCGACGTCCAGGACTCGTTGGGCAGGAACGAGGTCCCGGTGGAACGGCGCACGGTGACCTTGTTGTCGTTGACCACGATCGCGTCCGCGCGGCCGTCGCCCGTCACGTCCGCGAAGAACGTCCCGCGCGACCCGTGGTACGGATTCGCCGTCCACGCCTCGTTGGGCAGGAACGCGCTGCCGTTCGAGCGACGCACGGTGACCTTGTCGTGGTTGACGACGATGGCGTCCGCGCGCCCGTCGCCGGTCACGTCCGCGAAGTGGGTCCCGCGCGAGCCGAAGTAGGGGTTCGCGGTCCACGGCTCGTTGGGCAGGAAGGCGCTGCCGTCGGAGCGGCGCACGGTCACCTTGTCGTGGTTGACCACGATCGCGTCCGCGCGGCCGTCGCCGGTCACGTCCGCGAAGTGGGTCCCGAGCAACCCGTAGTAGGGGTTCGCCGTCCACGCCTCGTTGGGACGGAACGCGACGCCGTTGGAGCGGCGCACGGTCACCTTGTCGCGGTTGACCACGATCGCGTCCGCGCGGCCGTCGCCCGTCACGTCCGCGAACCGCGTGGCCATCGTCCCGTAGTACGGGTTGCCGGTCCAGTCCTCGTTGGGCTGGAACGCCGCCTGGGCCGACGCCGCCGTCGCGAGAACGGTGCCGGCCGTGAGCGCGAGCGCCGCCCACTTGCGCGGCGTGCGTGTGTGTCGATGCACTGGTCCCTCCTGGTGTGTGGGCATCCGCAAGGAGGACCGCACCGGGGCGCCTCCGTGATACGGCGGCCGGCTCACGCGCCGGCCGTCTCGAGCGCCTGCAGCGCGCCGTGGCCGCGGAGGCGCTCGAGGCAGCGCATCCGGATCGGGCCGATGCTGCCGACCGGCATGTCGAGCAGCCGGCCGATGTCGCGGTAGTCCAGCGCCGGCCGGGTCGCGAGCACCGTCATGAGCGCGCGGTGGCGCTCGGGGAGGCTCGCGAGCGCCCGGGCCAGGGCGTCGCGGCGCTCCGCGGCGAGGACGCCCGTCTCGGGCAGGTTCCAGTCCGCCCCGTCGCCGAGCGCCGGATCGTCGCTGAGGTGCTCGCGCACGGGGCCCTGGAGCACGCGCAGCGCGTTGCGGCGGGCGATCGTCACGAGGAACCCGCCGACGGCCGCGGGCTCGCGCAGCGCGCCGAGGTGGCGGTACGCGGCCAGCCAGGTCATCTGCACGACGTCGTCGACGTCGGCGCCGCCCAGCCGGTAGGACCGCGCGACGGCGCGCAGCCGGGCGTCGAAGCGCCGGACGAGCTCGCTCCATGCGGCCTCGTCGCCGGCGCGGGCGGCGAGCACCGCGCTGACGAGCGCGGGGTCCGGCGGGGCGGGCCGCGCCGGCGCGGCGGCGCAGCTGTGGACGGCGTGCAGGGCGGGCACGCCCGAACGGGCAGGCATCGGGGGGACTCCTCGGGGAGGGGAAGGTCAGGCGGGGCGCGGCGCGCCCGGGGCGGGGCGCATGAGGGCGGGCGCGGCCGGGTCGGCGAACGTGTCCCGGGTCACCGGCTCGAGGCGGCGCGGGAGCTCGACGACGACCGGCGTCGTCATCGGCCCGCGGGCCGGTCGTCCGCGCGGCGCGCGTAGAGCAGGCTCTGGCGCACGCGCTCGCGCTGGAGCTCGTGCGCAGTGAAGCGACGCCCCGGGATCTGGGGAGCGGGCGTGCGGCGCGCGCCCGGCACGGCGGTGGGTGAGCGGTGGTCGAACATGGCCAGGCGAAGCTACGGCCGCAGCGGGTGCGCGCGCATCGGGCGAAGTCGATAACCGCGGCCGCCCGACCGCCCTATATCGCGCGTGCGCGGCTTAACCCGTCTGACCGTGCCCTTGACGCGCCGAAGCGCAACGACCTAGGCTCGCGCTCGCCCGGAGCCCGAGCGAACGGAGGAACGGCCCGCTGTGCAGGTGGTCGTCGGAGTCGATCCAGACGTCGCTCAAGGCCTCCGCGGCGCGACGCCCGGGGGACGGGCGGCGGCGATCCACGCCGCCGCGGACGCCGCCGGCGTCACGCTCGTCCCCCAGCACCCCGACGCCGAGGACCCGCTGCTCGCCCGCTGGTTCACCGCCGACGTGCCGGACCCCGAGGCGGCCCGGCGTCTCGCGAGCCGCCTGCTCGAGCTCGAGGGCGTCGCCGCCGCGTTCGTCAAGCCCGCGGCGCGCCCCGAGGCCGGATGAGCCCGCGAGCCCCCAGGCGCGCGGCGCGCCGCGGCTACGAGACCGAGGTGATCGTCTGCGCCCGCCGCGAGGCCGGGCTCGAGGTCTCCCGCGACGGGCGCGTCGTGTCCGCGGCCCCCGTCGCGCAGCCGCTGACCACGCGGCTCGACGACGCCGGGCTGCAGCTGCGGCCGCTCGCACCGCCGTCGCCGGTGCGGCGCGACACCGTCCGCCGGGCGCCCGCGGCCGAGCGCGCGCTGGCGAGCCTCGCGACCTGCTTCCTCGTGACCCCCGCCGGCGGCGCGCCTGCGCCCACCCCGGAGCAGGCGCGCGAGCTCGCCGCCGAGCTGAGCGCCAGCGACGCGGTCGAGACCGCGTACGTCAAGCCGCCGGTGGCGCTCCCGGTGCAGCCGGGCGAGGCGCGCGCGCCGGAGCGCGCGGACGGGCGCCCGGGCGTGACCCCCTCGCTGCGCGCCCGCCAGGGCTACCTCGACCCCGCGCCGCGCGGCATCGGCGCCGAGGCGGCGTGGGCGCGCCCCGGCGGCCTCGGCGAGGGCGTGCGCGTCATCGACATCGAGGTCGCGTGGCGGTTCTCGCACGAGGACCTGCGCAACCGCCCCAACCGGCTGCTCAGCGGGCGCCAGCCCGGCGACCGGGAGTCGCGCAACCACGGCACCAACGTGCTCGGCATGCTCGCGGCCGACCACAACGGGCGCGGGATCATGGGCATCTGCCCCGCCGCCGACGTGCGCTGCGTCTCGATCGGCACCGACGAGTGGACGAGCTCGGCCGCCGTCCGCGAGGCCGCCGACGTCCTCGGGCCCGGCGACATCATCCTCGTCGAGCTCATGCGCAGCCCCGGCACCGAGGACGACCCGGCCGGCTACCTGCCGATCGAGTGGTGGCCGGACGACCTCGACGCGATCCGCTACGCGACCGCCAAGGGCGTCATCGTCGTTGAGGCGGCCGGCAACAGCGGGCTCGACCTCGGCGCGTCCGAGCGGCGCGACGCCACGGGCTTCCCGGCCGCCTGGTCGGATCCGTTCGCGGGCCCGGACGCCCCGTCCGGCGCCGTCGTCGTCGGCGCCGGCGCGCCGCCCGCGCGCCCGCACGGCGACGACGCCGGCGCGCCGGGCGTCCCGGACCGCGCCCGCGTCGGGTTCTCCAATCACGGCTCGCGGGTCGACGCGCAGGGCTGGGGGCTCGAGGTCACCACGACCGGCGGCTTCGGTCGCGAGCACGGCGATCCCGCGCTCTCCGGCGAGGACGAGGACCGCTGGTACACCGACCGCTTCAACGGGACGTCGAGCGCCGCGCCGATGGTCGCCGGGGCGCTCGCGTGCGCGCAGGGGATCCTGCGGGCGGCGGACATCCGCCCGCTGACCCCGGCGGAGGCGCGCGCCGCGCTGCGCGCGACCGGCTCCCCGCAGCAGCACGGCCCGGCCGGCCGGATCGGCAGCCGGCCCGCGGTGGACGAGCTCGTCCGCTGGGCGACCGAGACGCGGCGCCCGCGACCACCCAGACCCAGGAGGCGAGGCATGAAGGTGACGATCACGATCGAGGACGCGCCGGGCGACGACACGACCGCCGTCACGGGCCCGGTGGACCCCGGCCAGGAGGCTCCGCCCACGGACACGCGACCGCCCTCGGTCACCGGGCTTCCCTACGTGAAGGGCCCCAACCAGGTCGCCATCAGCACGAACGCCGCCGGGGAGATCGTGCTCAGCGCCGACGAGGCGCGCTCGCTCGCCCGCTCGCTCGGCGAGACCGCCGACCGCGCCGGCGAGGCCTCTGGCGGCGAGGCCGAGCAAGCGGCCACGAGCAGCTCATGACGGCACGGCCGGGCTCCCCTGCACGAGCCCGTGCCGGTGCGCGACGTCGGCGGCCTGCGTGCGGTTGCCGACGTTGAGCTTGGCGAGGATGTGCGAGACGTGCAGCCCGGCGGTCTTCGGGCTGATGAACAGGCGCTCGCCGATCTGGCGGTTCGTCATGCCCTCCCCCACGAGCGCGAGCACCTCGAGCTCGCGCTCGGTGAGCCCGAAGGACTCCTCGCCGGCCATGTCGGGGATCCGGGCCCGCGTCGGCGGCTCCGCCGCGAGCGGGATGCGCGCCCGGCGCGCGAGCCCCTCGATCTCCGCCTGCAGGCAGGCGGCGCCGAGCCGGCTCGCCTGGACGTGCGCCTCGCCGAGGACCTGCGCGGCCCGCGGCCGGTCTCCCTCGCCGAGCAGCGCCGCCTCGGCCTGGCGCCAGCGGGCGTAGGCGGCCGGGTACGGCGCGCGCACCGCGTCCCACGCGCTCGCGGCCTGCGCCCACAGCGCGGGGTCGGCGCGCCCGGCGGCGCGCGCCTGCTCGCCGCGGGTGAGGAGCACGTGCGCGACCGCGGTCGGCGGCCGGTGGCGGGGCGCGCGCTCGTCGAGGACGTGCTCGAGGTCGGCGAGCAGCCGGGCCGCCGTGGCGCGCGCCGCCTCCGCGGCGTCCCGCGCGCCGAGCGGCGCGGCGGCCGCGGCGATCTCGGCCTCCACCCGCGCCCCCGTCGAGAACAGCGCGGGCGCGTAGAGCACGTCCGCGCGGTCGCCGAGCGCGCGCATCCCCTCGGCGACGTGCGCGCGGGCGGCCGCGAGCTCGCCGTGCCAGAGCGCCAGCTCGCCGAGCGCGGCGTAGACGGCGGGGACGCACTCGGGCGGGGCTCCGTCGCACAGGGTGCGCGCCTGCTCGAGCTCGGCGGCGGCTCCGTCGAGGTCGCCGCGGGCGAGCCGCAGCTGGCCGGCGACCTGGCGCAGCACGAGCGCGTCCCACGGCTCGAGCGGCGCGCCCGCCATGTCCGCCACCCGGGTCTCGGCCTCCTGCCAGCGGCCCAGGAGGTAGAGGTCGCACGCGGCGTTGAGCTGCGTGAACCCGCCGAACGAGCCCTCCATCCCGAGCCGGCGCGCGTGCCGGCTGCCCTGGTCCATGACCTCGGCCGCGGTGTCGAAGCGCCCTTGCAGGCGCAGCACCTCGCCGAGGAAGACGTGGCCGTAGAGGAGGTCGTCCGGCCGGATGCGATCCAGCGGCCCGCGCAGCGCCTCGCGCAGGTGCCCCTCGCCCCGCTCGGGGTCGCCGGCGTGCGCGGCGGCGAGCCCGAGGACCATGCGGGCGTTCGCCGCCTCCTCCAACGCGCCGGCCTGCGTGGCGAGCCCGAGCGCCTCCTCGCAGCGCCGGGCCGCCTCGTCCCAGCGCATGAGGCCCCACAGCGCGTAGCCCTCGGCGCTGAGCAGGCGGGCGCGGGCGACCGCGCCGCCCGCCGGGAGCAGCCGCAGCGCCTGCTGGTAGGCGTGCAGCCCGCTGTCGCCCGCGAAGGACTGCAGCCGGCCGAGGCGCTCGTAGAACGCGGCGCAGCGGGCCGGGTCCGTCGCCTCGTCGAGCCGTCGCAGGGCGTCGCGGCACAGCTCGGTGGCGCGCTCGTAGTCGCCGGTGAAGCGCGCGAGGTCGCAGGCCCGGCCGAGCACCTCGATACGGTCGAGCACGAGCGCCGCGGGGGTGTCGACGGCGTCCCAGAGCCCGAGCGCCTGCTCGTAGAGACGCAGGGCCTCGGCGAACGCGCGGGCCGCCTCCGCCTGCACGCCGGCCTCGATCGAGGCGCGCAGCGCGTCGGCGTGGAGGCCGGCCTCGCGCCAGTGGAAGGCCAGCTCGGCGTGGCGCGGCTCGCCCGGCGCGCCCGCGAGCGTGCGGGCGACCTCGGCGTGCACGGCGGCCCGCTCGCCCGGCAGCAGCTCGTAGTAGACCGCCTCGCGGACGACGTCGTGGCGGAACGCGAACGTCCCCTCCGCGCGCCGGTGCACGAGCAGGTGGTGGTCGAGCGCCGCGTGCAGCGCGCGCGAGAGCTCCGGCTCGGCGACGGCCGAGACCGTCGCGAGCAGGCCGTGGTCGACGGGGTGCCCGACGACGGCGACGCAGCGCAGCGTGTGCTGGGCCGGCGCGCTCAGGCGCCGCAGGCGCACGAGCAGGGCGTCGGTGAGGCTCGCGGGCAGCACCCGCCGGCCGGCCTCGAGGCGCGCGACGAGCAGCTCCTCGGCGAAGAACGGGTTGCCGCCCGAGCGCGCGTGGACCTCCGCGACGAGCTCCGGCGCGGGCGACTCGCCGAGGATGGCGCCGAGCTGCGCGCCCACCGCCGCGGCCGGCAGCGGCTCGAGGTCCACCCACGTCACCCGGTCGAGCAGCCGCAGGCCCGACACCGCCTGGCGCACGGGGTGCGCCGGCTCGAGCTCGCCCGTCCGGTAGCTGAGCAGGACCGCGATGCGCTCGCTACGCAGCGTGCGCACGAGCACGCTGACAAAGTCGCGCGTCGAGCGGTCGACCCAGTGGAAGTCCTCGACGACGAGCAGGACGGGCTGCGCCGCGCCGAGCGCGCCGAGCAGCTGGAGCAGGAACTCGTACAGGCGGCCCTGCGAGAAGCCGGCCGCCGGCGCCTCCGACGGCGCCTCGCCCGTCGCGAGCCGCGGGAAGGCGCCCGCGAGCTCGGCGCGCGCCTCGCGCGGGAGCGTCGCGAGGACGTCCGCGACGATCTCGGCCGGCGCGTCGCGCAGCGCGGCGGCGACGGGCGCGTACGGCAGCTCCGCGCCGTCGAGCTCGACGCAGTCCCCGCGCAGGACGATCATGCCGCGCGCCGCGGCTTGGCGCTCGACCTCGCGCACGAGCCGCGACTTGCCGATCCCCGCCTCCCCCGCGAGCAGCACGACCGCCGGGGTGCCCGCGACGGCGCGGTCGAGGGTGGCGGAGAGCGTCGCCAGCTCCGCGTCCCGTGCGACGACCCGGGGGCTCGAGATGCGGGGGCGCACGGGCGCGATTATCCCGGTGAGCGGGATTCGCGCCTAGGCGCCGCACGCGGCGGCGAGCGCGGGCGCCGGCGCCGTCGGCCAGTGCCGCGCCGCTCCGCCCCACGCCTGCCAGAGCCCGAGCGCCGGGTAGGCGCCGTCGAGCGCCGTGGCGATCAGGCCGAAGGGGAACCGGTCGTCCTCGCGCAGCGTGTACTGGAAGGCGACCGTGACCTGCGGGTCGAGGTACCACGTCTGCAGCCGCCGGTGCATGTTCTGGCAGCGTCGCAGCGGCGGCGGATCGGCATCCGTGTTGCGCGCCCCGGTCTCCGTCACCCAGATCTCGTGCGGCACGGGACAGTCGCGCGCGGCGAGCGCCGCGCGGGCGACGGCCGCGTCGTCGCGCGGGGCGAGGTAGGCGTGCTGCGCCCACACGCGCACCCCGCAGATCACCTCGCGCGGCAGCGCGCCGATGAACTCCTGCACGTCGGTGAGGTGGATCGTCGGGCCGCGGGTGCCGGCGAGGTCGCCGAGGATCCGCTCCTGGTCCCCGGGCGCCGCCGCGAGCGCCTCGCCGAGCGCCGCGTGCAGCCGCACGTAGGCCGCCACGGACACCGACGGCGACGCGACGTCGCAGTCCGCCCGCTGCGGGGACAGGAAATACGGGTGGTTGGGCTCGTTCCACGCGTTCCACCAGCGCAGCTGCGCGCCCGCCGCCTCGGCGAGCGCCAGCACCGCGGTCACGAGGGCGCGGTAGTGGACGAGCGCGTCGGCGCGCGGTGCCCGGGCGCGCGGCCCGGCGTCGGCGCGCTCGCATCCCGCGGGCTGCTCGGCCGCCCACTCCGGCGTCCCCGAGATCGTGACCACGGCCTCCCAGCCGCCCTCGGCCTGCCGCGCGGCGAGCGCCTCGAGCTGCTCGCGCAGCCCCTGCCACGCCGCGCACGGCAGGCGGTCGCGCAGGCAGCCGCTGTGCGCGCGGTCGAGCACGAGCGGCGCCGCGGGGTCGGGCTCGAGCTGCGCCCAGTCGAGCTGGAGGCGGTAGAAGGCGGGCCGGATCGCGCCGATCTCGTTGCGCCAGCGGTCGAAGGGCGCCGCGACGTCCTTCGTCCCGGCGGGCCAGACGAGGTTCGGGTTGGGCTCGGTGAACCCGACCGCGAGCTCGCCGCCGCCGATGGGGCCAGGATCCGGCGTCGGCGTCGGGGGCGTGCCCGGCTCCGGGGTCTCACCCGGGTCGGGCGTGACACCCGGCTCCGGGGTGGGGGCCGCCGCGGTCGGCTCCGTCCCGCCGGCACCGGCCGTCCACGCGACGGCGAGCGCGAGCACGACCGCGACGGCGAGCAGCGCGCGGCTCACGGGACGGCCGGCTGCGGGCCGTCGGTCGGGCCCGCGATCCGCACGCCGCCCTCCGGTCCCCAGAGGATGGGGTCGATGCGCAGGGTGCGCGGCTGGTCGCGCGCCCCCGTGCGCCCGTGATAGACGAGCCAGTCCCCGCCGGCCGGGCCGCGCGCCAGGCTCCCGCCGCCCGGGCTGCGCACCGCCGCGGTCTCGCGCAGGATCGGGTTCTCCGGCGCCCTGACGAACGGGCCGAGCGGGGACGGCGCGGTCGCGTGGCCCATGCCGTAGGCGCCGCGCCAGTCACCCCCGGAGTAGAGGAGGTGGTAGCGGTCGCCGCGGCGCTCGATCCAGGGGTTCTCGACGAGCGGCCGGCTGCCCGCGAGCTCCCACCCGCCGCCGCCCGCGAGCAGCGGCGTGCGCGGCCCGGCCGCATGGAGCAGGTCGGAGGCGAGCGGGATGACCGAGATCGTGGGGGCCGCGACGCATGCGCCGCCGGCGTCGCAGCGCCGGTCCGTGGAGACGTACAGATACGCGCGCCCGTCCGCGTCGACGAACGGCTGCGGGTCGATGTTGCCGTACCCGGCGTCGTCGCCGCAGCCGATCGGGCGACCGGCCGCGTCGACCGCGCCGCCGGCGAGCGGGCCGCGGTCGGTGAACGGGCCGCCGGGGTTCGGCGACACGGCGACGCCGACGCAGTGCGGCCGCGGCGTCAGGGTCGCGTGGAGGGCCGTGTAGTACAGGACGAAGCAGCCCGGCGACGCCGCGCCCGGACAGGGCGCCGCGGTGCGGGCGACGCCCGGCGCCCACGGGTTCCAGTCGCCAGTCTGCAGCACCCAGGCCGGGCGCGCGGCGAACGCGGTCCCCAGGCGCGTCCAGTGCACGAGGTCCGGCGAGCGCCAGACCGGGAACAGCGTCCCGGTGGCGTAGAGGTGGTAGTCGTGGCCGTCGGGGGCGGCGTCGATGACTGCGGGGTCCGCGACGGCCCCCGCCACTGGGTTCGCGTAGGCCGGGCCCGTGGATCCGGGCGGCGTGGGCGACGGCGGCGGGGCCGGTGCGATGCCCGGCGGCAGGCCCCGCGTGCGGAACGTCCGCACGCGGCTCCGGGCCGTGCCGCGCGGGCATCCGCCGCACGTGCTCGCCACGAGCCGGAACCGGTAGCGGCTCCCGGGACGCAGCCCGCGCAGCCGCGTCGTGACACGGGTCGCGCGCGCCCGGCGCGTGGGCGTCCGCCGCACGAGCCC
>Ga0190275_10001504_pt1 | contig 17274 bp, 16 predicted proteins | sample Popmic550T_FD_133745 | JGI IMG/M metagenome (GOLD analysis project Ga0190275, IMG submission 133745) | Populus adjacent soil microbial communities from riparian zone of Yellowstone River, Montana, USA - 550 T | ecosystem: Environmental > Terrestrial > Soil > Riparian zone > Trees stand | place...
CGGGGGGAGCGCCGTCGTGCGCCGCGCATCCGCGCTCAAGAGCGAGCTCGCCGGCGATGGGCCATCGGCTCCGCCGGCGGCGCGCACCGCGGCGGCTGCCACGGTGGGGGTTCCCGCTGCGGCCGCGCCGGCGACGACCGACACGCGCGTCGACCAGCTCGAGCGGCTCGCGCGGTTGCGCGACAGCGGCGCGCTGGACGAGCGGGAGTTCCGTAGCGAGAAGGCGCGCATCCTGGGCGACGCCAGCGCGCCCGTGCGACCCTGAACCGAAATCGACGGTCAGTACCGCGATCGCCCAAAGATGGCATGAGCCGGGTGCCGTCCTGACCGGCCTGTGGGCGATGGCGCTCGCGCCGCTCGATTGAGCGCGGCACACGGCCCCCGTGTGCCGCCTCCGAAGCGGCGCTGGAACCTCAGCGCGCGTGATGCACAGGGTTGGCCACGGCCGGCCGACCGCAGCGAATGCAGCGAATCGGTCTCGGGCGTCGTTTCCTGCAGCGCCGGGGCAGCGACCTTCGGCCCCGGCGGTCGGACTGACGCCGACCGGCGCCGGACGGCGACGCGATCGAACCGGCGGACGCACGTGCGCGTAGGGCTTCCCAACACCCACCGATTGCGGTCAGGGTCAGCCGCCATTGCGATACCAAGCCGGGGCATACGACGTGGTCGACGACGCGCACGCGTTCTGGATCCGTGCGCCCGGGCACGGCGAGATCCGGCCGGTCGCGCTTCCAGAGCCGGGCGACGGCGACGTCCTGATCCGCACGCTGCGATCGGGCGTGAGCCGCGGAACCGAGACGCTGGTGTTCCGCGGCGGCGTTCCGCCGAGCCAGCACGCCGCGATGCGGGCGCCGTTCCAGGAGGGGGACTTCCCGGGACCGGTGAAGTACGGCTACCTGAACGTCGGCGCCGTCGAACACGGGCCGCCGGGGCTGCGGGGCCGCACGGTCTTCTGCCTCTACCCGCACCAGACCGCGTACGTCGTGCCTGCCGGCGCGGTGACCGTCGTGCCCGAGGAGGTGCCGCCCGCGCGCGCCGTGCTCGCCGGCACCGTGGAGACCGCGGTCAACGCGCTCTGGGACGCGGCTCCGCTGATCGGCGACCGCGTGGCCGTCGTCGGCGGCGGGATGGTCGGCTGCTCCGTCGCCCGCCTACTCGCGCGGATGCCGGGCGTCGAGGTGACGCTCGTTGACGTCGACGCGTCGCGGGCCGGCGTGGCGGCCGCCCTTGGCACCGGCTTCGCGGCGCCCGAGAACGCCGCCGGCGGCTGCGACCTGGTCGTGCACACGAGTGCGACCTCGGCCGGCCTGGAGCGTTCGCTCGACCTGCTCGGGCCCGAGGGCACGGTCCTCGAGCTCAGCTGGTACGGCGACGCCGACGTGCGGCTCCCTCTAGGCGGCGCCTTCCACTCCGGTCGCCTCCGGATCCGCGCGAGCCAGGTGGGCACCGTCTCCCCGGCCCGGAGCACGCGCCGGACGTCGGCGGACCGGCTGGCGCTCGCGCTCGACCTGCTGCGCGATCCCGCGTTCGAGGTACTCCTGACCGGCGAGTCCCGCTTCGACGAGCTCCCCGGCGTCATGGCGCGCATGGCCGCGGGCGGCCTGCCGGCGCTCTGCCACTCGATCACCTACGAAGGGGCGTAGCGCGTGTTCAGCGTGACCGTGCGGGACCACATGATGATCGCCCATCGCCTGCGGGGGGCGGGCTTCGGGCCGGCGCAGCGCCTGCACGGCGCCACGTACGTCGTCGACGCGACCTTCCGGCGGGCGGCCCTCGACGCCGACGGCGTCGTGATCGACATCGGCCGCGCGACGGAGGCGCTGCGCATGGTGTTGTGGGAGCTCGGCTACCGCAACCTCGACGACGACCCGTACTTCGAGGGCGTGAACACCACCACGGAGGTGCTCGCCAAGGTCGTCGCGGACCGGCTCGGTGAGCGCGCGGGAGCCGGCGAGATGGGCCCCGGCGGACTCGAGCTGGACGGCCTGTTGGTGACGCTGCACGAGTCCCACATCGCCTGGGCGAGCTACGAGCTGCCGCTGTGACGGAGGTCGACGTCATCGTCCCCGAGGGCATCGACGACCCGGAGCGGCCGAGTGGCGGGAACGTTTACGACCGCCGGGTCTGCTCCGGACTCGCCGCGCTCGGCTGGGCGGTCCACGAGCATCCGGTCGCCGGCGCCTGGCCGCGGCGGGAGCCCGGAGGGCTCGCCGCGCTCGCGACGGTCATCGAGCGGCTCCCGGACGGCGCCACCGTCCTGCTCGACGGGCTGATCGCCTCCGCCGCTCCGGAGGCGCTCATGCCGCAGGCGCGAGGGTTGCGCCAGGTCGTGCTCGTGCACATGCCGCTCGGCCACCGGCCGCCGGACGGGGAGGCCGGCCGGGTGTGCGCGCGCGAGCGCGACGTCCTCGCGGCGGCCGATGCCGTCGTCACGACCAGCGCATGGACCCGGCGCCGGCTCGGCGAGCTCTACGGACTCCCCGCCGACCGGGTGCACGTGGCCGAGCCGGGCGTGGAGGCCGCGGGGCTGGCCCCGGGGAGCGCGGACGGCGGCGCGCTGCTCTGCGTGGCGGCGGTGACCCCTGACAAGGGTCACGACGTGCTGCTCGATGCGCTCGCCACGGCGCAGGACCTGCCCTGGCGCTGCGCCTGCGTGGGCAGCCTGGTGCGCGACCCGGCGTACGCCGGCGGCGTGCTCCGCAGAGCGCAGTCGAGCAAGCTCGGCGACCGGATCCGCTTCGCAGGAGCCCGCACCGGCCCGGAGCTCGATCGTGCGTATGCCGCCGCGGACCTGCTCGTGCTCGCCTCCCGGGCGGAGACGTACGGCATGGTCGTCACGGAGGCCCTCGCCCGCGGTGTGCCGGTCCTCGCCGCCGACGTCGGCGGTGTCGGCGAGGCCCTCGGCCGCGGCGTGGACGGCACGCGGCCCGGCCTGCTGGTCCCGCCCGGCGATCCCGCGGCCCTCGTGTCCGCGCTGCGGAGCTGGCTCGGCGACGCCGACCTGCGCGGGCGCCTGCGCCGGGCCGCTGGGGAGCGGCGGGAGTCGCTGGGCCGTTGGCCGGCCACCACGTCGGTCGTCGCCGGCGTGCTCGCGCGAGCGGCGGGATGAGCGTGGCCGGCGGGAGCGTCACCTCCACGTGGCTGCGGCTGCGGGAGCCGGCCGACGCTGCCGCGCGCTCGGCCGAGCTTGCCGAGCGCGTCGCAGCGCTGCTGGGCGCGGCGCCCGTCGTGATCCACGACCTCGGTGGCGGCAGCGGAGCGATGGGCCGCTGGCTCGCGCCGCGGCTCCCGGGGTCGCAGCATTGGGTCGTGCATGACCGGGACGAGGCGCTGCTGGGGCTCGCCGTCGCCGACCCGCCCGAGGGCGTCGCGGTGACCGTCGACGCGCGGCGGTCCGACATCACCGGTCTGGCGCGAGCGGACCTTGCCGACGCCGGTCTCCTCGTCGCCTCGGCGCTGCTAGACCTGCTGACCGCCGCCGAGCTGGCCCGGATGCTCGCCGCGTGTCCGGGGTGCCCGATGCTGCTCGCGCTCACGGTCGTGGGGCGCGTCGCCTTCACGCCGGCCGATCCGCTCGACGTGGCGCTGGCCGCCGCGTTCGACAGCCATCAGCGCCGCGGCCGGCGGCTCGGCCCGGACGCCGTCGCCACCGCCGTCGACCTGCTCGAGGGAACCGGCGCCGAGGTCCTCGTCCGGCCGAGCCCGTGGTGCCTCGATGCGGCGCACGCCGACCTCACGGCCGCGTGGCTCGGCGGCTGGGTCGCCGCCGCATGCGAGCAGGAACCCGCGCTGGCCGGCACGGCCGACTCCTACCGGGATCGGCGCCTCGCGCAACTGGCGGCCGGCGAGCTCGCGGTCCTGGTCGACCACGCCGACCTGCTGGTGCTGCCATGACGCTGGCCCCTGGAAGTCGCCGTGCCCTCTGGTGGTGGGTCTGCCGGGTTGCCGCCCTCGCCGTCATCGCCGTCCTCGTCTGGCGGCTGGGCACAGGTCCGTTCCTAGACGGTCTCCGGGCAGTCGACGGCGGGTCGCTGGCCGCGGCCTGCGGCCTCGCGGTGTTGACCACCGTCTGCTGCGCCTGGCGCTGGCGGATCGTGGCGGGCGGCCTGGGCGTCGACCTGCCGTTGGTCAGCGCCGTGGCGGCCTGTTACCGCTCGCTCTTCCTCAACCTGACGCTGCCCGGCGGCGTGGTAGGCGACGTCCATCGCGGCGTCAGCCACGGTCGCGACACGCGCGACGTCGGCCGCGGGCTGCGCGCTGTGGCGTGGGAACGCGCGGCCGGGCAGGTCGTGCAGGCCGTCCTGAGTGTCGCCGTGCTGCTCGTCCTGCCGTCCCCCGTGCAGGACGCGATGCCGCTTGTCGCGCTGTCGCTGCTCGCCGCGGCCGCGGGACTCGTCGCCGTGTCACCACGCATGCGGCGCGCTGCGGGCCGGTCCGGCCCGCGTGGCACGCTGGCACGCGAGCTACGCGACGGGGTGCTCGCCCGTCCGGCGTGGACCGCGATCACACTGGCCTCGGCGCTCGTGGTCGCCGGCCACGCGGCCACCTTCCTGGTCGCCGCGCACGCCGCCGGCGTCTCCGCCCCGCCGTCCACGCTGCTTCCCCTCGCGCTGCTCGTGCTCTTCGCCGGGGCGCTGCCCAACATCGGGGGCTGGGGGCCGCGCGAAGGCGTGGCGGCATGGGCCTTCGCCGCCGCCGGCCAGGGCGCCCCCGCCGGGGTCGCCACCTCAGTCGCCTACGGCGTGCTGGTGTTCGTCGCCAGCCTGCCGGGCGCCCTGCTGCTCGTGGCGGCGTGTCTGCGGCGCAGGCGGACGCCGCCGGCTCAGAGGCGCCGGTCCCGGACCCTCACCCGCTGGAACGGAGTCGCCGATGCTTGACCGCCCGTACACCGTGCTGAGCTGCAGCGTCTCGCTCGACGGCTACCTCGGCGACGGCTCGCCGCGCCTCGCGCTGTCCAACGACGCCGACTTCGATCGGGTGGATGCGGTGCGCGCCTCGTGCGACGCGATCATGGTCGGCGGGGTCACGGTGCGCGCGGACAACCCGCGGCTGCTCGTGCGCTCGCGAACCCGCCGGGAGGAGCGCGCAGCGTGCGGCCGCCCGCCGTCGCCGATGAAGGTCACGGTGACGGAGCGCGCGGACTTCGACGCGGACTCGAACTTCTTCGCCGTGGGGGACTCCGAGAAGCTCGTGTACACCTCGAGCGCGCGGGTGCGCGACGCCCGCGCCCGCCTCGGACCGGTCGCCACGATCGTCGACGGCGGCCGCCGGGTCCGGATGCGCCGGCTCAGCGAAGACCTCGCCGACCGCGGCGTCGAACGGCTCATGGTCGAGGGCGGCGGCGTCGTGCACACCCAGTTCCTGGCCGACGACCTCGTCGATGAGCTGCAGCTCGTCATCGCCCCCCTGTTCATCGGCGACTCGAAGGCCCCGCGGTTCGTGGGTGACGGGCACTTCCCGTGGAACCCGGGACAGCGCGCGACGCTCGCCGAGGTCCGCCCGATCGGCGAGGTGGTGCTCCTGCGCTACGCGCTGTCCCCGCGGTTCAGGGACGGATGAGCGCGGCGCGCGGTCCAGCCGCCGGGCTGCTCGCTCAGCTCCTGCTGCTGGCCGCCCTCGCCGCGACCTCCGGGCTCAGTGCCGCGGGCGGGATCGCCGGCGTGACCAGCTCCCTGGTCATCGCGGTGGCGCTGGCCCACGGCCTCGCCCGCCACGGCGTCACCCGGCTCGGGCCGGCGTCGTGGGTGACGCTCGTGCGCGCGACGCTCGCGGTCGGCGTCGCGGCCCTGGCCGTGGACGCCCTTTCCCGCCCCGCGCCGGTCGCGCTGCTCGTGACGCTCGCCGCCGTCGCGCTCGCGCTGGACGCGGCCGACGGGCGCGTAGCGCGGCGCACAGGGACGGCGAGCGCGCTGGGCGCGCGCTTCGACGGTGAGGTCGACGCCTTCCTCATCCTCGCCCTCAGCGTCTACGTCATGCCCGCCTACGGGATCTGGGTGGCGGCGATCGGGGCCGCCCGGTATGTCTTCCTCGCGGTGGAGTGGCTGCTGCCCTGGATGCGCGCGCCGCTGCCGCCGCGCCGCTGGCGCAAGGTGGTGGCGGCGGCACAAGGCGTCGTGCTTACGGTGGCGGTCGCGGCCGTGCTGCCGCGGCCCCTCATGCAGATGCTGCTCGCCGCCGCCGTCGCGCTGCTCGCGGCGTCGATGGGCGAGTGCACGTGGTGGCTATGGCGCCACAGGTCCGATGCGCCTCGCCCGGTGGAGAGGGACCCGTGGCTCGCGCTCGCGTTCTCACTGCTCGCCCTGCTGTTGGTGTGGGCCGCGCTGGTCGCGCCGAACCAGCCGAGCCGATTCAACGTCGGCGCGTTCGCCCGGATCCCCCTCGAGCTCCTCGTCGTGGTCGCCGTCGCTGCGCTGCTTCCGGCTGCGCCGCGGCGCGTGCTGGCCGTGCTCGTGGGCGCGGCGCTCGGCGCGATCTTGCTCGTGAAGCTCCTCGACCTGGGGTTCTTCACCGCGTTCGACCGACCGTTCAAGCCCGTCGATGACTCGCGCTACCTGAACATCGGCATTGAGACGTTGCGCGACGCGATCGGGAACTCGAGCGCGGACGTCGCACTCGCCGGCGCGGTCGTGCTCGCGGTCGCACTGCTCGCCCTCCCGATCCTCGCGGTCCTGCGCGTCACCCGGCTCGCCGCCGGCCATCGCGGCTGGGCGCTTCGGGCGGTGGCCGCGTTCGGCGTCTTGTGGGTGGCACTCCGACTCGCCGGCGCGCCGGCCGCCTCCTCGAGCGCCGTCGCCCTGGCCGTCGACGAGGTGCAGGCGGTGCGGACCGGCCTCGCCGATCGCGCGGCGCTCGCCCGCGAGCTTGCACACGACCCATTCCGCGCCACGCCCGCCCGCCGGCTCCTCACCCGGCTGCGGGGCAAGGACGTCCTGCTCGTGTTCATCGAGAGCTACGGCCGGGTCGCGGTCCAGGGCTCCTCCTTCTCGTCCGGCATCGACGCGGTGCTCGGCCGGGCCACCGCGCAGTTGCGGGCGGGCGGCTTCATGTCGCGCAGCGCCTTCCTCACCTCGCCGACCTTCGGGGGCCTGAGCTGGCTGGCCCACGCCACCCTGCAGTCGGGGATCCGGGTTGACGGCCAGCGCCGCTACGACCAACTCGTCGAGCATGAGCGCCTTACGCTCACGCGGGCGTTCAAGCGCGCCGGGTGGCGGGCGGTCGGAGTCATGCCGGCGAACCGCCGGGCCTGGCCCGAAGGCGCGACCTTCTACGGCTACGACCAGATCTACGACCGCCGCAACCTCGGGTACCGCGGCCCGGGCTTCGGCCTACCGCCGATGCCCGACCAATACACCCTGACGGCCCTGCATCGCCGCGAACTCGCCGGGAGCGACCGTCCGCCACTGTTCGCCGAGGTCGACCTGATCTCGAGCCATGCGCCCTGGACGCGCATCCCGCGGCTGATCCCCTGGGAGGCCGTCGGCGACGGCTCCATCTTCCACCGCATCCCGGTAGCGGAGGGCACGCTCTCCGGTGACGCCCGCGACGCTTACGCCGATTCGATCGAGTACGCGTTGCGAGCGGTCTGCTCGTTCGTCGAGCGCTATGGCGACGACGACATCGTGCTCGTGGTACTCGGAGACCATCAGCCCGCGACGGTCGTCACCGGCCAGGGCGCCAGCCATGACGTCCCGATCTCCATCGTCGCCCGCGATCCGGCGGTCATGGAGCGGATCGCCGGGTGGCGGTGGGAGGACGGCATCTCGCCGAGCCCCCAGGCGCCGGTCTGGCCGATGGCCGGGTTCCGCGACCGATTCCTCACCGCGTTCAGCCCAGAAGCGCCATGAGGCAGGACGAGCGCGCGCCGTTCGACCGGGCGCTGCGGCGCGCCCGCGTGGCGGCGTACCCCCCCGGTGAGTTCGTGGGCCAGGAGAGCCTTATGACCGCGGGGGAGATCCGAGACCTCGCGGTGCACGCGGGCGTTGGGCCCGGCGTCGCGGTGCTCGATGCGTGCTGCGGCACCGCCGGGCCCGGGCGGTTCCTCACCCGGGAGCTGGGCTGCGACTACCTCGGCGTGGACGCCAGCGCCAGCGCGGTGGGCATCGCCCGTGAGAGCGCGCGCGACCTGCCGTGCCGCTTCGAGGTCGCCCACGTGCCGCCTCTGCCGGCCGGCTCCTTCGACGTGGTGCTGCTGCTCGAGACCCTGCTCGGCTTCCCGGACAAGGACGCGCTCGTGCGCGCGGTCGCCGCGGCGCTCCCGCCGGGCGGGCGCTTCGCCTTCACGCTCGAGGAGGGGACGGCGCTCACGGCGGCCGAGCGGGCGGCTATGCCCGACGCGGACACGGTCTGGCTTGCGCCGGTCGAGCAGGTGGTCACCTGCTTGGAGCGCGCCGGGCTCGAAGTGACGTGGCAGGACGACCACAGCCGCACGCACCACACGGCGGCCGAGGCCCTCGCGCGTGCGTTCGCCGCGGACGCCGACGCGATCGTCGCCCAGATCGGGCGCAGGGCGCTCGACGACCTCCTCGCCGCTCACGCCCTGTGGGCGGAGTGGCTGCACGCGGGGCGCGTGCGGAAGCTTGCGCTGGTGGCCGAGCGGGAGCCGGCCGGCGGCGGGCAGCGATGACGCGCGTGAGCGACGGGTCAGTCCGTGGACCGAGGATGGACCAGGCCGGCTCCGACGGCGCTGAAGCAAGTAGCGCGGTGCGTCAGTCGGGCCGTCGCAGCGATGTGCGCCGAGACGTACTGGTTCTGTCCTCCGTTCGCTCCGTCAGCACCGGGACGGGCGCCCGCGACCCGGCACAAGGCAGCGGTCGGTGCGCTTGGGAACCGCGGGGGCCCTGATGGCCCATGCCGCGACGATCCCGATGTGGCGGCGCTTGAGCACGCGGACCTGCAGCTTCGCCCCGCGCCGTAGCCGCGCCCCATCGAGTCGTCCGAGCACATCGGCGCGCGCTTTCGCCTTCTTGAAGCGGCGGGTCTTGACTTTGAACGGGCAGCCGTCGCCTTTGCAGCGGATCGTCACCTTGCCGTGTGCTGGGACGCGGCGCACGACGAGGTCCGTGAACGTCGTGTAGCCGGCGAAGCTGCGCCAGGCGCCGAGGACGGCGGCGTCGAGCTTCGGGAAGGCGGCGTCGCCGCCGACGCAGTCCTGGTCGATGCCGTCGCCCGGTACGTCGCGCGCGCCGGGATTGCGCGCCGGGTCCTCGTCGTCACAGTCGACGCGCTTCGGGTAGCCGTCGCGATCGCTGTCTGCGGCTGCCGCCAGCTCGAGTGGATCGAGCGGCGCATCGGTGCCGTTGCAGTCCTCGTCGACGCCGTTGCCGGCGACATCGCGCGCGCCGGGGCGAATCCCGGGGTTGCCGTCGTCGCAATCGGTCAAGGTCGTGGCGCCGTCGCCGTCGCCGTCCGGCGCGAACGCGACCCGGCCCTCGACGTTGCCTTGCCCGATCGGGATCGTGTCGTCGATTCGGGCTCCCACTTGCAGCAGGTAGTCGCCTGCGGTCACGGCGGCCACAAGGGTCGACGGGCCGAAGGCCTGGCCGAAGTCGTCGGCGCATCCGATGCGCGCGCCGCTGTCCTTGCGATGGACGGCGAGGACGGTGTCGGATCGGTTCACACCGGGCGCCGCCGCAAATGACGCGGTCGAGGCGAACACGGCCTCGCCGGTTCCCGGTGCGGTCCATTGGTACCAGACGGTGGCGGCGAATCGCGACGCTCCGCAGCTCGCGTCCTCGTCGCGTTCGAGGCTGGCGCCGACGTTCGTCGAGGTCAGCGGCACTCCGGTCGTCAACGCCGCCGCGGAGGCACGGTCATCGTTGACCGGACGTTGGCTCGCCGCGCTCACGACGACGGTTCCGCTGCCCGGGCAGGGCTCGAGCGTGGGACTGCAGCTGTCGCGACCACCGACTTGCACGAGGTACGCCCTCCCGTTCACGGACGGGAAGGTCACCGTCGATCGCAGCAGCGGGTCTCCCGAGGCGTTGTCGTTGCACGCGATGCGGCTGCCGGAGAGCGGCGTGCCCTGCATGACCGCGAGCACCGTGTTGAAGTTGGTGCCCGTAACCGCCGTGGAGAGCGTGATGTCCTGGCCGTTGCCGGTGATCCGCCACCAGGCCGTCTTGCCCATCATCGGGCAGCCGGTCGACGACAGCGTCTCCACGGCCTGCTCGCCGTACGTGCCGGTGATCGCGGTGCCCGTCGTCGCGAAGTACAGATCCTCTGCCGCCTCCCAGTCGTCGTTGTCGGCGACCGCCTGGGCGGGCGCGGCGAGACACGCGATCAACGCAAGGGCGAGAAGGCCACGACGGCGCATGCGCGTCAGGCTCCCCGCTGCTCCCGCGACCGCTCAAGCAACGCTTCCGGGACCGCGACGGTCATGACACGCGCGCCGCCGATCTGGCGCTCACCGCGGCGCTGCACGATGTCGAAGCGGCGCACCTCGGCGGCGTCCTCCTCGCCGGGGTCGAACTCCAGCGTCACGGTCCCCTCCTCACCTGCCCCGAGCCTGACTTGCAGCTCCGTGCCCGATTCCCTGCCGAGCTGAAGTCCGAACTCGGGTGTGTCGCGGCGCGCAGGGGCGAGCTCGAGTGTGCCGTCCGTACCCGGCAGCACGAGGCCGTCCGGGAACTCGGGATCCACCCAGCTCGTGCGGCGCAGATGTGCGACTTCGTTGGCCTCGAACATCCCGCGGCGTTCGGTGACCTCGAAGACGAAGTCGTCGTCGGCGTCGAGGTCTGCATTGGCCATTGCGAGCGCGAACATGAACATCGCGCCGGGCGGCTTCGCCAACAGCGTCATGTTCCGCTGCGCGTGGCGGATGTTCGTATGGATGTCGATATCGGGCGGCGTGTTCGCAGGGAGCGTGGGATCTGGCTCCTGATCCGCGGCGTCGATGAAGACGTTGGCCCGGATGCAGCAATGCAGCTCCGTGGCGCCGCCGAGTTCGCCGGCCTGCGGCTTCCACGGGATGGTCACCGCTGTCCCCGACCCCACGGTGTGCGCCGGAATCTCGATCGCGCGGGGTTCCCCCAGAACGCCGCCGAGCGTCAGCGCGTAGCCGTGCGGGCCGCTGTTGACTCCGAAGCCGCAGGCCCAGACCGTGACGGTCGCTTGCGCGTCGGCGTCACCCCGGTTGCCGACCTCGACCCGGATCGACTGCCCGTCCACGCCCGCGTAGGCGACGGCCGGATCGGTGGAGAACAGCGGGCCCGTCGGCTTGTTGATCGAGATCGCCGGCGTCGTGTAGAGGCTCGCGTCGGGCGGGCGGAGGCCGCCGTCGTCGGGATCGCGAAACCGGATGTATGGGTCAGGCGCCAAGACGGCCTCCCAGGGTCGACGGGGGGAGGACAACCATCTTCGATCGCCCGCCCCAACGCAAGCCCGGTGCCCGGCATTCCGCATGCTCTCCGCCCTCCGCCTCGGCTTCGACTCGACACGGCCGCGGCGCACCGGCCTGCGCCACGACGCCGGGCCGGTGTGCACGCCGCTTGCCTACCCGTCTGGGGCGTGATCCGAGGGCGGGGCTGCGGCTGGAGCACCGTCCACGTCGCGCCGCTCGACCTCGATCACGCAGCCGGCGACGACCGGGTCCTCGGGAATGAAGGCCGTGAGCCTCGCATCGGGCTCGATTGCGTCGAGGAGTCCGACCGTGACGCCTCGATGGAGCGTGCAGACGGCGTTGCGGTTCTCCTGTACGGCGCTGCGGTACGGGCAGTTGCGCAGGACGTAGCGGAGCGTGGACGGCGCCGGGCGCTCGCGACGCGGCGCGAACCCGAGCGCGGCCAGCGCGTCCTGCATCGCGTCGGCGAGTGGACGCTCCTCGCGCGGGGGGGCGATTGCACGGCCCGCCTCGCGTCCCAGGCGCTCGACCTCGGAGAGACCGGGGGGCCGCGAGAGCGCTCGCGCGAGCCATCCGGAGAGCCGCCCGTGCCCCTGCGGGGCCGCGCCGCCCGGCCGCGCTGTCGCGGCGATCGTCCATACGTGACGCGGCCGCCCGCGAGCCTGCGCCACGGTGCGGCGATCGAGGAGTCCGGCCTCGGCGAGCCGCTCGAGCTGGAGCCGGACCGTGTTCGGATGCCGGCCGACGCGCTCGGCGAGCTCTTGTGTCGTCGCGGGCCGGAGCAGCTCGCCGAGGATGGTCACGAGCTGGACGCGGATCGGGAGGGCGAGGACGTCGCCGGGGGCTGTGGTGGGGATGTCCAACGGAGCGTTGCGTGCAAGCCTAGGAGAACTTTTTCACAATTAGTAGGGAAAAAGGCGCCGGGATCTGATAGGCATCCGCCGAAGGGCACGAACGTCGGTGCGAGAGGAGTCGAGATGCCGGAGCCCGGGCGGCGGGCACTGTTGGTCTCCAAGGGCTGGGTGCAGGCCGTCGCGCTGGTGGTCCTGTTCGGCTTCTTCGTGCTCGGGCTCCTCGCGTATCGCACCTATCAAGCCAAGCCGCCGATCCCGCAACGCGTCGTCGATCCGAGCGGGCAGATCCTCTACACGGCGGACGACATCGCCAAGGGCCAGCAGGTGTTCCTGCACAACGGCCTCATGGAGTACGGGTCGGTCTTCGGCCACGGGGCCTACCTCGGCCCCGACTTCACCGCCGACTACCTGCGCCGGTCCTCGGACTTCGTGCGGGGCGCGTATGGCGGACCGCGATCCGACAGCGCCGTGCGGCGCACCGTCGAGGACTTCCGGACGAACCGCTTGGACGAGCGGTCGGGCACCCTCAGCCTGACCGCTCCGCAGGCCGAGGCGCATCGGCGGCTGATCGAGCACTACTCGCGGTTCTTCTCCGAGCCGACGACGAAGCACGGGCTGCGCCGCAAGGCGATCACCGATCGCACCGAGCTGGCCCAGCTGACCGCCTTCTTCGGCTGGACGGCATGGGCCGGATCGACGAACCGGCCCGGGCACGACTACTCCTACACCAACAACTGGCCGCCCGAGCCGCGCGTCGAGAACGAGCCGACCGCGAACGTGGTCGTCTGGTCGGTGCTCTCGCTGATCGCGCTGCTGGGAGGTATCGGCATCCTGTTCGCCGTCTTCGGGCGCTGGGGGCGCCGGCTGGGCTGGCACGGGCGCGAGCAGGCGACACTGTCCTTCAAGGCCCCAGGGGACGTGGCGCTGACGCCCGCCCAGCGCGCATGCGCGTGGTTCTTCTTCGTGATGGCCGCGCTGTTTCTGATCCAGACCTTCGTTGGCGCCGCCTCGCAGCACTACCGGGCAGAGCTCGACAACTTCTTCGGCTTCGATCTCGCGGCCGTCTTCCCGTACAACCTGATGCGGACGTGGCACGTCCAGCTCGCGCTCTTCTGGGTCGCGACCTCGTTCGTCGCCGCGGGGATCTTCCTGGCACCGATGATCGCCCGGCGCGAACCCAAGCACCAGGGCAAGCTCGCCTACGCCCTGCTCGGGGCGCTCGCGGTCGTCGTGTTCGGCACGCTCATCGGCTCGTTCCTCGGCATCCACGGCGTGCTCGAGGGCGCCGCATCCAACTGGTTCGGTCTGCAGGGGTTCGAATACCTCGATCTGGCCCGCATCTGGCAAGTGCTGCTGTCGATCGGCCTGTTCGTGTGGGTCTTCATGCTGTGGCGCGTCATGCGCCGCCGCCTGGCCGGCGAGCACCGCGGCAACATGCCATGGCTCTTCTTCCTGGCCGCGCTGGCGATTCCGGCCTTCTATGCCGTCGGGCTGATCGCCCGCACCGGCGACCACTTCACCGTCACGGAGTTCTGGCGCTTCTGGGTCGTGCACCTCTGGGTCGAGGACTTCCTCGAGCTCTTCACCACGGTGATGGTCGCCTACATGTTCGTGCTGCTCGGCGTCGTGCGGGAGAAGGTCGCGCTGACGGTCATCTTCCTCGACATCATCCTCTACTCGTTCGGCGGGGTCATCGGCACGATGCACCACCTGTACTTCTCCGGGGAGCCGGCCGAGCACATGGCGCTGGGCGCGTTCTTTTCCGCCGCGGAAGTGATCCCCCTCACGTTCCTGACCGTGGAGGCCTGGAGCTTCCTGCAGCTCGGGGCGGCGCAGGAGTCGCGCTCGGCGACGCCGTTCCCGCACCGGTGGGCGGTGATGTTCCTCGTGTCCGTCGGCTTCTGGAACTTCCTCGGCGCCGGCATCTTCGGCTTCCTGATCAACCTGCCGATCGTCTCCTACTACGAGATCGGCACCGCGCTGACCGCCAACCACGGGCACGCCGCCATGATGGGCGTCTACGGGATGCTCGCGATCGGGCTCGCGCTGTTCTGCCTGCGCTATCTGATCCCGGCGGACAAGTGGCCGGAGAAGTGGGCGAAGATCTCGTTCTGGTCGACGAACATCGGCCTGGCGTGGATGTGCTTCGCCACGCTGCTGCCGCTCGGGATCCTGCAGCTCTACAAGTCGGTCGACGACGGCTACTTCGAGGCGCGCGAGCTGAAGTTCCTGACCAGCGACACGAATGCCGTGATCGAGTGGCTGCGGCTGCCCGGCGACATCGTCTTCATCGCCGGCGGGGCGATCCCGACGCTCTACATCGCCTATCTCGGGGTCCGCCACACCGTCAAGCGGGTGACGCTCGAGGAGCCCGAGGACATCCTCTTCACCGAGATCGCACATCCGGAAGGGCTGGCCGCGGCCGACGCGGAGGAGGCAGCGGCGGCGCGGTTGACGTGAGCGCGGAAGCCCTCCTGTTCGCCGGCTACGGCGCGTTCCTGCTCATGGCGGCGGCGCTGCTCGAGTGGCTCTCGGCGCACACCCACCGCCGCTCGCTGCGCTACCGCACCGCCGGTTTCACCTTCAACGCGGAGCTCGACCACTGGGTCTGCCCCGAGGGCCAGCACCTGTGGCCGCACGACTTCGATCACGAGCGGCGGGTCGTCCGCTACCGCGCCAAGGCCCACATCTGCAACGGCTGCCCGCGCAAGGCGGACTGCACCGACTCCGATCGGGGACGCGAGATCACGCGGCCGCTGGACCCGTGGCCGCACTCCGAAGCCGGGCGCTACCACCGCGGGCTCTCGCTGATGCTTGTCGCGCTCGCGGGATTCGTCCTGGCGGTCGGCATGATCCGCAACCACGCGGCCGCCGAGCTCGCCGCGCCGGTCGCGCTGGCGGTGGCGGCAGCGTTCATCGCCCGCTGGCTGCTGCGCGATCTCGCCACGCATCCCGCGAACTTCCCGGCCCCGACCCCCGCGAGCGGAACGCGGATGCCCGCCGAGGCGGCCGCGTCCGCCGGTCGCAGCCGCTGGGCAACGCAGCGCCGCACGAAAGGAACGCCACCGTGATCATCGCCCTTGCCGTCGCCGTGATCGTCCTCAGCACGGCTGCTGTGCTGAGCCTGCGCGTGCTGCGCGAGTACGAGCGCGCGGTCGTGTTCCGCCTCGGCCGGCTGCTGCCGGTCAAAGGTCCGGGGCTCGTCGCGCTGCGTCCCGGCGTGGACCGGATGGTGCGTGTCGACTTGCGCACGATCACGATGACGATCCCTCCGCAGGAGCTGATCACCCGCGACAACGTTCCGGCCCGCGTCGCCGCGGTCTGCTACTTCCGCGTCGTCGACCCGGCCTCGGCGGTCACGGAGATCGAGGCGTTCGCACCGGCCACCTCCCAGATCGCCCAGACGACGCTGCGCTCCGTCCTCGGCGGCGCCGACCTCGATCAGTTGCTCGCCGAGCGGGAGCGGCTCAACGAGGACCTGCAGAAGATCATCGACGAGCAGACGGAGCCCTGGGGCATCAAGGTCTCGGCCGTCGAGATCAAGGACGTGGAGATCCCCGAGGCGATGCAGCGGGCCATGGCCCGCCAGGCCGAGGCCGAACGCGAGCGGCGCGCGAAGATCATCAAGGCCGAGGGCGAGTTCCAGGCGGCCGAGAAGCTCGCCGGCGCCGCGGCGATCCTCGGCCGCGAGCCGTCCGCGCTGCAGCTGCGGTACCTGCAGACGCTGGTCGAGATCGGGGTCGATCAGAGCACGACGATCGTGTTCCCGCTGCCGCTCGACGTGCTCGCTCCGTTCGTGGCCGGGCACGGGGATGCGCCGTCGCGATCGAACGGGCTTGCCCCGACTGCGTGAGGGGGCGCTCCCCGTGGACGAGTGGACCGTCATCCGGTTCCTGCACGTCGTCGCCCTGGCGTTCTTCGTCGGCGGCCAGCTCCTGCTGGTGGTGGCGGTCGTCCCGGCCCTGCGCGGACGGGACGAGGACGCCGCGATGCGGGCGGTCGCACGGCGCTTCGGGATCGCGAGTGCCGCGGCGCTCGTGGTGCTCATCGTCACCGGCGCTGCGATGGCCGGGCATCTCTCACGCTGGAGCGATCCGACCCTGCAGGGGAAGCTCGCGCTGCTGATGCTGATCGGCGTGCTGCTCGTCCTGCACGTCCTGACGCCCTACACCCGCGCGGTCTCCCTGTCGGTGCTGGCGACCTCGATCCTGATCCTCTGGCTCGGCATCCGGCTCACGCATGGCTGAGCGCGCGCGCGATGTCGCGCATGCGCTCCGCCGGCACCTGGTCTTCCAGCAGCGGGAACAGCTCCCGCTCCTCGAACCGGACATGGCGGGTGAGCAGCTCGCCGAGGGCGTGTGCCTCCGCCACGCGCGGATCCTCGCCGAGCCTCTCGGCACGGGCCAGGATCTCGCGGTGCTCGGCAAGCATGCGCCGCGCGAGACCGGCCCGCGCGGACGGGACCGCGGGCGCCAGCAGCTCCTCCTCCTGCGCGAAGTGCTCCCTGCCCGGACCTACGAGGAAGGCGAGGAAGCCCGAGACGACCTCGGCGAGGTCATCCTCGCCGGCGCGACGGAGGCGCAAGGCGTGATCGAGGGCGACGTGGTGGTCGCGCGACAGCGGCGTGAGCTCCGGGCTCCGTCTCATGACGTGTGACTCTGCAGACGCGCCATCGGGGCCCGACGGTACGTCGGGCGTGTACGCGATCCATCCGGGTCAACTTCGCGATCGGGTTGCGGGAAACCCGCAGCGGCGCGAGCGGCGCCGGCGCGTCAGCGGACTCCGCGCAGGACCGACTCCAGCAGGTCCACGTACTGCCCCAAATGACGGGGACCGAGGAAGTGCTCCCGGACGCGCGCCTGCGCCGCGGTCCCCATGCGCTCCGCGCCGTGCGGATCCTCGAGGAGCGCGCTCACCCGGTCGCCGAAGCCGGCGAGGTCCTCGGGCGCGACGAGCCACCCCGTCACGCCGTCCTCGATCTGGTCCTGGATCCCGCCGACGGTCGTCGCCACCACGGGGCGCCCCTTCCACATGGCCTCCGCGACCGTCAGTCCGAATCCCTCGGCGAGGCTCTTCTGCACG
>Ga0190275_10001505_pt1 | contig 17263 bp, 12 predicted proteins | sample Popmic550T_FD_133745 | JGI IMG/M metagenome (GOLD analysis project Ga0190275, IMG submission 133745) | Populus adjacent soil microbial communities from riparian zone of Yellowstone River, Montana, USA - 550 T | ecosystem: Environmental > Terrestrial > Soil > Riparian zone > Trees stand | place...
ACATCTACGGCAACATCGCCACCCAAGGCAGCTGCACCACCGCCCTGGGCACGACCCTGGCCGCCGACCCAGACGGAGCCGGACCCGGATTGGGCGGGCAGTACACCTGCGCCTTCCCCGGCGCCTTCACCGGCAACGCCGGTGACGCCCAGACCGACGTGGTCACCGTCGTGGTCACCGACGACGATGGCAGCACCGCGACCGACAACGACGACGCCGTGGTCACCCTCACGAATGTGCCGCCGACGGTCCTAGTCGACAAGACCGCGACACCGTCGTCCTTGCCCGAGCCCGGGGGCACATTCACCTTCACCGGCGTGGTGACCAACACCAGCAACGCGCCGGTCACCATCACCACCCTGACCGACGACATCTACGGCAACATCGCCACCCAAGGGACCTGCACCACCGCCGTGGGAACGCTGCTGGTCGCAGACCCCGACGGTCCCGGACCCGGATTGGGCGGGCAGTACACCTGCTCCTTCCCCGGCATCTTCACCGGCAACGCCGGCGACGCCCAGACCGATGTCGTCACCGTCGTGGTCACCGACGACGACGGCAGCACCGCCACAGACATCGACGACGCGGTGGTCACCCTGACCAATGTGCCGCCGACGGTCCTAGTCGACAAGACCGCGACACCGTCGTCCTTGCCCGAGCCCGGTGGCACATTCACCTTCACCGTCGTGGTGACCAACACCAGCAACGAGCCGGTCACCATCACCACCCTGACCGACAACGTCTACGGCAATCTCGCCACCCAAGGCACCTGCACCACCGCCCTGGGCACGCTGCTGGCCGCGGACCCAGACGGGGCCGGACCACTCCTGGGCGGGCAGTACACCTGCTCCTTCCCAGGTGTCTTCACCGGTAACGCCGGTGACACCGAAACCGACATCGTCACCGTCATCGTCACCGACGACGACAACACCCCCGCCACCGACACCGACGACGCCGTGGTCACCATCACCGACCTGCCACCGACGGTCCTGCTCGACAAGACCGCCTTCCCGGCCAGCCAGCCAGCACCCGGCGGGCTGTTCACCTTCACCGTGGTGGTCACCAACACCAGCAACGAGCCGGTCACCATCACCACCCTGACCGACGACATCTACGGCAACATCGCCACCCAAGGCACCTGCACCACCGCCCTGGGCACAACCCTGGCCGCAGACCCCGACGGGGCAGGGCCAGTCCTGGGCGGGGTCTACACCTGCTCCTTCACCGGCGCCTTCATCGGCACCAACGGCGCAAGTCAGACCGACATCGTCACCGTCGTAGTCACCGACGACGACGACACCACCGCCACCGACACCGACGACGCCACCGTCACCCTCACAGCAGGACCCCCACCACCAGCACCCCCGGCCAGCCCACTGGGTAAGACCGGATCACCCATCACCGACATGGCCGCCATCGGCCTGATGCTGCTGGCAATGGGCGGTCTCCTGGCCTTCTTCAGGCGCAGGCGATCAGACGGTCTCCTAACCGACTGATCACGGATCGGCGGGGCCACCTCCGGCAGTGACCGGAGGTGGCTGCCGCTGGTCGCCGGGTAGTCGCTGCCGTGCGGTCTCGGCCAAGACAATGCCGATCAGGATCAGCATCGCACCGAACAGCTGCACCCCGGTCAACATCTCGCCGAGGATGAGCCAGGCCACGAGGCCGGCCATGACCGGCTCGGCCATTCCGAGCAATCCGGTCCGCGCCGACCCGAGGGAGGAAAGCGCGACAAGGACGAAGGAGTACGGCACGACCGTTCCGAGGACGATGATCCAGCCGACCAGCACCCACAACGGCGCGACTGCGCCGTCGAATGGGACCGGCAGCTCGACATCCGCTGTCAGTCTCGACCACTGCAACAACCAGGGAGGTCGAATCACCGACCAGAAGACCGCCGCGGCGGTGAAGGTCCACGCGGCCAGGCTGAGCGGGTCCCGGTTGCTCATCCCCCGCTCACTGGACAGGTAATAGGTGGCCAGTGCCGCAGCCGCGCCCAACCCGGCCAGCAGCCCGAGACCGTCCAGGGTCAACCCGTTCCAGACCTGGGCGACGATCGCCAGCCCCACAACCGCCAGAGCCAGTGCTGCCCACAGCCTCGCCCGTACCGTCTCTCGGCGGACAAAGCGGACCCAGAGCACGACCAGTACCGGCGCGAGGTACTCCAGCAACAACGCTATGCCGACCGGCAGCCGTGCAATGGCGACGAAGTAGAACCACTGGACCAGTCCGATCCCGATGATGCCGACCACGACCAGGAAGCCCAGCTCACGCGGTCTGACTCGCAAGCTCGAGGGACGGACCAGCAGCAAGAAGCTCATCAGCACCGCTGCTGACCCCATGGATCTGAGCTGGACCAGTTCCAAGGACGACAGGCCCGAGGACAGGACCAGTTTGCTCACGCTCGCATTGATCCCGAACAACACCGCGGCCCCGGCAGCAGCGAGAACCCCGAATACCGGCCGGACAGCCACCTTCACTGATCGCACGCTAGCGGTAGTGACAGCGGCGTCTTAGTCCTCGGTACGGCGTTGCTGTTTGAGCTGAGACCTCTGGCGCTTGTCATCGAGTCGTCGCTCTCGCGCACCCCGGCTGGGCCTGGTCGGCCGCCGCCGGGGACCGGCCGGGGCGATGGCCTCGCGCAACAGCGCTGCCATCCTGGCTCTGGCCGCCTCGCGATTGCGCAGCTGCTGGCGGTACTCCGAGGCGGCAACTGTGACCGTCCCGTCGACCAGCCGCTCACCCAAGCGGGCGATGGCCGTATCGATGACCTGTTCGGGCCAGTCCGGGATCGTCGGCAGGTGCACCGACAGCTCGACCCGGGAATCGGCTGTGTTCACGCCTTGACCGCCAGGCCCGGAGGACCGGGAGAAGCGCCACTGCAGGGCACGTGCGGGTACGACGAGAGCGTCCGTCACCGGCAGGTCTCCGTACGGTCCGTCCGCACCGCTCATGCCCCGATGGTGACAGGTGGGACATGTTGATCATCGGAACTGAGGGGGGTTTTCAGCTGATATCGCGGCTAAACCCCCCTCAGTTCCGATGATCAACTCTGTCGGTGCGGGCTGACCACGTCGACCTCGGGATACGCGATGCCGCCGGACAGCTGCGCGTAGCCGGGGCCGCGGTCGAAGAACGGCTCGTTGCCGGTGCGGGCGGCCGAGAGTTCCGTTCGGTGGGCCTCCGTAGCGGGCTCATCACACGATGGGTCGTCCGCGCCGCCGGTGACCACGACGCCGTAGTCCGCTAGCGCGCCCTCGACGGACACCTTGCCCCACGAGACGTCGCGCAGAACATCGGCAATCGGGCGGTCGAGGGGATCCCCCCAGCCGCCACCTCCTGTGGTCCGAATCCGCACCGTCTCCCCCGCCTCGAGCGGTTCGGCGTCGGCCAAGGCGTCGACCTCGCGCTCGTTCGGTCCGCCGGGATCAGCGGTGACCTCGAAGGAGCGGCCGGCCTTGCCGCCCTTGACTCCCCAACAGGCCAGGATCGAGCGGTCCGCGATCGACATGAAGTGCGCGGGCAGCAGCATCCGGATGTGTTTCTCGTATCCCAACCCACCGCGGAAGCGGCCCGCCCCACCGGAATCGATTGCCAGACCGAGGGATTCGACCACGAACGGGAAGCGGGACTCACTGAACTCGGTAGGCAGGTTCCGAGAATCCGGTACGACGTGGATCGTGTCCTCACCGTCGGCGTAGTACCGGCCACCGGATCCACCGCCCAGAACCTCCCGCATGAGATAGGACTGTCCCTCGGCGTCCTGTCCGTAGACGCCGGTGTAGCGGATCGTCTCCTGGTCGGCTGGCATCCGTCCGTCGACCGCTTTGGCAATGACCCCGGCCAGCACCCCGAGCAGCCGCAGGATGACGAACGTGCGGGCGTTCGTCGGCGCCGGGAACACCGGAGTCAGCAGGGTCCCCGGTTCGGGAAATCTCATCTCGATCAGGGGGACAACGCCCTCGTTGACGTCGAGCTCGGCCATCCGCTCCGGGCTGTCGGCCAGGTTGCGCAGAATCGGGGCCAACCACTTCTTGAGAAAGCTGCCATCGGCGAAGTCGCCCGCGTGGTTGATCGGGCCCTTGGCCTGTGGGCTGGTGCCGGTGAAGTCCAGGATCAGCCGGTCACCGTCCGGGTCGTCGGGCCCGGTGCGGGTCATGGTGATCCGCTGGGCATGCAGCCGGGGTGGGTCGACGCCGTCGTGTTCGGCGTAGTCCTCCCAGACATGACTGCCGACCGGGATCTTCGCCAGGATTTCGCGCCGGTAGGTGGCCGTGGTGTTGTCCAGGATCGCGTCGAAGGCCGCCTCGACAGCATCGACGCCGTAACGATCGAAAAGTTCGCTGAGCCGGCGGGCACCCATCAGGCAGGCCGAGCATTCCGCATCCAGGTCGGCGGCAAGGGATTCGGGCATCCGCGAGTTGCGGGTCATGATCCGCAGTGCAGCGGCGTTCGGAACTCCCTCGTCCCACAGTTTGATCGGCGGGACCATCAGACCCTCTTGGAAGGCGCTGGTCGCGTCGGACGGCATCGACCCGGGCACTGACCCCCCGATGTCGTCGTGATGGCCGAAGGCCTGGACGAAGGCCACGACGTACGGCGTGCCTTGCGCATCGGCGGCGAAGACCGGCACGGTGACGCACAGGTCGGGCAGGTGCCCGATCCCGCCCTCGGACTCATAGACGTCGTTGTGGAAGAACACATCGCCGGGTCGCATCGTCACGGGTGGGAAGTCCCGCGCGATCGGGTGCACGAGCGCGGAGTACGAGCGTCCGGTCAACTTGCGCAGGTGCCGGTCGTGGATGCCGGCCCGAAAGTCGTGTGCATCGCGGATCATCGGCGACCGGGACGTCCGGGCGATAGCGGTCTCGACCTCCATCTCCACACTGGCCAGGTAACCCTCGATGATCTCGACGAGCACCGGATCCACCTCGGCGACCGCCGTCTCGGTCAGGCGGTAACCGTACGGATGCTGCGTCCACCCCCTCCCGGCCCACGCCGGACGAGACTGATCAATCCGCTCAGGACCCACCCGACACCCCCTCTCCCTGGCGGTTTGGACGTAAACCGCCAGAGTTCTGGCAGCGCACGATGCGCAGGTTGGCGTAGCGGTCGACTTCGGCCCGGAATCCCGGATGCAGCGGCACCGTCGACCCGAACTCCTCGATCACGGCCGGTCCCTCGATAGTGTCCCCGCTGCCGAGCCTGGATCGCTCGTAGGTCGGCACCTCGGCCCAGTCGTCGAAATGGGCCCGTCGTGTCCCGGTGCGCGCCGCGTCGGCACCAGCACCATCGCCGATCTGCACCACGTCAGGACTGCGGATCGGGCCGATCCCGGTCACCCGGACATTGACCCACTCGACCTGTTGCCGTGGATCGTCGGCGAAGTCGTAGCCGTACAACCGCCGATGCTCGTCGTGGAAGGCTCCGGCCACCGCCTGGATCGCAGTCGGCACCAATTCTCCTTCACCGACCGCGACCCGTACCTCGAAGGCCTGTCCGTAGTAGCGAACATCGGCAGTGCGCACGAAGCGGCGCTCCTCCACCGAGAAACCCTCCCGCTCCAACGCCGAGTCGGCGTCGGCCTGCAGTTCGGCGAACACTGCCGAGAGGCTGTCAGGGTCGAGCCGGTCCTGGCGTACGACGTGGGTGCGGACGTAGTCGTTGCGCACGTCGACGGTGAGCAACCCGAAGGCAGAGACGTTGCCGGGGTTGGGCGGCACCAGCACCCCGGCCAGGCCGAGGATGTCGACCAGGCGGCAGGCCAGCAAGGACCCCGAACCGCCGAAGGTGACCAGGGTGAAGTCTCGGACATCCAGGCCGCGCTTGACCGAGACCTGGCGCAAGGCGTTTGCCTGATTCCAGGCCGAGATCTCCAAGATCCCGGTTGCGCATTCTTCGACCGAACGGCCGAGCTCGGCCGCCAGCGACTCGATGGTCTGTCGCGCCGCAGCGGCATCCAACGGGATCTCACCGCCGAGCAGGTACGGCGGGATCCGGCCGAGCAGGACGTGCGCGTCGGTGATCGTCGGCTCCGCTCCGCCCTTGCCGTAGCAGACCGGGCCGGGATCAGCGCCGGCCGACTGCGGACCGACCTTGAGCGTTCCTTCGGGGCTGAGCCAGGCGATCGAGCCTCCGCCGGCGCCGACCGTGACCACGTCGATCATCGGGATCTTGCTGGGATATGCCCCCACGGTGCCCTCGGTCGTCAGAGCGGGCTGGCCATCTATCACCACGGTGACGTCTGTGGAGGTTCCGCCACCGTCGCAGGTCAGGACCTTTCCCACCCCTGCGGCGCTGGCGATCACCCCAGCGCCGAGTGCCCCCGCAGCGGGACCGGACAGCACAGTGGTGATCGGCTGGTGGACCACCTCGGCCGCCGAGAGGACCCCGCCGTTGGATTTCATCACATAGAAGGGCACGTTCCGGGTCGCCGCGGTGCGAGTCACCGCCCCCCCGTCCTTGACGGTTCGCTGGAAAACCGCCACGGATTCAGTGGCTTCCGAGGTCGCGAACTCGGCCAGGCGGTGCGCGATGTTGGCCACATAGGAGGTGATGTTCGGTTTGACGGCGGCATCGACCAGCGTGGTGATCGCCCGCTCGTACTCGCGGTACTCGCGCAGCACCTCACTGGAGATGCTGACGACGGCGTCTGGATGTTCGGTGGCCAGCACCTCGCGCATCGCGAGTTCATGAGCCGGGTCGGCGTAGGAATGCAGGAAGCAGACGCCGATCGTGGTGATGCCGGCGTCCCGGAAGAACCGAGCCGCGCGTACGGCATCGTCGTGGTCGAACGGCCTGATCTCGCTGCCGTCCACCGCCAAGCGGCCGCGCACGGTCCTCACCCGATCGGCCGGGACGATCCGAGGCGGTTTCACCCAGAAGTAGGAGTTGCCGTAGCCGTCGGGTACGGACTGTCTGGCGATCTCCAGGAGATGCCGGTAGCCCTCTGTGGTGATGAAGCCGAGGTTGCCCACCTTGCCCTCGAGCAACTTGTTGGTGGCAACCGTCGTGCCGTGGCTGACCGCGGTGAGCGCTTCTCCGCCGACGCCGAGCAACCCGAGGACCTTGTCGATTCCGGTGAGGAAACCCTCGGCCGGATCGGCGGGCGTCGAGGGAGTCTTGGTGGTGATCAGCTCGCCGGTGTCCTCGTCGACGGCCACGACGTCGGTGAAAGTGCCCCCGGTATCGATCCCGACCCGAATCCTGCGCGTCACCTGCTCGCCCGGCGGGCGAGCCAGCCACCCACCGCTGCCCCGACCAAGGCGATCAGGGCCCCTCCCGCACCGGCCAGCAGCAGCGGGCGCGCGTCGACCGGTACCAGTTCACCTCGACGTCGGGCTGGCAGATAGCTCGCGTAACCGCGCCGTAGGTCACCCTCGGCAGAGGGTTGGTCGAACTCAGCTGATGTGCCGACGTCCGCTCTCAAGGGCGCCTGCGCGCCGGTGAGCTCGTCATCGACTGCGGAGAAGAACTGGCCGGCCATCCGCTTGGCCACCGCCGAGATCATCCGTTGTCCGACCCCGGCCACCGGGCCACCCACGGTTGCGTCGGCGGAGTAGCTCAGCTGGGTCTGCTCTCCGTCCGCGGTGAGCTCGATGCGGCAGGTGGCATCTACCGTGCCCGCACCTCCGGCTCCGCGCGCGTTCATCACGTAGCCGCCCGGCCGGGACAGCTCGGTCAACCTCACCTGCCCGTCGTAGCGGCCACGGATCGCGCCGACGCCGGCCGAGACCGTCATCTTGTAGCTGTCCTCCCCGGTCAGGTCGAGGGACTCACATCCCGGAATGCACCGGGCCAGGACTCCTGGGTCGGTCAGCGCAGCGAACACCCGCTCTCGATCACCATGCAATACGGCAGTTCCCTGCAGCTTCATCTGTTCTCCTCGTGGTCCCTGCGGCCATGGTTCGAAGTTCGTGGCGCCGTACCGTCCCGTGCGGCTCTGATCAGGTCGTAGATCTGGCTGGGGCCCAAGGGCATCGCGGTGATCCGGATTCCCAGGGCATCCTCGAGGGCGGCTGCGATGGCCGCCGACCCGGGGATGACTCCCGCTTCCCCCGCGCCCTTGATGCCCAACGGGTTCAGGGGCGACGGTGTCTCCTGGTGCCCGATGTCGATGCCCTGCGGCACTTCGGAGACATAGGGCATCAGGAAATCCATGAATGAGGCGTTCTGCAGCTGGCCCATGTCGTCATAGGCCATCACCTCGTAGAGCGCGCCACCGACGCCCTGCGCGACGCCCCCGTGGATCTGGCCCTCGACGATGCGCGGGTTGATCAGCCGACCGCAGTCGTGCACCACCGCGTACTTGTCGATCCGAACCGCACAGGTGCCCGGATCGACCTCGACGATGACCGCGTGGGCGCCGCTGGCGAAGGTCGAACGCACCGGTGAGTAGTAGTCGCGTCCCTCGAGCCCGGGTTCGTCGTCCTCGGCCACGGGTGGATGCTCGTCTGAGGCGAAACGGGCGAACTGGGTCGCGGCCTTGGATGCCTCGTCGAAGGCGTACCGCAGCGGATTCGACAGGACCGCCACCGAGGACAGCGGCAGCACCGCCTGTGGGTCTCCGCGTACGCTGACAACCCCGTCGACGATGTCGAGATCGGCAGCGTCGACCTCGAGCACCTCGGCAGCGATCCGCAGCGCCTTGGCGCGCACAGCTCTGGCCGCCAGCGCCACCGCGTTGCCACTCATCACTGCAGCGCGGGATGCGAAAGTGCCGACGGCGTAGGCAAACCGCCGCGTATCGCCGGTGTGCACCTCGATGTTCTCGATCGGGACACCGAGTTCGGTCGCCACGATCTGTGCGAACGCAGTCTCGTGTCCCTGGCCCTGGCTGGTCAGACCGGTGGAAACGAGGACCTTGCCTGACGGCAGCACCTGGACGTGTCCGCCCTCGTAGGGACCCACGCCGGTCCCCTCGACGTAGAGCGCCATCCCGATGCCCAGCAAGCGGCCTTCGGCGGCTGCAGCCGAACGCCGAGCTTCGAAGCCCTCCCACCCCACCAGTTCTCGCAGCTTGTCCAACATCGAGGGATAGTCGCCCGAGTCATAGATCAGTGGTCGGCCGTCCTGGAACATCAGGTGGTGATCCCAGGGGAATTCGTCGGCGCGGATCAGGTTGATCTCACGGACCTTGGCCCGGTCGAGTCCTAACTCGTCGGCGATCCGGTCCATCGTGCGCTCCATCGCGAAGCAGCCTTGAGGGCGACCGGCGCCGCGATAGGGCGTCACGATGACGGTGTTGGTGTAGAGCGAGTCGACCTGACAGCGGTAGTTCGCCAACCGGTAGGGCCCCAGCAGCTGGGTGCTGGTGATGATCGGCACGACAATCCCGTACGGGGTATAGGCGCCGTGGTCGTGAAGAATGTGCGCGTTGAGGGCCAGCAGTCGCCCGTCGTCGTCGTAGCCGGCGGTGATCCGTTGTAGCTGACCTCGCTCATGCGCTGAGGACACGAAGTGTTCTCGACGGTCCTCAGCCCACTTCACCTCCCGGCCCAACCGGATCGCGGCCCAGGGCACGAGCAGCTCCTCTGGCCATGGATGCACGATCTTGACGCCGAAGCCGCCACCGACGTCCGGCGCGATCACCTCGACCCGATCCACTGACAGCTCCAGTTTGGTGGCGATCGCAGCGCGTACCGACGTCGAGGTTTGCGTGGAGCTGTAGACCCGCAGAGACTCATCCACGGGGTCCCAGCGTGCGTGAACCCCCTTGCCCTCCAACGGCATACTGGCGCTGCGCTCGATGGTCTGGGTGAAGCTCACCGTGTGCGGAGCATCGCGCAGCGCGCTGTCGACGTCCCCGAACTCCTGCACGAGTCTGGCGGCGACGTTGTCCGGGATGTCCTCGTGCACCGCGAAATCGGCCCGTTCGGCTGCCTCCACGCCGACAACAGGGGTACGGAACTCGTACTCCACGAGGATCCGCTCGGCCGCGTCCTCCGCGACGTAGCGGTCCTGCGCCACGACCATGACGATCGGCTCACCGACGTGGCTGACCGATTCGCGAGCCAGTGCGTAGCCCGTCCGAGGTGCTACCAGGGCGGGATGCGGGATCAGGACCGGAAGCGGCTGCGCCATCGGTCCGTCGAGGTCCTCGTAGGTGTAGATGGCATGCACGCCGTCAACCTCGGCAGCGGCCGCGACATCGATGTCCAGAATCCGGGCATTGGCGTGTGGGCTGCGCACGAACGCCACGCCCAGCGCGCCGTGGCCGATGTCGTCGAGATAGCGACCCTTGCCCACGATCAGGCGGGCGTCCTCCCGGCGAACGATCGGCTCACCGAACAGTTTCGTGGTCATTCGCTGTCCCCGATGGTGTCCTCATCGGCGGACAGCCCCGCCCTCTGGGAGCGAATCATCTGTGCCCGGCCGACCGCCTTGACGATGTTCTGATAGCCGGTGCACCGACACAGGTTGCCGCCGACGATCTCCCGAGCTTCGTCGTCGCTGATCGAGTCACCCGGTGCGACGTCGTCGAGGGCGGCGGCGATCGTGGTGAGGAAGCCGGGTGTGCAGAACCCGCACTGCAGCCCGTGGCAGTCGCGGAATGCCTCCTGTACGGGATGAAGTTGACCATCGGCACCGGCCAGCCCCTCGACCGTCGTCACGTCGTGACCCTCGGCCTGAATGGCGAACATCAGGCAACTGCGGACCGGCGCCCCGTCCAACAACACGGTGCAGGCTCCGCAGACCCCGTGCTCGCAGCCGACGTGAGTGCCGGTCAACTCCAGGTCGTGTCGCAGCGCGTCGGACAACAACCGCCGCGCCGGCACCGTGATCGGTGTCGTCGTTCCATTGACCGACAGGCTGACGGTGAACTGCTCCTCGCCGGCCATCAGGCGGCCACCTCGGCCCGGGCCCTCGCATCCTGGGCAGCCTGAGGAAGCGCTCGCTCGGTGAGAACCGCGACGAGGCGGCGACGGTAGTCCGCACTGGCGTGCAGATCGCCCTCGGGCTCGACCAAAGTTGTGGCGAGTTCTCCGGCTGCAAGCCAATCCGCCGACGAGGCCGGCTGTCCGGCCACGGCTGCCGTGAGGTCATGCACCTCAGGCACCGGGCCGACGGACAGATAGGCGGCTCGGGCCTCGCCAATGAGGTCGTCCTCGTCGAGGGTGACTGTCACGGCCACGCCACACATCGCGTAGTCGCCCCGGCGCCTGGCCAGCTCCAGGAACGCACTCCCGGATCGCGCAGCAGGCGCGCCGAAGGTCACCGACACGGCCAACTCACCAGGCTGCAGGCAGCTCTCCAGTGGTCCCAGGAAGAAGTCAGCAGCGCCGACACTCCGCATTGCGACTCCATGGGCGGCTATCTGGACCGTGCCGCCGGTGATCGCCAGGATCGCGGTCATCTCCCCCGACGGGTCAGCGTGTACGACCGAGCCACAGGTGGTCCCGCGGTTGCGGATCGCCGGATGTGCCACATTGCTCGTCGCCCGCCGCAGCAGTGGCAGCGCAGCGAAGGCCGCCTCGTGAGCCAGCAGTTCCGCGTGCCGCACCAGGGCCCCCACGACCACCGAGCCGTCCTGCGCGATCGAGAGGTTGTCCAGTCCGGGTATCCGATTGATGTCGACCAAAGTGTGCGGAGCAGTCAGTCGCATGGACAGCAACGGGATCAGGCTCTGACCCCCGGCCAGCACTTTGCCGTCGTGGCCGAGGTCGGCAAGTAGCGACAGCGCCCCCTCGACACTCCGCGGCGCGGCATAACCGAAGGCTGGCGGTTTCATAGAAGCCTCACCCTGCCATCAAAGCGGACCCGCCAGCAGTATCGGGGTCGCTCTAGGGCCGGCGATCGTCGAGTTGAGCGAATTGGAGGACCGACCAGGGGCTGAGCAGCCAGGGATGACGGCGCGCCAGGTCGATCGCCTCCGTTCGGGGCAGCCACCGCCATTCGGCGACCTCGGCATCGTCAGGAGTGGGATTCGGGGTTCGGCCGGCCAGTTGCGCCACGTACACCGGACAGATCTCGTTCTCCACGACTCCGCTGGCATCCACCGCCTGATAGCTGAAGTCCGGAAGGGCGAGGGTGATCGCCTGTGACGTGAGGCCCAACTCGTGCTCGAGCCGGAGGCCGGCCGCATCCCCGGTGTCCTGACCGGGGGCCGGATGCCCGCAGCAGGCGTTGGTCCACACACCTGGCCAGGTCCTCTTCGTGAGTGCGCGACGAGTCAGCAGGGTGTTGTCCTCCTCGTCCACGACGTGGATGGAGAAGGCGAGGTGCAGTGGCGTCTGCTCGTGATGGACCTCGGACTTGATCGCCGATCCGATCGGTCGGCGGGCAGCGTCCAGCAGCACCACCCGCTCAGCCGTCATGCAAGAACCGAATGGGCCTGTCTCAACGCTTCTTCCGGTTCGTGTTGGTGGGGCGGGACCGCGTGGGGGTGCCTTTGCCCGTCCGCGGACCGGCGGTCCCGGTCCGGGTGGACTCGCCCTTGCGGGAGGATCCGGTGCGGATCTGGTCCTCCGTGGCTGGGATGCGACCCTCGTCGTCCAAGGCCGCCTGAAGTTCAGCCGGCGCCACGACTCGAGCCACGTGCCAGCCCGCGACCGCGACGATGGTGCCCAGCGCGATTCCGCTGAGGCTGAAGGTGTCACTGAAGACCAGCGTCACGTTTCCGATGGCGATGATGATGCCCGCTGCCAGGGGAACCAGGTTGATCGGGTTTGCGAAGTCGACCCGGTTCTCCTTCCAGATCTTGGCACCGAGCAGGCCGATCATCCCGTAGAGGACCACGGTGATCCCGCCTAGCACTCCCCCGGGCGTGGCCGCGATCAGCGCCCCGAACTTGGGGATCAGTCCGAACAGGATGGCCACTACTGCGGCGATGTAGTACGCAGCCGTTGAGTAGACCCGGGTGGCCGCCATGACCCCGATGTTCTCGGCGTAGGTCGTTGTCGGCGATCCACCGACGGAGGAGGCGACCACAGTGCCGACACCGTCGGCGAAGATCGCCCTACCCATCACCGGATCGAGATCCCGCTTGGTCATCTCGGCGACAGCCTTGACGTGGCCGGCGTTCTCGGCGACCAGGGCAATGACCGCGGGCAGGACGAGTAGAGCGAAGTTGACCGAGAAGCTGGGGCCGGTGAATTCGGGCAGCCCGAACCAGTCCGCTTCCTTGACCCCGGAGAAGTTCGTCCGGAAGTGCTCGGTCGCCTCCCCCGTTCCTCCTGGCAGAACCGAGGTGATCTCGCCTGCGGTCCTGTCCAGGATCCAGGACAACGCGAACCCGAAGATGAGCCCGAGCAGGATGGAGATGCGGGCGAGGAATCCGCGCAGCGACAGCGAGGCAACGATGACGAAGGCCATCGTGGCCAGGGCCACCCATTGGTCCTGCGGCCAGTAGACGGTGGCCACCACCGGCGCGAGGTTGAATCCGATCAGCATGACCACGGCGCCGGTGACCGCAGGGGGCAGGAGCTTGTTGAGCACCGCGGGACCGGCGAAGTGGATGAGCCCGCCGACAATCGCCAGGACGACTCCGGCGAGCAGGATCGACCCGACGACGTCGCCGCTGTCTCCGCCCTGCGCCCGGATCGCGATGACGCCACCGACGAATGAGGCACTGGTGCCGAGGTAGCTCGGCACCTTCCCTTGCACGATCAGCAGGAAGATGATCGTCGCAATACCGCTCATCATGATCGCGAGGTTCGGGTCAAGGCCCATGATGAGTGGGAAGACGAAGGTGGCTCCGAACATGGCCACGACGTGTTGCGCACCGATCCCGCCGGTGCGCGACCAGGTCAACCGTTCCTCGGGCGCTACCGCCTCACCGATGGGTGGGGTCTTCCCATCGCCGTAGAGCTTCCAACTGAACGCCATGTCCGGCCTCCTGCACCAGGGATGCCATCACCGAAGCGATCGTCGGTGATGTCGATCTTCGGCGTGCAGTGTGCCGCTCCGGTCGGCTGTTGGGAAGAGGCAGGCAAGCCTTCCGGTGCGGTGCACGGTTCAGGCCAAGCCGTGTACGTCCAGGAGATGCAATCCGAGTTGGACGTTGAGCCGTACGGAGGGATCGGTCATGAAGGGGCCGAGAAGCCGCTCGAGCTTGTTGATCCGGTAGCGAAGGGTGTTGTAGTGGAAGTGCAACCCACGCGCTGCCTCAGCCACATTGAGATTCGCCTCGAGCAACACGCGCAGGGTCTCCAACAGGTCGGCGTCTTCAGCCGATCCGCCCGGGATCAGCGGACCGAGCACTTCGTCGAGGTAGGTCCGCAGTTCTGCCGAGTCCGGAATGAGGGATAGCAGCCGCAATACTCCGAGCGAGTCGAATGAGGTGACGCTGCCCGGGACCTGGGACTGCACCGCGACATGGGCGGCCCGTCGAGCTTGGGAGTAGGCGGCCGGAAGTTCCCCCAATGAGGCAACAGCTCGGCTGATGCCAGTGCTGGCGGCAGGCGACGCACCGTGCCGGTCGACCCGTACCCGCGCGACGACCCGGGCGATGATCCCAGCGGCCGCTGATGCAGTCGAAACCTGGTCCGTGACCGCCGGGGCTTGCTCGGGATGGACCACCGGCAACAGGGTGACGACCTGATCGGAGACGACGACCACAGCGGCACCGGCAATCTGGCTGTCCAGAGCGGTCCGCCAAGCGGCTGCGAATCGTTCCAAGTCATCGCGGCGGCTCCGGGGTGATTGGTCTCGCACCGGACGTACGGAGGTGACGGCGACCACGAGTGAGGCCTCGACATTCCAGCCGAACCATTTCGCCTGGTCCAACACTCGCTCGAGGTCGTCCAGACGACCCTCGACCAGATCTCGCACCAGGTCACTCTGATACCGAGTCTCTACTGCGGTCACCGCCAGCTTCTGGGTGATCGTGAGGGCCGCCACCGCAGCCGCTCGTTCCAGGATGGTGACCGTGTCGGAGGCGTGGGCGCCGTCGCGCCGGGCCGCTACCAACCAGCCGTGGTCGAAATCTCCTGCCGTGATCGGCACGACAATGGCCGTGCCGCCGCCGGAGAGTTCCACGACCCCGCGCGGCGGGAGATGTGCGTCGAACAGCTCGGTGAGGTCGGCTATCCGGTCACCGTCTGGACCTGCGTTTGCCAAGATCGAGCCATCCGTCCCGACTGCGACGACTTCGGCGTGGGGCAACAACGTTGCCGCCTTGGCAGCGACCTCGTCCAGTCCGCCTCCGGCAAGCACGGTTGCGATGATCGCCCGGTGGACCTCATCGGAGTGGGCTAGTGCCGCGGCCTGCTTGTTCAGTATTTCGGTGAGCACCTGGTTCAAGATGTCGTCGAACCCGACATCGTCGGGAAGCAGGATCACCGGGAACCCGCGACGGTCGGCCTCGGCGAGCATTTCCGGAGGAAGTTCGTCGATGTAGCGAGCCAGCTTGATCGCGAAGGCGGCCAGGCCCCGATCGTCGAGGTCACCGACCAGACCGGTGAGACTCGATGGGCTCTGCCGGAGCGGATACCCCGTGGTGAGGATCAGTTCATCAGCCTTGACCCACGGCAGGACGTCGGGTACCTCCATGACATTCAGCCGCCGTACGAGGCGATTGCTGCCCGAGGCTCCGGCGACGAGCCGCGCGGTCCGCAGGCTTGACAGTGCCAGTACCTGGGCTACCGAAATTCCGGAGATTTCTGCCCAGCCCTCGCGGTCCGGAGTCACTGGCTGACCGCTAGTGAGGCCGTGAGGCAGGTCATCAGGCATTTCTTACCCATCGATCAGTTGGATCTTGGCAAGTTTGACCATACGCCACGTGATCAAGAGCGACTAGTTTCGCCTTCAATGAGTAGCGCATTGGCCGTCGAGACGACCGCCGCTCACACCGGCGTCCGGGCGGGTGTGTCGGCGCCGGGCGCAGCTGCGCCAGCGTTGGCGAGCACCGGCATCGCGGATTTGCTGCGTGGCCCGCTGCGCCCCGCGTCGGTGATCTCGATCTTCCCAACGGCCATCTATCTGCGGACTGATCCGCTCGTCTACATCGATCGCAATGGCTCAGACAGCATCCCGCGCAGGCACACCGGTGTCGTCGCCATTCTGACCAGCGATGCCAGTCGTCTGCCGCTGGGAGCGATCTTGCACCGGCCGGCCACGGATCGGCCGCTCATCAGCTGCCGCGGTCCGCTGACCGCCTTCCTCGGCGAAGGCCGGATAACGGTCGGCCCGCTGACGGTGCGGGCCTCCGGCTGGTGGGATCCACGACCGCGGCTGCCCGCGCCGCAGCCAGCGCTGCTGCCTGAGGGGATGCGGGAACTCCGCTCCGCGGTCAGCGAGCGATTGCACGGCCCGGTGCGGGACGTGCCGCCGGAATTGTGCGCCCAACTCGGTTCGCTGCGAGCGGCTGTGCGCCGCAACGATCTGACCGCGGCACTGAGAGCCAGTCAACGGATGATCGGGCTCGGCCCCGGCCTGACCCCGGCCGGAGACGACATGCTCTGCGGCCTGCTGGCCGGACTGAGCCTGCTAGGTCATGCTCAGGCGTCCCGGATCGGCGCTGGCATCCTGGCGCTGGCTCCTGGTCGAACGACCGACTTGTCGCTTGCGCTGCTGCGCCATGCCACCCTGGGCCAGGTGGACACAGAACTCGGAACGGTCATCCAGGCTCTAGCCGGAATGGGTCGCTTGAATGGGGCCCTCGAACGTCTCTTTGCCGTTGGCCACACCAGCGGGATCGCCCTGGGTTTGGGCCTGAGCGCCGCGGTCGACCTCACCAGTCGCTCGATCCGGAGTCGGGGTTGAGCTCGGGGCTCGACCATGTGGAGTGCAGGCAAGGGCAGTACCACGACTCGGTGACGCTCATGCAGGCCAGCCGCAGCGTCGCGCGGACCGACGGTGTGCAAGAAGCCCTGATCGCGATGGCCACCCCACTCAACGTCGAGTTGGCCCAGGGTTTGGGTTTCGTGGTGCCGCCGGCAGTTCCGGCCCAGCTACTGATCGCCATCCGGGCCGCGGACCAGGACAGTCTGGATGCGGCCAAGAAGTCGCTGAGCAGCGCCTTGGCCCCCCGCACCCCTCCCCCGTCAATGAGCAGCGGCGAGGTTCCGCGGCCGGTCACCACGGCTGCAGCCCTGGCAGAGCGCCCGGCGAGTCTGGCCCTGATCAGCGTTCCCGGACCGTATGCCGCACTCGAGGCCTTTGACGCGGTGGCTGCGGGTGCCCATGTGATGATCTTCTCCGATGGCGTCACCGTTGACGACGAGATCGCCCTCAAACGAGCCGGTCGTGAAGCCGGAGTCCTGGTCATGGGTCCGGACTGCGGCACTGCCATCGTGAGCGGCGTCGCGCTGGGTTTCGCGAA
>Ga0190275_10001506_pt1 | contig 17247 bp, 11 predicted proteins | sample Popmic550T_FD_133745 | JGI IMG/M metagenome (GOLD analysis project Ga0190275, IMG submission 133745) | Populus adjacent soil microbial communities from riparian zone of Yellowstone River, Montana, USA - 550 T | ecosystem: Environmental > Terrestrial > Soil > Riparian zone > Trees stand | place...
CGTGTACCCGACCGGTGGTGTGTGACTCGCCGGAGGCGATGTGCGCCCCCATCAGCTCCGGCGGGATGAGCTGGGTGGTCCAGCGGTGCATCTCCTGCCGCTCGTGCGGGTCGATGCAGTCCGACACCCAGACGCGGTCGGTCCGCTCCAGCACACCGAGGTCCACTCGGGCTCCACCGGAGGAGCAGGATTCGATCTCCAGCCCCGGGAAGGCGGCCTTGATCTCGTCCACCAGCCGGTAGAAGGCAAACGTCTGCTCGTGCACCCCAGGGCGCCCCTCGGGTTGGGTGCCGGCGTCGACCAGGTCGCGGTTGTGGTCCCACTTGATGTAGTCGATCTGGTACTCGGACAAGATCGCGAACATCGCATCCCGGATGTAGTCATAGCACTCCTGGATGCCCAAGTTGATCACCTGCTGGAACCGCGCCTCCACCGGCAACCGGTCGCCGGTGGCCATCACCCACTCGGGGTGCGCCCGAGCGGCGTCGGAGTCCATGTTGATCATCTCGGGCTCGAACCAGAGACCGAACTGCATGCCCAGCGCTTTGACCTTGTCGACCAGGGGATGCAGCCCGTCCGGCCAGGTGTCGGTCGACACGGTCCAGTCTCCCAGCCCGGCCCGGTCGTGACGACGGCCACCGAACCAGCCGTCGTCCAGCACGTACCGCTCGACGCCCAGGGCCGCGGCCCGTTCGGCCAGATCGACCAGCCGGTCGAGATCGTGGTCGAAGTAGACCGCCTCCCAGACGTTGATCGTGACAGGACGATCGGCACTGGGGTGGTTCGGCCGAGCCCGCAGGAACCGGTGGAAGCGACGGGCCACCTCGTCTAGCCCCACCCCGTACGAGCCGTAGAGCCACGGTGAAGCGTAGGACTCGCCCGAGCCGAGCACGACCTCCCCCGGGAGCAGCAGCTCGCCGCCGCCGAGCACCTGCTCACCGGTCGACAGCCGCTCGGCGTAATGCATGTGGTTGCCGCTCCAGCCGGCGTGCACCGCCCAGATCTCTCCGGTTCGGAAGGAGAATCCGGGAGTGCCGGCGTGCAGCAGGGTGGCCGCGTCGGCGCCGGTGCGGCCCTTGCGGTTCTCCCGCAGGTGCAGGCCGACCTGGAGCGGACTGCGCTGGGCGATGCGCTCCTTTCCCCACCGGCCGCACATGTCGAGCAGCTCGCGGGCTGTCGGCGGCACCGGAAGGGCAGGTGCGAGAGAGGCGAGCTCGTACGGCTCGTCTCCGGTGTTGGTCAGCTGCGCCCGAATCCGCAGCAGACCCCCGGCAGTGACGCCGAGCGTGATCGTGAGCTCGAGGGCCGCGACCTCGTCGACGGCGTCGATCTCGATCTCCGTCGGCCCGTCGGTGGCGATCATGGAGCCCCTGTCGCCCTCCACCAGCTCGCCGTCGACCCGCAGGGCGGTGGTGGTGAACTTCGGCGACCAATCCCGTCCGGCTCGCGACCCGCTCAGCCCGGGTCTTCCCAGCCAACCTGTCCAGTGCTCGGGGAGCACGGCGAGGTGTACCGGGTCGTCGATGATGTTGGGGGCGGGCGGGAACTCTCCGGCCCGGACGACTGCGGCCGCGTCGTCGGCGGTGAGATCGCCGAGATCAGCGCCCCAGTACGGGACCGACGGCAGGCGTCCATCGGTGAGGTCGACGAGGGCCGACACCCCCTCGGTGCGCAGGCCGACGTAGACGTTGACGGGCACGATGGTCCTTTCGACTGGATAGCGGCTCTGGCCGCCGGAGAGCCGCAAGCGGCGGCGCGCCGGACCGGATCGGTCCTTCACGCCGCCGCTTGTCGACGTCGAGGGTGGTAGCGCCTACTCGAAGAGGGCGTTCACCTGGTTGTTCGCGTCCGTCAGAGATGACGGCTCGGTCTTGCCAGTGAACACCGAGTCCATGGCGGGCGTCATGATGCCGGTGATCTCCGAGGCGTGGTCGGTGATCGGGAACAGGAACGTGGTGTCGTCCTTGATGTGGATCAGGAAGGCATCGGTGTCGATGTCCTTGGCCTTGAACGCCGCGGCCGCCTTCTCGGTCGAGGTCTTGACGGCCGGGAACACGACGCCCTTCTCGCCCACGATGTCCTGGCACTCGGCTGAGCCGAGGAACTCCACCCACTTGGCAGCGCCGGGCTTGTTCTCCGAGCCTACCCAGATCGAGTCGGCGAGTCCGTTGTACATGCTGGACCGCTTGCCGCTCGGGCCGACCGGGGTCGGGACGGTGCCGGTCTGGACGCCCTTGTAGCCGTACATCTGGCCGATCATCCAGGATCCGGTGGTGACCATCGCGTACTTGCCAGCACCGAAGATGTCGCCGGCACTCTGGCCGGTCACGGCCTCGACCGACGGCATGTAGCCCTTCTCGATCAGGCTGCGCATCCAGCCCATCGACTTCTGGAAGTCGGCATTGTCGTAGTTGTAGTGGGTGCCCCACGGGTTCTTGTCGGTGACCTGCCACGGCAGGGTTCCGGTGTACATGCTCCACTGGGTCTGGCCGTTGCCGGCGCCGGAGCCGCCGTCGAGCCCGAGACCGTAGACCGCGACCTTCGACTTGTCGAAGCCGGCCTCATCACCCCGCTTGCCGTTCTCGTCGACCGTGAGGTGGGCGATGGTCTTCTCGTAGGTGCCACCGTCGTCGGGGTTCCAGGTCAAGTTCTGCAGGTCGGCTACAGCGTAGCCGCCGTCCTCGATCAGCTTCTTGTTGTAGAAGACCGAAACCGTGTCGAAGTCCTTGGGCAGACCGTAGCGCTTGCCGTCCTGACCGACCCAGAGATCGGCCAGACCCTCCTGGTAGATGCCGGTGTCGACACCGTCCTTTGCGAGGGTCTCGTCGAGGGGCACGAGCTGTTCCTGGCTGACGAACTCCGGATACTTCGACAGGTGGTTGGTGAAAACGTCGGGCGCGGTGCCACCGACGAAGCCGTTGGTGATCTTCGTCCAGTAGTCGTCCCAGGCCGCCTGCGTGATCTTGACGGTGAGGTTCGGGTTCTTGGTGTGGAAAGCGTCGGCGCAGGCCTGGTAGGCCGGCAGCTGGTTGGCGTCCCACAACCAGTAAGAGACCTCACCCGTGGCGTTCGAGGTGTCGATGACGCCGCCCTGGGAGTCGGCGTCGCCGGAGTCGGAGCCGCCGCCACAGGCGGTGAGGCTGAGGCTGAGGAGAACGGCACTGAGGATGCCGACGCCTAGCCGCTTGCGGAGTGTTGCCATGTCTGGCGACTTCCTTCCTTGGGAGTCATCTCAGCGGCGGGGTGCCGGTGAGCGTTGCGCGCTTCGTGTCGGTTGGTAGAGGTGGTGGTTACTTCATGCCGGAGAAGCCGATGGAGTTCACGACCTTCTTGCCGAAGATGAAGAACAAGATGAGCAGCGGCAGCGCGGCGATCAGCGCGGCCGCCATCAGGCCGGCCCAGTCCGGGCTGCCCTGCGGGTTCTGGCTGCGGAAGACACCGAGAGCGACGGTGAGCACCTTGCTGCCTTCGGTGTTGCCGACCAGCAGCGGCCAGAAGTAGTCGTTCCAGGCGGCGATGAACGTGAGGATGGCCAGCGTGGTGACCGGCGCCCCGCTCATCGGCAGGATGATGCGGAAGAAGATCGTCCAGACACTGGCGCCGTCGATCGACGCCGCCTCCTCGATCTCCCGGTTGATCCCGAGAAAGAACTGCCGCAGGAAGAAGATCGCGAAGGGCGTCATCAGCAGGGTCGGCAGCACGAGACCGGGAAAGGTGTTCAGCAGACCGAGGTTCTTGATCAGAATGAAGTTGGGCAGCGAGGTGAAAATCGGCGGCACCATCAGCGCGGCCAGGAACAGCACGAACACCTTGTCCCGCCCCGGCCAGTTCAACCGGGCAAAGGCATACGCCGCCAACGAACAGAAGAACACCTGTCCAATGGTCACGACCGTGGAGTAGACGATCGAGTTCCGAAGGTAGAGCAGGAAGTTCACCGAGGCACCGGAACCGCCCTCGGCCTGCGCCTCCTCGACCGACGCCAGTCCGAGGACCCGCTTGAAGGCGCCCAGGGTCGGGTCGACGGGGAGCAGGGAGCCGGGGTCGGAGAACAGCGACTTCGAGGTGGAGAAGGCGGTTCGCAACATCCAGTAGAACGGGAACAGCGTGATGATGATCGCGATGACCAGCAGGCTCCAGGCCAGGATCCGGCCGAAGCTGACCTTCTTCTTGCCCCGCTTGCCGGCGGTCTGCGGGACGGTTTCGGTTCTGCCTGGATCTTCCGAGGTGATGGTGGTCGACATGGTTCAGCCCCCTCAGGCCAGATCCGACTGGTCGGCGTTCAACAGCTTCAGCTGGATCAACGCCACGGAGATGAGAATGATGAACAAGATCACCGAGAGGGCGCAGGCATAGCCGAACTGCCCCTCGGCGAAGCCCTTCTGGTAGATGTAGTACTGCATCACGCGACTGGCGTTGACCGGCCCACCTCTGGTGGTGACGGCCACGGTGTCGAAGACCTGGAACGAACCGGTCACAGTGATCACCAGGACCAGGGCCAGGATCGGCCGCAGCAGCGGCATGGTGATGCGCCAGAAGGAGTGCCACTCCGTGCTCCCGTCGATGGCCGCCGCCTCGTAGACGTAGTCGGGGATCATCTGCAGTCCCGCGAAGACGAGCAGGGCGGTGTAGCCCATGTGCCGCCAGATGTTGACGGCAGCAATCGTGGGGATGGCCCAGTTCTCGCCGCCGAAGAACGGGATGCGGTTGAGCCCGGTCCAAGAGATGAACTCGTTGACGATGCCGATCTGGTAGTCCAGGAGCCAGAACCAGACCAGGGCGGCGATGACGTTCGAGATGAGGAACGGCAGCAGGATGGTGCCCCGGATGACCGTGGACTTGATCAGCCGCTGCATCAGCACCGCCAGGCCGATGGCGATGATCGTCTGGAAGACGATGTTCAGCACCACGTACTCGGTGGTCACCACGAGGGCGTTCCAGAACAGCTTGTCCTGGGCGATCTTGGTGAAGTTGTCGAAGCCGATGAAGCGCGGCGAACCCAGCAGGTTGTAGCGGGTGAACGCGAAGTAGAACCCGCGGATCGTCGGGTAGAGGTAGAAGACGAGGAACCCGATGGCGGCCGGGGCGATGAACAACAACGCCATCCCGAGCTCACTGCGACCGGACCCGGGCCTGCTCTTCTTGAGCTTGGGGGTGCGGCCCGCCGGCGGAGAGATGGTCCCCACCGGCATCTCGACCGACTCCGAGGTCATGGGACCTCCCGGCGGTTTCGCGTAGCGGTGAGCCCGCTCGGTGGGTGAGGAGCCACGGACGTCATCGTCGGTCCTTTCGACACGCTGGTTGTCGCGGGTGGTGCTGCTCTGGCCAGACGCTACACGTGTAGACAGTAGGTGACAACCCTCAGAGAACTTTTATTCAGACACTTTACGTACGGTGCGCCAGACGCTATCTTCGCGTGTAGACCTCGTCCCAGCCGACAAGTAGGGGGATTGCCGTGGCCGCATTCGCAGCCAGCTCGCAGGCACGCTGAGCATGGCTGGCAGGTCGGTGGCGAAGGCCGTGACCCGGGCCGACGTCGCTCGCTACGCGGGCGTCAGCTCGGCGGTGGTGAGCTACGTCGTCAACGACGGTCCGAAACCGGTGGCCGCATCAACCGCGGCCCGGGTCCGCGAGGCGATCGACGTCCTCGGCTACCGGCCGAACATCAACGCCCGCGCCCTCAAGCTCGGCACGACCGGGATGCTGGGCCTGGTCGTCCCCGACAGCAGCAACCCGTTCTTCGCGGAGTTCGCACTGGAGATCGAGCGGGTGGCCACCGAGCGCGGTCTCGCCCTGCTGGTGGCCAGCTCCAACTCCGACCCCGAACTCGAATCGCGGCTGATCGTCGACCTCGCCGGCCGTCAGGTCGACGGACTGATCGTGTCGGGCACCGCGGGCCCGCCACGCCCCCGCGCTCCTGGCGATCGGCGGCTGGCCACTCCCACCGTGTACATCGACAGCTCTCTGCCCGTGGCGGGCTATCACACCATCGGCTCGGACTCAATCGGTGGAGCGAAGCTGGCCGTCGATCACCTGGTGGTCGATCATGGCCACGCCTCGGTCGCGCTGCTGATCGGTTCCGGGGCGCGGAGCTCCGTCGACGAACGGGAGTCGGGGTGGCTCGAAGCGTTGCGTGCCCTGGACGCCCAGGACGGACCCGTGGTCCGGGCGCCCTTCACGAGAGCAGGCGGCTACCGCGGAGGTCTGCGGCTGCTCGATCTGTCGCCGCGCCCGACGGCCGTCTTCGTCAGCAACGACCTGCAGGCCATCGGCCTGCTCCGTGCGGCGCACGAGGGGGGCGTCCGCGTTCCCGAGGACCTGGCGATCGTGGCGTATGACGGCACCCAGGAGTCGGAGTACTGCTGGCCCCCGCTGACCTCGGCCCGTCAGCCGGTCCCCACCATGGCCGCCGCAGCGGTCGAGACCGTGCTGGACAACCCCGATGCCCCCAGCCATCAGACCTTCGCCATCGAGCTGGTGATCCGCAGATCCTGCGGCTGTGGGCGACCAGGGCGAGCACTCGGTAGTGAGCCCTCTCCCTGAGTCTTCGATCTCGGCTTCGAGCCCTGGATTTTCGGCGGCGAACTCCACCCAGAGTTTCACCGACTACAGTGCCGTGGGCAATCGCGACGGATCCCACCCCAGCTCCGTCACTGCGCGGTCGAAGGCGTACCGGTCGGTCATCCCGGCCACGTACGCGACGGCGGCTCGCACCGGGTCCTCGACGGTCACCTCGAACGCGCTCGTCGCCGGCATGGCTTCGGGATGCTCGACGTAGAACTCCACCAGCGCCCGCAGCACCTCGACCACCGCCCGCGACTGCGCCAGCGACGCCGGACGGACGTAGATCCGCTCGTAGTTGAAGCCCCGGAGCGCCGCCAGCGCGGATGCCTCAGCCGGCTCCATCCCGATCTCGCCGCACCGGTCCACCGCGCGGATCACCGCCCGCACGAAGGTCCGGAGCTGCTCGCGTCGGGTCCGTCCGCAGACCTGTGCGATCTCGGCCGGGATGTCGACCTCGGCCACGATGCCGGCGTGCACGGCGTCCTCGAGGTCGTGGGCGCAGTACGCGATCCGGTCCGCCCAGCTGACGATCTCTCCCTCGACCGTTCCCGGCGCTGGCCGGGACCACGAGTGGTTGCGGATGCCGTCGAGGGTCTCCGCGCACAGGTTGAGCGGGGTGAGCACGACGTCGGCACCCCAGGGTCCGTGGTCGTAGCCATCGGCGATGAACGCGTCGAAGGCGTCCTCACTGGCGTGCCCGCCGGGTCCGTGGCCGCAGTCGTGACCGAGCGCGATGGCGTCGGCCAGTGCGATGTTGGCGCCGATGCCGCGGGCGATCGAGGTCGCGACCTGGGCGACCTCCAACGCGTGGGTCAGCCGGGTCCGCTGGTGATCACTGGGATAGACCACCACCTGGGTCTTGCCGGCCAGCCGGCGGAACGCGGTGGAGTGCACGATCCGGTCGCGGTCGCGCTCGAAGCAGGTGCGCTCGGCGTCCGGTTCCTCTTCCCTGGATCGGTTGCCGGCACCCTGAGCCCGGGTCGCTCCGGGTCGCAGGTGGGCATCCTCCCACTCCTCCCGCCGCTCCCGGGTGACCACCGGTCCGAGTCCGGTCACCGCCCGCGAAGTCGCGTGAGCGCGGACCAGGCCGGCAGCCGCGTGACCGTGCATGGTCTCGGCCCACTGCTGGGCGCGGCGCGAGACTCCCTCGACGTCGCCGGGTTCAGCCACCCGAGACGCCGATCTCGGCATCCGCCAGATCGAGATCCACCGCAGCCGGGTCATCGAGCCAGTTCTCCGGCAGCGCGACCTTGTCCCGCGGCGAACCCTGCCGCCCGCGTGGCGACCCCAGCTCGGCGATCGGAAAGGTGACGGCGGGATCGAGATGCGCGAGGGCGGCATCGAGCTCGGCGAAGCTCGACACCAGTCCCAACGACCGGCGGATCTCGCCCCCCACCGGAAAGCCCTTGAAGTACCAGGCCATGTGCTTGCGCATCTCGCGCAGGCCGTGGTGCTCGTCGGAGTAGCCGACCAGCAGCTCCGCGTGCCGGCGGACCATGATCGCCACCTCGCCCAGCGTCGGCAGCGTGCGCGTCTCCTCCCCGGCGAAGGCATCGACCAGATCGCGGAACAGCCAGGGCCGGCCCAGACAGCCGCGCCCGATCACCACACCGTCGACACCGGTCTGCCGCACCATCTGCAGCGCGTCGGAGGCCTCCCAGATGTCACCGTTGCCGAGCACCGGGATCGACACCTGCTGCTTGAGCGCGGCGATGGCCTCCCAATCGGCCTCACCGGAATAGGACTGCTGCACCGTGCGTCCATGCAGCGCGATCGCTGCACAGCCTGACTGCTCGGCGATCCGGCCGGCGTCGAGGTAGGTCTGATGATCATGGTCGATCCCCATCCGCGTCTTCATCGTCACTGACACCCCGTACGGGCTCGCAGCCCCGACCACTGCGGTCAAGATCAGCTCAAGCCAACGTCGCTTGTACGGCAGCGCCCCTCCACCACCCTTGCGGGTGACCTTCGGCACCGGGCAGCCGAAGTTGAGGTCCACGTGGTCGACCGCGTACTCGTTGATCAAGATCTCGGTGGCCCGTCCCATGATCGCCGGGTCGACGCCGTACAGCTGCACCGAGCGCACCTTCTCCCCCGGATCGAACTGCAGCATGTCCAGCGTCTTGCGATCACCCTCGACGATGCCGCGGCTGGTGATCATCTCGCAGACGAACAGCCCGGCCTGCGCTCCAGCGGGTACGGCTCCCGCCTCGGCCTGCTCCCGACACAGCTGCCGGTACGCCGCGTTGGTCACCCCCGCCATCGGCGCCAAGATCACGGGCACGTCCACGACCAGCTCGCCCAGGTCCAAGCCATTCAGCCCAGAGGAGCGCGACACCATGTCGCCGAAGCGGGACGGCGTTGCCGAGCTCACGTGCGCTGAGCCTGTCGAAACGCCCTGCCCATGCCCTTCGACGGGCTCGGGGCGCGGGCCTACAGAGCGGTGGGTCTCCGGGTGAGGTGAGGCGGCGTGGCGGGTTTGGCGGGAGCCGACCGAGCCTGCGAGGGAGGCGGATGGTAGCCGCCGATCCCCACCCGGAGACCCAGCGCGAACCCGACCACCAGCCCGCGACGACGAGACCAAGATCAGCAGCCCAACAGCCGGGTCGCCAGGTAGTCGGTGACCTTGTCCAGACTGACACGATCCTGCGCCATGGTGTCGCGCTCGCGAATCGTCACCGCCCCGTCGTCGAGGGTGTCGAAGTCGACGGTGACGCAGTACGGGGTACCGATCTCGTCCTGGCGCCGGTAGCGCCGGCCGATCGCCTGGGCGTCGTCGAAGTCGACGTTCCAGTACTTCCGCAGCTCGGCCGCGAGGTCCTTGGCCTTGGGCGACAACGCCTCGTTGCGGGACAGCGGGAGCACGGCGACCTTGACCGGCGCGAGCCGCGGATCCAGCTTCAGCACGGTCCGCTTGTCCACCCCGCCCTTGGTGTTCGGCGCCTCGTCCTCGGTGTACGCCTCGATCAGAAAGGCCATCAACGAACGGGTCAGACCGGCCGCGGGCTCGATCACGTACGGGAAGAACCGCTTGTTGTCGGCCTGGTCGAAGAAGGACAGGTCGGTCCCGGAGTGCTTGGAGTGGGTGCCGAGATCGAAGTCGGTGCGGTTGGCGATGCCTTCCAGCTCACCCCACTGGCTGCCGGCGAACTCGAAGCGGTACTCGATGTCGACGGTCCGCTTGGAGTAGTGCGAGAGCTTCTCCTGGGCGTGCTCGAAGTGACGCAGGTTGTCCCGCGAGATGCCGAGATCGACATACCAGCTGGTCCGCTCGTCGATCCAGTACTGGTGCCACTCCTCGTCGGTGCCCGGCACCACGAAGAACTCCATCTCCATCTGCTCGAACTCCCGGGTCCGGAAGATGAAGTTGCCCGGGGTGATCTCGTTGCGGAACGACTTGCCGACCTGGCCGATGCCGAACGGCGGCTTCTTGCGGGTCACCTGCACCACGTTGGCGAAGTTGACGAAGATGCCCTGCGCGGTCTCCGGTCGCAGGTAGTGCAGTCCGGACTCGTCCTCGATCACGCCGAGGTACGTCTTCAGCAGCCCGTTGAACTGGCGCGGCTCGGTGTACTCGCCCCGGGTACCGCAGTTCGGGCACGGGATCTCCGTCAGCAGAACCGCGTCCGGATCCGGCAGCCCCTTGCGCTCGGCGAACTCCTCCTGCAGGTGGTCGGCGCGGTAGCGGCGGTGGCACTTCAGGCACTCGACCAGCGGGTCGGCGAAGGCGGTCAGGTGCCCGGACGCCTCCCACACCTGCGAGGGCAGGATGATCGAGGAGTCGATGCCGACGATGTCGTCGCGGCCGGTGACCACCGACCGCCACCACTGCCGCTTGATGTTCTCCTTCAGCTCCACACCGAAGGGGCCATAGTCCCAGGCCGACCGGGTTCCGCCGTAGATGTCGCCCGAGGGGAAGACGAATCCCCGGCGCTTGCAGAGGCTGATGACGTTGTCGAGACGGCTGGTCGGTGCCACGGAACTTCTCCCACATTCAGTACGTCGACCTCCCCGGCTGGGAGGGCGCGACGGTCCAGACTAGCCGTCCGCGCCGCGGCCCGCCGTCGGTTTCGCGGGTCAGAGAGGGTGCTGTCGAGCCGCATCCCGTCCGGCGGCGGCGGCGGAATAGAGCACATGACGATCAGCCGACGGGCCCTACTGGGCGCCGCCGGAAGCATGGGTCTGGCCCTCGGGCTCGGTGCCTGTGCTCCCGGAACCGAGAACAGCGCTGCGGACGGGAACACCGCCGACCTGCGGATGGCCTGGTGGGGCAACCAGACCAGGACGCAGCTGACCAACGAGGTGATCCAGCGGTATCAGGGAGCCACTCCCGGCGTGACCGTCCGTGGCGAGCCGGGGGAATGGGCCGGCTACTGGGACAAGCTGGCCACGCAGACCGCCGCCGACGATGCTCCCGACATCGTCCAGATGGACCTGAAGTACCTGCGCCAGTACGGGGACCGCGGAGCTCTGCTGCCGCTCGACCAGGCTGGACTCGCCACAACCGACTTCGCCGAGGGCACCCTGGACCCCGGTCGCACCCCTGACGGTCTGATGGGAGTCAACGCCGGGGTGAACGTGCTGTTGGTTGCCGCCAACCCGAAGGTCTTCGACGAGGTCGGCGTGGATCTGCCCGACGACACCACCTGGACGTGGGAGGAGTGGGCCGACCTGTCGGCCGAGATCACCGCGAAGGGCAACGGCATCTTCGGCTCGTCCGACTTCACCCTGTACGACCTGGGCATCTGGATGTGGATGCGGCAGCAGGGCAAGGACCTCTACACCGCCGATGGTCTGGGCTTCGACGCGACCGACGCCGCCGAGTTCTTCGCCCTGGCCCGAGACTTGGAGCGCAGCAAGGCCATCCCGCCGGTCGCCCGGAGCAGCGAGGACATCGTCGCCCCAGTCAGCGACCGGATGTTCACCAAGGGCCAGACCGCGATGTCGGTCTACTGGTCCAACCAGGTGCAGTCGCTGGAGAAGGCCTCCGGAGCAGACCTCACGCTCCTCCGCTTCCCGTCCATGACCGGCCGGGCGTCCGACGCCAAGCTGTTCTACAACGTGTCGATGATGTGGTCGGTGCCCGCGCGCAGTGGCCACACCGACGCCGCCGTCGCGTTCGTCGACTACCTCGTGAACAATCCCGATGCCGCTGCGATCCTGATGGCCGAGCGTGGCATGCCGGCGAACACGAAGCTACGCCAGGCGATCACCCCGGCGCTGAACTCATCGGACAAGAAGGCCGCTGACTATCTGACCGCGGTCGAACCGGAGCTCACGCCACCGTCGCCGGCCCCGCCGGCCGGGCTCGGCGACATCTCGCTGCCGCAGACCCGCTTCCTGCAGGAGGTGCGGTTCGGCCGCAGCGATCCCGCGACCGCCGCGAAGGGGTACGTCGACGAGCTGACCTCGATGCTGACCGGTTGAGGTGCGAGTCAGAGTCGAGGGTCCACCGGCTCCGACTCCAGCGCCAGCACAGCGAACACGCACTCGTGCACCCGCCACAGCGGCTCGCCCCGGGCCACGCGGTTTAGGGCCTCCAGCCCGAGGGCGTACTCCCGCAGGGCCATCGAGCGCTTGTGGCCCAGCCGTCGGTCCCGCAGTCGGGCCAGGTTCGCCGGCTCGGTGTAGTCCGGTCCGTAGATGATCCGCAGGTACTCCGGACCGCGTACCTTCAGTCCGGCCTGCAGGATCCCGTTGCGCGCGCGGACCAGGTTGGCCAGCGGCTTGACCACCATGCCCTCGCCGCCGGCGTCGGTCAGCGCCGTCCACCAGTCGACCCCGGCTCTGGCGCTCCCCTCGTCGTCGACATCGACGACCAACCGCTGGGTCGGCGCGATCAGGTCGGGATCGGCGGCGACGAGTCGGTCGGCCAGCGCGAGGTGCCGATCGTGCGGCTGGTCATGGAAGGCTCGGCCCTCGCTCGCCAGCAGCTGGAACGGAGCGAAGCGGACGCCGGTCAGGCCCTCGGTCGGCCAGCAGTACCGCCGGTACGCCTCCCGGAACCGCTCCGCGTTGGTCAGCCGGGAGGCAGTCCGCTCGCTGAGCTCGGCGAGCTCGGCGCAGTCCACCACCCCACGCGCCTGCGCCGTGGCCAGCGCGTCGATCGCCACCGGCAGCGCCGTGGTGGCGGCGGCCCCGACCGCCGCATACTGGTCGCGCAACAGCTCGCCGGCCTTGGCGCTCCAGGGCAGCAGCTCGGCGTCGAGCAGCAGCCATCCAGTGCCCAGCTCGTCGAACAGCCCGGCCCGCTCGGCGGCGACCCGCAGTCGTTCCACCAGCTCGGCCGTCAACTCGGGTGGGAAGAAGGAACGTCCAGTTCGGGTCCACACCGCACCCGACGCGTCGTCGGGCGCGCCGAACCGGGCTCGCGCCGCGGCCAGGTCGCGGCAGACCAGCGCCACCGCGCGCGAGCCCATGTGCTTCTCCTCGCAGATGACCACGGACACGCCGGCGTCGCGGTAGGCCTCGAAAGCCTGCGCCGGATGCTCCAGCAGACCCGACTCGGTGGAGGTGGCCACCGGGCTCATGGTCGGTGGCAGATAGGTCAGCCAGCGGGGGTCGATCGCGAACCGGCTCATCACCTCCAGGGCCGCAGCGGCGTTCTCCGCCCGTACGCCGATCCGGTCGAGGTGGCCGGTGTGCAGCACCCGGGAGCCGGTCACGTCGGTGAGGTCGAGCACCTCCGGCTCGCGCTCACCACCGGCCGCCGGGGCCGACGACGCCAACGGTCGCGCCGGCTCGTAGTACACCTCCGCGGCGTCCACCGCCACGATCTCCCGCTCGGGATAGCGCAGCGCGGTCAGGCATCCGCCGAACACGCAGCCCGTGTCCAGGCAGATGGTGTTGTTGACCCACACCGACTCCGGCGTCGGGGTGTGGCCGTAGACCACCATCGCTGACCCGCGGTACTCCCGGGCCCAGGGCAGCCGCACCGGCAGCCCGTACTCGTCGGTCTCCCCCGTCGTGTCTCCGTACAGGCAGAACGAGCGGACCCGTCCCGAGGCCCGGCCCTGGTACTTCTCGATCAACCCGGCGTGCGCCACCACCAGCTTGCCGTCGTCCAGCACGTAGTGGCCGATCAAGGAGTCGACGAAGCGCTCGACGTCGGCGCGGAACTTCGGTGGCTCGGCCTCCAGCTGGTCCAGGGTCTCGGCCAGCCCATGGCTCACCTGCACCTTCCGGCCGCGCAGCGCCCGCAACAGCTTCGCCTCGTGGTTGCCGGAGACGCACAGCGCGTCGCCGGTCGCGACCATTCCCATCGCCAGGCGCAGCACTCCGGGTGAGTCCGGTCCACGGTCCACGAGGTCGCCGACGAACACCACTCGCCGACCGTGATCATGGTGCGCGCCCGTCGGCCGACCATGATCATCGCGAGTGAGCCGGTAGCCCAGCTCGACCAGCAGCGACTCCAGCTCGGACCGGCAGCCGTGTACGTCGCCGATCACGTCGAACGGACCATGATCATCACGGCGGTCGTTGTAGAGTCTGGTCCGGTTGATCACCACAGCGTCGATCTCGGCGAGCCCGGACAGGCGGTGCACGGTGCGGAAGCCCTCCCGCTCCAGTCCCCCCAGCCCACGACGCAGCTGATCATGCTGGCGGCGGACCACGTCGGCGCCGAAGGTTCGGTCCGGTCGGGCGGCGTTGCGGTCGACGCAGAGAGCCGGCGGCACGTCCAGCACGATGGCCACCGGCAGCACGTCGTGCTCCTTGGCCAGTGCCACCAGTGACCTGCGGGCTTCGGGCTGCACGTTGGTCGCGTCGACGACGGCGATCCGTCCCTCCCGCAGCCGGATGCCGACGATGGTGTGCAAGAGCTCGAAGGCCGGCTTGGTCGCCGCCTGGTCGTTCTCGTCGTCGGCCACCAGCCCACGGCAGGCATCGGAGGATATGATCTCGGTGGGCAGGAAGTGCCTGGCCGCGAACGTCGACTTGCCGGAGCCGGAGGCGCCGACCAGCACCACCAGGCTCAGCTCCGGGATCTTCAGCTCGGGGATCTTCGGCCCTGGTGTCTCCGACGTCGGGATCTCCGGATCAGTCATCCTGGCGTCCCGACCATGCTCGATCGAAGATCGCCAGCTGGGTCGGCGATCCGACCCCCTCGTCGACCGGCCCGATCGGGGCGAGCCGCACCTCGTAGCCGTGCGTCATCGCTACCCGCTCCGCCCAGGCCGCGAACTCGGCGCGGCTCCACTCGAACCGGTGATCACGATGCCGGAACGCGCCCACCGGCAGGTCGTTGTAGCGGACGTTGTAGTCCGCGTTGGGCGTCGTCACGATCACCACGCCGGGTGCGGCGACCCCGAAGACGGACCGCTCCAGGGCCGGCAACCGGGACAGGTCCAGGTGCTCGACCACCTCCATCAAGATCACCGCGTCCAGACCGACGAGCCGCTGGTCGGTGTAGGTCAACGAGCTCTGCAGCAGGTTGATCCGGGCCTGTTGCCGTTCGTTCATCCGATCCAGCCCGATCCGCCGGGCCGCCAGGTCGAGACTCCGCGCCGACACGTCGGCGGCGATCACCTGCTCGATGGTCCGCTCGGCCAGCAGATCGGCCAGCAAAGCGCCCTCGCCACAACCGAGATCGCCGACGCGCTTGGCGCCTGCGGCACGCACCGCGGCCAGCACCGCAGCGCGGCGCTGCTCAGCGAGACTCGCCGACCGCACATCGGCCGACTCGCCGGAGTCGTCCAGCCGCTCCGGTTCGAGGTCGTCGACCGCGGCCAGCCGGGCCAGGGCGTCTCTGGTGAGAGTGCCCCGGTGCCGCAAATAGCGCTCGGTGATCAAGGTCTTGTCGGGATGCGTCGCCAGCCACCCTTCCCCCGCCCGGATGAGCTTGTCGACCTCATCGGTGGTCACCCAGTAGTGCTTGGCATCGTCCAGGACGGGCAGCAGCACGTACAGGTGGTTGAGTGCGTCGGACAGCCGCACCGTCCCCGACAGTCGGACGGACAGATACCGAGAGGCGCCCCAGGACGGAATGGTCGGATCAAGCGGGATCGGCGTGACCGCGACGCGCCAGCCGAGCGGCTCGAACACCCGATGGGCCAGGTCGGCGCCACCGCGGCACGGCAGGGTCGGGATCGAGATCTCCAGCTTCAGGGGTGCGGCAGCCAGGTCGGGGCGAGCGTCGCAGCGACCCGTCATGGCGGTGCGGAACACCTTGGTGAGTGCGGTGCTCAGCAACGACGAGGCGGCGTAAGGGCGGTCGTTGACGTACTGCCCGAGCGAGAACACCTCCGATCCTCCCCGCCGCTGACCTCGTACCAGACCGACCGGATCCACCTCGAGCAGCAGCGCGACGGTGCAGCGCTCCGCCGTCGCCTCGGGATAGCAGACGTACGCCGTCCCCACCGAGATGTCGAACGACTGCAGCCGGTCGGGATGCTTGTGCAGCAGGAAGCCGAGGTCACTCGCCGGCCAGGTCGTCGATGCCGCGTCGTTCGGGCCGGTGCTGAGGGTGATGATCACAGCCGATTCCTCCAGCGTGCGGTGATCACAGCTGATTCCCAGAGTGCTGTGGTCACAGCAACGCCGGGTCCTCGTACGCCGACGGCTCGTCCAGGGCCTCGGACAACAGCGGGACGACCACCATCTTCGACTCGTAGCCCTGCAGCGCCCGCCGGTAGGAGCCCACGTTGCGCCAGCGGGAGACCAGCACCCACAGGTCAGGCTCGTCGAGGTTCTGCTGCAGATCGGCCGCCTCGAAGCCGTCCCGGGTACGCAGCACCGCCAGCGCAGCGTCGACCCGGCCGACGAAGCCGTCGACGTCGAGGACCCGGAAGCGGGTGATCACCAGCACAGACGCCAGCGTACGGATCCGCCTGGTCCGCGACGAGCGGTTTCCGACGCGACACCGTCATGGCTGCGAAACACCGACGTAACGGCCGACCCCTACGGTCGACTCACCCGCGCCCCGTGACGGTGCCGGATCAGCGTCCCGCCAGCAGCGCTCGGGCGTGCGGAGGACGAGCGAGGCGACACGTTTTTCGTCGCAGAGAGAGGACGACGTAGCCCGGCCCACGGCGCGAGGCGCGCGATGCGGAGCATCGCCAGATGAACAGTGAGGCTGCAGATGTTCGAGAACGTGGATCCCTTCATCGGCACCGGCGCGACCGATCTCCCTCCTGCCCAAGGTCTGGCCGCCACCTGGTGGTGGCCCAAGCCCCAGGTCGGCAACACCCACCCGGGCGCCGCTTTCCCGTTCGGCATGGTGTCGGCCTGCTCCTACTCCGGTGCCTACCCGACCGGCTACGGGCTGTACGAGCTCAACACCGAAGGCGTCCCGCCGCGCATGCATGAGGGCCAGATCGCCTCCGGCTTCAGCCACTTCCACCAGTCCGGGACCGGCGCGATCCGCAAGTACTACAACTACTTCCGGGTCACCCCGATGCTCGAGCCGCTCGACGGACTGGGCACCAGCTGGGAGCTGAGGGACGAGGTGGCCGAGCCAGGCTACTACGCCACCACTCTCTCCTCGGGCATCCGTTGCGAGGTGACGGTCGGTCCTCGCTCGGCCGTCCATCGCTACACATTCCCCGAGCACAACGACGCGCGGATCGTGATCGACTTGTCGTTGGGCGGCTTGTTGATCCCGTACGGCGCCACAGTCCCGTTGCGGGCCCACCTGGAGACCCTGGCACCCGGAGTCGCGCAGGCCGAGGTGGTCGTCGAAGGGGCACC
>Ga0190275_10001507_pt1 | contig 17244 bp, 14 predicted proteins | sample Popmic550T_FD_133745 | JGI IMG/M metagenome (GOLD analysis project Ga0190275, IMG submission 133745) | Populus adjacent soil microbial communities from riparian zone of Yellowstone River, Montana, USA - 550 T | ecosystem: Environmental > Terrestrial > Soil > Riparian zone > Trees stand | place...
CATCATGGGCACGCCGACCTCCCCCTACGGCTACGCCGCCAACGCCAAGGCGGGTGTCGCCTCGATCTTCAGCGCCACCCAGTCGCCCGACGCGATGGAGGCCTTCGGCTTCCTGGCGAAGTCCATCGTGCAGGCCAAGGGCGCCGTGTCCTTCTTCGGCGACCCGACCTGGAACATCGCGCCCAAGCTGTCGGACGGCACCCACCTCAATTTCGACAGCATCCGCATCACCAGCTCGTCCGGCAACCAGACGCTGAACGGTTCAGACATAAACGAACTGATCCACGGATCAAGCGGCAACGACGCCATCAGCGGTGGCAAGGGCATCGACATCCTGTTCGGCGGCGACGGCGACGACGGTCTGAACGGCGGCCCCGGCGATGACTTCCTCTACGGCGGCAACGGCAACGACCGGATCTCCGGCGGCGGCGGCAACGACTATCTGAAAGGCAACGCCGGCAGCGACACCTTCGTCTTCGGCGCCGACGCCGGAGGCCGCGACCGGATCGGTGATTTCCGTCCCGGTACCGACTTCCTGGAGATCAAATCAGACCTCAACGGCAACGGCCTGAAGTCCGCCTCGCAGATACTGGGCACTGCCACCACCGATGCGGACAGCAACGCCGTCCTGCACCTTGGCGGCGGGGTCGAGATCGTCCTGATCGGCGTCCATGCGTCGGACCTGAAGGCCGACATGATCCACATGAACTGAGCGGACGGAAGGCAAGCGGAGGAAGAGAGAGGGAGCCGGGCGGCATAAGGACGCCCGGCTCGCGAGGTCAGGAGCTTATGCCCGACCAAGATACGAACTCGTACATACGTCGCGCGGCGTAGATCATGAAGACTTCGCCTAAAATGCCTTGATCAGGCGCGCTTCTTATTTTTCTCATGCTCCATGTAAGCTCGCAGGACGGAGTTCATGCGAGTCTGGTAGCCAGCCCCCTGGGACTTGAAAAAATCCAACACTTCCTGGTCGAGACGGATGTTGATCGCCGCCTTGTTGAGAGGCTGCACCAACCGGGCTTTCTCGAACCATTCTTCATCTGCAAGCGGAACGGCATCGGAGTCGCTCTGCGTCGCCGACGCTATGTCCTCATCGCTAAGCGCATCGAATTCGCTCCAATCAACCGCTGCCGGTTTCGAACTGGCGCGCGAGCGCCTGACGATACGATCGTTGCTCATTTCTGTTCGCCTTTCTGGCGGAGATGATTCGCCGCCTGCCATTGCGCCACGTATAGGCAATGAAAACAGTGTGACCATCAATTTCTCCGATTGCACTTATCCGGTCTTCTCCGTATTCGGAGCGGGTATCCGGCCATTCGTATACAAAACCATCCCAAGCCAGGATCGCTATTTCGAAACTGATTTTATGTTTGGCTTGATTGCTTAAGCTTTTTTGCTCGTTCCATTCGTATTCAATTTCGATATCCATTTTGAACGCTTTTCCTTATTTGTCGGACAAAGTTTGCCAGACTCGATTGGACCAAGCGCGTCGAACCCCTCTAAACCTTTGAATAACGGTCTACAGTGCCGTCTTTACAGTTTGTATATACACTGCCAAGATCGATTGCAAGCAAATGCGAGTCTCCAAAAACTAGCTCCCATGGTCATTGCACCGGAACGATGACGTCATACCCCACCTGAGCACGCGCCAACCTCGGCAACCATCGGGTAGTTTCAGGGAAGGCTACCGTTTCCCGCCAAGGTGTCATGACCGCCGAACCAGTGCTCCGGCCTTCCGCTCCATCCGACATGACACAGCCGATCACCGGCCTCGTCTGCCCGCGCTGCCGCTCGGCTCTCCTTGAGACGGCAGATGCTTCGCATCTCTCCTGCTCCGGTGCCGCCTGCGGGCGCATATTTCCGGTGGTGGACGGCACGCCTGTTCTGATCAACGACGAGAACAGCGTCTTCGCCATCGCCGACTTCACGAAGTCGCGCAAGAGCGCCGGGATCTCAGTCGATACCATCATGCTGAGGGGCGAAGCTCCCGCATCGACCGACCGTCTGCGCGCGGCGCTCCGCCGGGCCGCAGAGCGCCTGATCTACTTCTCGGTCAACGCGTCGGACTGGAGTTCGGAGAAGTCGGTCGAGTACGTCGCGAAGGCACTCCCCGCCGCCCGCATCCTGGTGGTCGGCGCTGGCGACAAGCGATACCCCGATCTCCCCAACGTCCGCTACACCTATACCGACGTCATATTGGGGGAGGGGGCCGACTATGTCTGCGATCTCCACGACCTGCCTTTTCCCGACGAAAGCTTCGACGCCGTCATCGCGGTGGCCGTGCTCGAGCACGTCGCCGATCCGTTCCGCTGCGCGTCGGAAATCGCCCGCGTGCTCCGGTCCGGCGGCTACGTCTACTCGGTGACGCCTTTCATGCAGCAGGTCCACATGGGCCGCTACGATTTCACCCGCTTCACCTTCCTGGGCCACCGCCGGCTGTTCCGGCACTTCACCCAGATCAAGGCCGGCATGGCGTTGGGGCCGGCCGGCGCGCTGGCATGGTCGCTCGAGTATTTCTGCCTCAGCTTCTTCACCAGCCCTGTCACCCGGAAATATGTCCGCGTCGCCGTGAAGCTCGCCACCGCTCCGGTCAAGTATTTCGACCGCATCCTGGCCCGCCGCGAAGGCGCCCTGGACGCCGCCGGAGGCGTCTATTTCTTCGGAACCAAAGCCGACCAGCCGATCTCCGACCGCGAGTTGCTGAAGTTCTACCGGGGCAGAGACGTCGTCTACGATAAGGAGTAGGCGATCACAGCCCCGACGGGTTCTCGCCGTTGACCACGCCGCGTCCGGCCGAGACCACGGCGCGGCCGATCTCGAAGCGGGACAGGCCGTGGCGCAGCAGCCATCCCAGCATCTCCAGCAGGCGCCGTTCCCGCGTCGCGCGGGTCAGCAGGATGCGGGCGGCCCAATAGCGGCGGCCTTCCAGGATCGGCTGGAGCCGGGCTTGCCGGGGGTGGCCGTCCAGCCAGCGGATGACGCGGCTCATCGCCTCGATGTTGTCCATCATGCGCGGCAGCACCATCGCGTCCTCGCGCGACAGGCTGGTCGGGATATTGGCGATCACCGTGTCGGGTTCGCTGGAAAAGCCGATGCGGCGGGCCGCCGTGACCGCCCGCCAGAACAACTCATAGTCCTCGCAGGTCCGAAGATCGGTCGGGAAAAGGCTGTCCAGCCGGTCCAGCAGAGCGCGCCGGATCGCGACGCTCGACGTCTTGATGTGCCAGCCGCCCATCAGCGCCGCCGGATCGCAGCGCTGCTCCACCGTCAGCACCGGCTCCGGCACGCCCCCGGCGGCCAGTTCGAAATCATGGACGCAGCGCGAGTGGACGAAGTCCAGCGCACCGTCCGCGGCGATCAGGGCCGCGGCGGCCTCCAGCTTGCCCGGAAGCCACGTGTCGTCCGAGTCCAGCAGGGCGACCCAGTCGCCCTCCGCCGCCCGGATGCCCCGGTTGCGCGCCGCCGCCGCACCCTGGTTGGCCTGACGCAGGTACCGCACGGGTATGCCGTCCCGGATCAGCGCTTCCATCACTGCGGCGGTATCGTCGGTCGAGCCGTCGTCCACCACGACGATCTCATGCGCCGGATAGGTCTGGCGGTGGACGGAGCGTACCGCTTCCGCCAGATGACCCGCCCGGTTATGGGTCGGGATCACGACGCTGAACCGGGGCGGCTCGCCGCCCGCCGCCGCCATTGGCGGCGGCGCTTCCGAAGTGGCCGTCGTCGGCGCCGTCACCGCCAGCGCTCCGCGCAGCCGGCTGACATCCCAGCGCAGCCGGAACCGCTCCCGCTCCGTACCCCCAAGGCTTGCCCTCATCAGTTCGAATTGCCTCTCGCCCCACTGCCGGACGATCCAGCGCGGATAGCCGAACAGCCGCGCGTCGCTTCCGCCTCCAGCGGCCAACTGCTGCAAACGCTCGCCGCGTCCGTAGCGGAAGGCGCGGCGCAGGACCCATTCCTGCGTCATGCTTGCGGCCTGGATCTGGTGCTCCACCACCGGCGCCGGGCTATGGGCACAGCGGAAGCCCAGTCCCTCCAGCCGCAGGGTGAACTCCGTCTCGCTGCCCATCGCGTAGGACGTCGTTCCATCGGGTCCGATCCGCTCGTCGAACCGGTGCCCGGCCTCGAACACCCGGCGCCGCACCGCCATGTTCGGCCCCCAGACGCAGCCGGCCCGGATCGGTCCTTCCGTCCAGGCCGGATCGGTCGCGGCGTAGACCGGCCCAAGAGGCACCTCGCAGAGCAGCCAGTCCGGCGGCTCCATTCCCCAGCGCGGCACGATCCGCCCGCCGAAGATGTCGAAGCCCGGCAGCCGGTCCGCCACCGCCATCCAGGCGGTCAGCCAGTCGCCGGATGCCACGATATCGTCGTCGGTCAGCACCACCAGACCGCCTTCCGCGATCTCCAGCCCCCGGTTGAGCGCCCGGTTCTTGCCCTTGGCAGGCTCGCTCAGCACCGTCAGGGGCAGGAGTCCTCCGAACGACCGCAGCAGGTCGGCGCTGCCGTCGGTGCTGCCGTTGTCCACCGCCACCAGCTTCCAGCCGCCCGGCGGCGGCACGAGCCGCATCAGCGAATCGAGCATCGCCGGCAGCGTGTCCGCTCCGTTGAAAGTCGAAAACAGGACCGTGATCATGAACCCAGCGCCATCCTCAGATCGTCCTTCAGCCGGTCGGCCAGCCGGGGCGCCCGCGCTGCCCGCATCGTTTCCACCTGATCCCTGTACCGGACCCGGTTCCATAACCCGCTGCGGATCAATTCGGCCATTTCCTCCGCGTTTCGGCATAGATGGCCGATATCGCCGAACCGGTCGAACAGGTCGCGGAAGATCGGCAGGTCGAAGGCCAGGATCGGACGCGCCAGCGCCAGCGCGTCGGCCAGGATCCCGCTGGGCGAATAGCGGTAGTGTCCGGACCCGTAGGGCATGCAGACATAATGCATTGCCGCCAGCCGCTCGACATACTCGGCCCGCCCGACCTTTCCCGCCTCGAGCGGCCTTGTCGCCAGTGCGCCCAGGTCCGCGCCGGCCATGTCGGCTCCCAGCCGCCCGATTGCGTGGAACTCCACTTCCGGCCCCGCCGCCCGGCGCGCGATGTCCAGGAACACGCCGAAGCCCTTCTCGGACGAAGCCGCCCCCATGAAGCCGATCCGCACCGGCAGTTCCAGGCGTGCGCGGCCTTCCCGTGAAGCCTCGACCGAGCTGACCGGATGCGGCAGCAGCCGGACATCCGTAGGCTTCAGCAGGGGCAGGGTCTTCAGCAGTTCGCCCCGGATCGCCGGCTCCATCACGAAGTAGCGGACGGGCAGCCGGCTCGGCAGCCCCATCGCCGTGCGGAGATCAGTCAGCCGCGTCAGTGGATTGCGGGACCTCCAGGACCACAGCACGGTTAGATTGCCATGAAGCACGATATGGACGCTCCGGACGCTCGTCCGCAGCCCGCGAAGCTTCAGCGCCGCGATCAGCGACGGGCAGGAACTCGCCAGGATCAGGTGCGATCCGGCGGCTTCGTCCAGCAGCCGGCCGATAAAGCCGACGTCATGGCGCATTCGTTCCTTGAACCCCGCGTCGCGCGGCGGCAGCCGGGCTTCGCGGAATTCCACCCGCACGCCATCCCTTGGATCGATCAGCGACCGGATCAGCGCGATATGGCTGGATTCTCCCCAAAACCGCACGCGCTCGCCCGGAAAGGCGCGCACCACGGTTTCGAGCAAACCCGTATTTACCGGGACGTGCTCGTCGCCCCAGATGATCGGTTCGGTGACGGTGATCATGACAGGTTGAGACCGGAACTCCGCCGTACCGTCAGTTCGCCGGGATTGAGGCCGAGGCGGGGGCGGATGCCGGGGCAGGCGCCTCCGCCGGCCGCAGGAACCCGCCGCGCCGGACCCGCGCCGCCGGCTGGACCGCCGCCCGCTCCGCCTTGATCAGGATTTCCTTTACCAGCGCCACGATCACGACGGACAGGAAGAACACCGAATAATAGGCCATCGACAGCGCCGCCCCGGCGACGAAATAGCTGATGAAGCTGACCTGCATCATCCGTCCCAGGTGCCACGCCCATTCGAATTCCGGTTTTCCCTTGCTCAGCCGGATGATCGACCGGGTGTTCAGCCAGCCCACCACGCCGATGCCTAAGAAGATCATCAGGCCGATCGGTCCCTGGTCGCCCAGCACCTGGAAATAGATGCTGTGCGCCGCCCGCTGCGGCCGGCCCGGAACGTATTTGTGGAAGACGGCCCCGACCTCGGTCGTCGCCAGTCCTCCGCCTAGCAGGGGCCGGTCCTTCGCCACCCGCATCGCATAGTTCCAGGCATCGAACCGCCCCTGGACCGAATCGTCCTTCTGGTAGTTCTCGATCGAGCCGATCCTGTCCTTCCAGCTCGCCGGCATCAGCGAGACGGCGGGGATGAAGCAGGCCAGCAGCAGGACCATGGTCATCAGCTTGCCCGACGAGCGCAGCCAGAACACGAAGGCCGTCACGCTCAGCGCCAGGAAGCCGCCGCGCGAGTAGCTGCCGATCACCGAAATGATGGTCAGCGCCATCGCCAGCATCAGGCCGATCTTGATCAGCCGGTTGGCGGTCGTGACCCGCAGGTAGTTCATCAGCGGGATGATCATGCAGCAGGCCAGCGCCAGATGGTTGCGGTCCTCGATGATCGATTCCGGCGGCCCCAGCACGGTATAGGCGCCGCCGTTGGCGATGGTGAAGCCGCCGCCCTTGACCCCGAAATAGCCGATCGACAGCACCGTGATCCAGATCAGCGCCTGGATGCGCACCTGGGAACGCATGATCGCCATCACGGCCAGCGCGAAGACCAGGTTCTTGATGTGCAGGTCCCAGTGGAACCAGGAGTTGGCCGGCGCCAGGGAGGTCGCCGTCGTCAGCGTCATCCAGGCCATGAACAGGATGATCATGGCGGTCGCGGAGTTCATCGGCAGCCGCTTCGGCTCCCGCGCCACGACCCACGCTATGAAGGTGATGACGACGATCACCAGGTTGAGCTGGAGCGTGTAAGTGAAATCCCAGGTGAGCCGATGCGGGCTCATGATCGCGATCCAGGCCCACGTCAGCACCCCTATCGAAGGCATCGTCAGGGATAGTACCGCAAGGACCAGAAAGACCATGAACAAAATGAGGGAGCGCATTCAGTCCCCGGCTGCCGGAATCAACATAATCTATACAATTCGCGGGAAAGACTATCGAATGTTCGGACTTGAGCCGCAACACGCTGGTCATTTACGATGTTAGCACCGGCAAGGGTCAATTCGAAACTGGAAGTACGCCCATTTCGCCCGACTGGCCCCATTTGACTTTTTGCATAGGGATATATGGGGTGTGTTTCATGCCGCATGGCAATATCCTGGGACCTTCCCGTCGCCATCTTCAACTCGGCCGGCGGGCGGCGCGGACCAACAAGGGATCAGGCCCGAAGTAATCGGGACCGAAAGGACTAAGGTTGACTGGGTTTGCTTCTTCGACGATCGATCAGGCCACGGCCTCGCGGCCAGGAACTCCCGCCGAACTGCCGGAGGGCGCCGACGCGATGAAGGTGCTGATCCTGTCCTGGTATTTCCCGCCGTCCAACACGATCGGCGCGATCCGGGTCGGTAAGCTCGCCAAGTACCTGATGCGGCGCAACGTCGATGTGCGCGTCGTGACCGCGCGCGAGACCGACCTGTCGAAGACGCTGCCGCTGGAGATCCCGGCGGATCGGGTCACCTGGACCCGCGCCGTCGATGTCAACCGTCCGATCGACATCGTCGGCAACCTGCGCAACCGCCTGCTCCGGCGAGCGCCCAAGCCGGGCGGTGGTGCCGCACCCGGAGCATCGCCGGGGAGTGCTAACGGCGGGCGCGGGTCCCTGGTGGGCCGGGTGCTCTCGACCGTCAGCGATTACTACCTCAACCTGTCCAACCTGCCGGACCGCTATGTCGGCTGGCTGCCCTGGGCGATAGCCGGAGCCAAGCGCACCTGCCGCGACTGGAAGCCGGACCTGATCTACGTCACCGGTCCGCCCTTCACCGCCTTTCTCGCCGGCCATCACCTCAGCCGCAAGCTGGGCGTGCCCTGGATCGCGGAGTTCCGCGACCGCTGGGCTGACGATCCTTACTTCGAGGCGCCGGACTGGCGCATGGCTCTGCTCGACCGGATGGAGCGCCGGGTCGCCGGCAGCGCCAGCGGCATCGTCACCGTGTCGGAACCCTGGAGCACGTTCTACCGGGCCAAGTACGGCAAGCCGGTCGCGACGATCTACAACGGCTACGACCCGCAGGACTTCCCGCTCCAGCCGGACCCGCCGCCCTCTGCGGCGGCATCGCCGGTGGGATCGTCCGCATCCTCGCCGGACCTCACCATCACCTATGCCGGCGTCCTCTATTCCGGCCGCCGCGACCCCTCCGCGCTGTTCGAGGCGCTGGCCCTGCTGGGACCCGAGCGCCAGCGCATCCGGATCGAGTTCTACGGCAGCGATCCGGGCCTCGTCCTGCCACCGGCTGAGAAGGCGGGCGTGAGCGACCGGGTGACCGTCCACCCCGCCGTGCCCTACAAGCAGTCGCTCGAGATCCAGCGCCGCTCCGACGTGCTGCTGCTGCTGCAATGGAACAACCCGCGCGAGCAGGGCAATGTCCCGGCCAAGCTGTTCGAATATTTCGGCGTGCTCCGCCCGATCCTCGGCATCGGCCTTGAGGACGGTGTCCCCGCTCGCCTGATCCGCGAGCGTCAGGCCGGCTTCTTCTCCAACGATCCCGAAGCGATTGCGGCGCAGCTCCGCCGCTGGCTGGTCGCCAAGGACGCGGCGGGCGGCCGGCTGCCGGGCTTGCCGCCCGCCGCCCGCGAAGGCCTGTCGCGCGATATCCAGTTCGAGCGCCTGCTGGACTTCTGCATCAAGGTGACCGAGCCCGTGGGCGCCCGGCACACCAGCAACTGCGGCGCTCAGACCTGAAGGAATGACGGCTTCAAGCGCTGACTGGGGCTGCCTCGATCCGGGGCGTGCTTGCCCTGGCATGGGCGTCCTCGATCGCATCCGCCACCGTGGAGCGGAACTTGACGCGCGGCGGCCTTACGCCATGCGTCAGCAGCGCCCGGCGGATCGGCCGCTGTGCCCCGGTGATATAGACCGAAGCACCCTTGCCGTGCGCCTTGCGCACGAAGCCCTCGATCGTGATCGCCGCCGTCGAGTCCAGCATCGGCACGTCGGAGACATCCAGCACATAGGCCTTCGGATGCTCCGCCAGCTGATCCAGCACCGAGCCGACGGTAGCCGCCGCTCCAAAGAAGAACGCGCCCGAGATCCGGTAGACCATCACCTCCGGATCGCTCGCCATGCCGAAGTCGTAGGGCTGGCGGGCATTGGAGCCCACCGTATCGGCCTGATCCTCTTCCAGGGAAGGCATCCCGCTCTCGATCTCGACCGCCTGCGCCATGCGGTGCAGGAACAGCAGTGCTCCGATCCCGAACCCGACCACGATGCCTTCCGTCAGGTCGCGGAACACGACCAGCAGGAACGTCGCCATCAGCACCACGGCGTCCCCGCGTGACGCGCGCAGCAGCGTCGCGAACTCGTGCTTTTCCGCCATGTTCCAGGCCACCACCGCCAGCACGGCGGCCAGCGCCGATAGCGGGATGAAGCTCGCCAGGGGAGCGGCCACAAGCATGAACAGCAGCAGGAAGACCGCGTGCAGCATGCCGGCAACTGGCCCCCGCGCGGCAGACCGGACATTGGTCGCGGTGCGCGCGATGGTCCCCGTAACGCAGATCCCGCCGAACAGCGGTGAGGCAATGTTCGCCACACCTTGCGCCACCAGCTCGCAGTTCGACCGGTGCCGCCGCCCGCTCATGCTGTCGGCGACCACCGCCGACAGCAGGCTCTCGATCGCCCCCAGCAGCGCGAAGGCGACAGCGTCCGGCAGGACGGCCATCATCTTGTCGAGCGAGACCGCCGGCATTTCCGGCAATGGCAGGGAGTTCGGGATGCCGCCGAAGCGGGTGCCGATCGTCTCGACCGGCAGGCCAAAGGCCCAGCTTGCCACCGCCGCCACTCCCACGGCGATCAGCAGCGCCGGCCAGTGCGGCCGGTAGCGTCGGACACCCAGGATCAGGCCGACCGTCACCAGCGTCACGGCCGCCGCAGCCGGGTTGATCGTCGGCAGCGCTTGCCCCAGCGCCATCAGCTTGGGGATGATGGCGCCGGGCTCCTTGCCCTCAAGGGTAAGGCCCAGCAGCTCCTTGAGCTGGCTTGCGAAGATGATGACCGCGATCCCCGCCGTAAAGCCGACGGTCACGGGGTAAGGGATGTATTTGATATACGTGCCCAGCCGCAGATATCCGATCGCCAGCAGGAACACCCCGGACATCATCGTCGCGAGCAGCAGCCCGTCCACCCCGTGCCGTTCGACCGTGGCCGCCACCAGCACGATGAAGGCTCCGGCAGGCCCGCCGATCTGGAACCGGCTTCCTCCCAGCAGCGACACCAGGAACCCGCCGACGATGGCGGCGAAGAGCCCTCGGTCCGGCGTGACGCCGGATGCGATCGCGATCGCCATCGACAGCGGCAGGGCCACGATGGCGACGGTCAGGCCGGCGATGGCGTCGGCGCGGAGATCCAGGAGCCCATAGCCCTCGCGCAGGATCGTGATGAGCTTCGGAGTGAACAGTTCCGCGAAGGTGGGATCGGCGGGCCGGACGGCCATGGTCGTGCTTTCTTTTGCCGCTGGATCTAGGCGCCTATGGAAAAAGGCGTAAAGTCGGATATATCTTCCGCGACCTTTGATGTCTATTACATCAATTATGGTTAAAAATTGGTGTGTCCGAATCCCGTACCGGTACTTGCCCGACTTTGTCGATCTCTGGAGCAACCATTGGACGGTTGTTTGCGGCAAAGTACAGGAGGTGTCAGGCAGGACGCTCGAAATGTTGGGTGGCGAACATGGAACGACTTCTTCAAGACGCTCTCATGTATTGGGAAAGCAAAAGGCTGGGTCGGAAAATGCCGGCGCGGCGGGATCTCGATCCGCTTCTGGAGGTTCCCCGGATGACTCCATGGATCGTATTGACCGACGTCCTTCACGACCCTCTCGATTTCCGCTTTCGCCTGATCGGTTCCGGTGTCGTGGACAAGTCGCGGACAAACCACACGGGAAAACTCTTTTCCGAGATGCCTGGATTTGGGTCTGGGAACTACCTCTGGACCTCCCGTGCCGAGGTCGTGAAGACAGGGACTCCGCTCCGGTCGGAGCCGCCCTACGTCGGACGAGTGCGCAACGTGCGCGGCGTAGCCGACATCCATCTTCCCCTGTCCGACGATGACAAGACGGTGAACATGATCTTCACCGTCGTCGCCTTCGACAGCGAGTGAAACACCCCGTCGCGGCGCTCCCCGGACAGCGTCAGCGCAACCCGGCCATCAGAAGTGCCGAGGTGGCGGCGCCCGCCACCGTCCGCACATGGTTCCACGCCGTCCACTCGACGGCATAGCGCTGCCAAAGCTGGTCCCCCTCGGCGCTTTCCGGATCAACGAGAGCCAGCGCCTCGTTTCGCGGGACGTTGAACACGGCCGTCACGGCGACGACTCCAAAAAGATAAACACCGCTCCCTGCCAGCAGCCACCCGGCACGCCCTTCCGCCCAGCCGGCCAGAGCCACCCCCGCCAGCACCAGACATGCCGCCGCCGTCCCGAATAGCGCCGCCATGAACAGCGGCGTAACGGCCACCCTGTTGATCGACCGCATCGCCGCCATCCCCTCCGCCGCCGGCAACCGCCTCAGCGCCGTCATCACGAAGGAGGAGAACGCGAAGAACACCCCGCCGACGATCCCGCACCCCAGCGCGGTCGCCCCGATCAACCCAACAAGCGCCCCCTCGCTCATCCGTCCTCTCCAGTGAAAAAGCGGTACGAGGTAAGAGCATACCCGCTTCCGTCGTGGAGTTGCCTATGTGTTGCCACGAAGCTTGAAGCCGCTATTGATCCATCAGCTTGTTCAGATGATCATGAGCGGGGTCCATATCACCCTCTTCGATCGCATTCGCGATTTCATCCGGTAATTCGCTGATATGGTTGCTGGTCTTTCGCCCATGGCTGGCAATGGCGACAGGCTCACGTTGAGCTTCTTGCCTATAGCGGCCAAAATGTTTTGCGAACTCGGTCGCGGAAACAGCAACCATAGGTTTTTGGGAATGAGTCAATGTCAGCTTCCATTGCGGCAAGTGGCTTTCACAGCCTGCAAGGTGCAGTAATTCCAAACCCGCTTCAACGCAGTCCCAACCCAGGAGCCGAAAATCTTGACCGGCCCTACAGGCGCTGATTTACGCTGTATCCCCTATTTCCGTCATACCCGGACTTGATCCGGGTACCTCCTTTCAGAAGTTTAGCGGGTGACATCCGGACTTCAGCTTGAAGTCCTCCCGTAAGCCTCCGCCAGGAGGTACCCGGATCAAGTCCGGGCATGACGGTAGAGTGGATGATAAAATCCGAGTGACGCGCAGGAACACTTTAAGTCGTCGCCTATGAGACAGGTCCCGACATCGAGGTCACTGCTTCGTCTGGTTCGCCGCGTCGCCGTTCTGTGAATTGGCGTGCTGCTGACTGTCCTGTTCCTGCTGCTTCTTGTCCGCCTTTTTGTTGGCCTCGTGATGGCCGACCGCGCAGCCGGCGGCGGCTCCGGCCGCTCCATGGCCTGAGCCGACCATGTGGCCTGCCACGCCGCCTACGGCGGCGCCCTTGAGGCAGCCTTTGGCATCTGCCGTATCGGGCGTCATCAGGATGCCGCCCAGGATCGCCGCCGTTGCGGCCACTGCCAGAACTGTTTTCATCGGTGTTTCCCTCCGTAAGAGTCAAGGAAGAAAACACCCAGCCTCTCGAAGTGTCTCTGTAGACAAGCGGCCATTATGTGAAGATGACAAAGATTTCATGATGGCACCTTCCTGGTGCCGGCAAATCAACGCCCAGTCACCGTCCGTTCCAGCTCGTTTGCGTCGATAAAGAATTTGGCTGCCCAGTTCAAATACTCGAAGGTCCCGTAGTCGCCGTCCACCGGGAAGCTGCCTTGGACACCGCCGCGCCTCTCCGCCGGGCCACCGACCGCGACCGTCCTGCGGACGAAGCCGTTGACCGACCGCGCCGCGTCCAGCCACTTGGCTTCGCCGGTGTCCTGATACAGCATCAGCCAGCAATGGGCGATCTGGACGGAGCCGGTCAGGCAGACCCAATCGACGGCGGGCTTCCACTCGGCATTCAGCCGGCCGGGAAGCCATCCGCTTTTCCGCCGGTCCAAGCACCCGCGCAGTCCTTCGGCCAGCCGCGTTCCCGCTTCCAGGAAGCCCTGATCGCGGGAGAACCGCCATGCCTCCAGTATGCCGCGCAGGGCATAGCCCAGCGTGTGGGTCAGCGGCTGGTGCGGCTCCTCCAGGCAGCAGTCCGCCATCCAGCCGTTCGGCCGCTGACGACCGATGGCCCAGCGGACCTGTGCCAGCCCGGCATCGCCCCAGTTCCGCGCCGGGTCCAGCCGCGCCGCTTCCAGCAGTCCCCAGGCCACATGCGTCTCGTAGCTCTTGTCGTTCTGGCTGGCGAACGGAGTCGGGAAGCGCCGCCAGCAGCCGTCCTCGTCCTGGGTCGCGGCCAGCCAGTCGGCGGCCTTCGTCATGGCCGGACGATAGGCGTCGCCGAACTCGGCTACCCCGGCCGCCAGCCCGAGCAGGATCTGTCCCGTGTTGAACGTGACCGGAACCCGAGGTTCCTGGCCGATCGTTCCGCCCTGGAAACCACCGTCGGGGAACTGGATCGACACCAGCCAGTCGAGCATCCGCCGCGCCCGCTCCAGCAAGGCCGGATCGTTGCGCAGCCGGGCCTGTTCGATCAGCGTCGGTACGATATAGCCCGTCGTCTCCGGATATGACGCCGACCAGCCGCTGACAAGGCTGTAATGCCGCGCCACCCCGCCGTCGCGGGTCGCCGAGTGGTCCTGCGCCTGTCCCAGCCAGTCGAGCGCCGCCGCTATGGTCGCCTCGATTCCCGGATCGGGAACAATGTCCAAGCCGTCTCGGTCGCGCCGGACCGCCGCCTTGGCCGCTGCCGGCAGGCGCTGAAAATCCGCCAGCTTTTTAAGCGGACGCAGCCTGTCTTTGACCGCTCTGGGCACCATGCGGGGCAGAAGATCTTGTACCGGCACCGAAACCATCCTTCTCACTCGCCAAAAACTCAGGACCAGAATACGCGGCCTCGGGAGGGTCGCGGTAGATCGTGACGCCCTGGACCATCAGGCATTCCAGGCAGGTGAACATATCGGCAGCCCGGATCACCCAGGCTTTCCCTTCACCGACCGGGACCCACCGCAAGGCGCCGTTCCGCTCCAGATACCGGGTTATGTAATTCCGTACGCCCACTCCGGTCGGCTTGTCGATCCGGTCGGCAGATACGACGGACGAATGCGCCATCACCGCCACCTTAAGCCGCTCGCCGTCCCAGCCCGTCACCTCGCGCACGACCGGACTGTCCGGGGTATAGACGGGGAAGGGGAAGCTGTCGCCGCACAGGTCTTCCAGCACATGGTAGAAGGTCACCGGTCCCAAATCCGTGCCCAGGCCCATGATATAGCCGTCGGCCTCGAGCACCCGCCCCAGCGGCGAATCGGCGTCGAACGCGAAGGGGGAGCGGTGATGGTTCGCCACCAGCCAGTCGGCGCGGGCGCCCAGGGCTACCACCGAATGGGTCGGATGGATGCTCCGCCGGCTGCGCTTGTCGCGCCTCAGGGTCTCGGCGATCTTGCCCATGCCGGTCGGGGTTTCGCGCACGTCGAAGCCGGGACCGGACTTCAGCGTCTCGTACATGGTGCCGGTCATCGTGAAGGACGGCATCGCCAACGTACCGCCGCGCGCCACCACCACGCTTTCCAGCGCCGCCAGCACCGTGGACGCCCCGCCGTCGATGAAACCCAGTTTTGAGAGCGAGCTATGGACGAACACGACGGCGCCGTCGGGCAGCTCCGCCCTCGACAGGTCGCTTTCCAGGTCCTTCCGCCCGATCGCCATGCGGCCGGCCGCGTGACGGCGCTCCGACCGGCGGGCAAGCCCCGCCTCGATCAACGCGAACCCGCCCGACGCGATGGTCGCGTTGACAACTCGCTTGACGCCGTCGGGCAGAAGCCTGCTGGCGGCCCTCAACAGGGGAGCAGGGATGGTGGCCTCGATCATCCTATGGACGCGCTTGCGGTCTTCAGGCGGCGGTGCGGCTGTCCCGCTTTGATTCGCTGCCATGGTATTCCTCCGTTGGTCCTAGTGACGGTAGCCGGTTTAGCGCTCCCGATGAAAAGCGTGCGGGCAGGTCTTAAGTTCAACAAAAGAATAAATGCTATGTTTCTTTGATGTCATCTGGAGGGTGCTGGAACCGTAATGCACCATCAATGACGCCAATGGCGAGGTAGATACTTCATATGGATTGTTGCATGACAGGCACTGAATTCGAGAAAACTTAGGGGCAATGTCATTGGGTGGTATCAACGCTGTCACTTCGGTGTGGCGGCGATGCCGCTTATGCTGTTGAGTCGGTTCGGATACCTCGGAAGACAGCGGATTAGCCGCTATCGCGTCATGCAACTGGGCAGGTTCTCATGGTTGGATCGGTTTCCGGAATGAGCCGGGCGAATGGGCTTCGGCAAGACCTGGATGCCGGCTTGCGCCAGGACGTGGAGGATCGGGAGGTGGCACCTGCGGCTGGAGAGAGGCCCTTGGCGGTCAAGGACAAGTCGCTGGAAGAAATGGCTTCCGATCTGCGCAGCCTGTCCGGGCAGATCGCGACGGCGCGCGTGATGGGCGTCGGCAACGGGGGCGCCGGCGGCGCAACCAACGATGCCGGGGCGCCGGCCGTCCGCTTGGTCGGCGATATGCTGGCGGCTGAACTCAGCCGTACCCTGGAACAGTTGAGCGTCCGTCAGCGGGAGGACATGGCGTCACTGGTGCTCAACCACGCCCAGGGCATGCGGGCGACGACCGACAGGGTGGACCGGCTGCTGCGCGGGCTGGAGGCCGGCCGGGACCGGGACGGCCCGGCGGACAAGGCGGTGCTCGACCGCCTGGATGCCATAGCCGCCCGCCAGGACGAGCTTGAAGCGCTGATACTCCGGCAGCGCCGGGGGCTCGTGCCCGCCTGGGTCGCGGGCCTGCTGGCCCTTGCGGCGGTTGGTATCAGCATCGGCTCGGCCGTGGCGCTTCATATCGGACTTCAGCCGTGACCGGATCGGCTTTTCGCCACAAGATGCCTGACGCTGCTGCGCCTTACAGTACAACTTGCGATGAAATCGGAAACATGCGGGCGGAAAAAGAAAAAGTCCTGTTCGAGGACAACTGGAATCCAATCAGACTGCCGCCCGATCTCCCCCCGGTATTGCTGGTGGTCGTGGACGCGGAGGAGGAGTTCGACTGGTCGGGGCCGTTCACGCGGGATCGTCACAGCGTACGGTCCATGGCGGCCCAAGGCCCCATGCACCGGATCTTCGAGAAGTACGGCATTCGCCCGACCTATGTGGTCGACTATCCGGTCGCCAGCCAGCGGGACGGGCTGGAGCCGCTCCGCGACCTACTCAAGGACGAAGCCTGCCTGATCGGCACGCAGCTCCATCCTTGGGTCAACCCGCCCTTCGACGAGGAAATCTCCGAACGCAACTCCTTCCCCGGCAACCTGCCGCCCGACCTGGAACGCGCGAAGCTGGCCGTGCTGACGAGTGCTATCGAGGACGGGCTGGGATTGACGCCGCGCATCTACAAGGCCGGGCGCTACGGTCTCGGCCCCCGGACTTTCCGGACCCTGACCGAGCTTGGTTATCAGATCGACATCAGCGCCGTTCCGGGCGCCGACCTGCGGACCCATCACGGCCCCGACTTCCGTCGGGTGGCCCCGCAGCCCTATTGGATCGGTCCGGCCGGCCGTCTGCTGGAACTGCCGCTGACGCGCGGCTATGTTGGGTTGCTCTCCGATTCGGGGCCTCGACTCGAAGGGGCACTCGAATCCCCCGTCGCCCAGGCCTGCCGGCTGCCCGGCGTGCTGTCCCGCTTAGGATTGATCGACCGGATCATTCTGACCCCGGAAGGAGTGCCGCAGGCCCAGCACATGGCGCTGGTCCGGGCGATGATTCGGCGCGGCCAGCGTATCTTCATGCTGTCGTATCACAGCCCGTCGATGGTGCCGGGAAACACGCCTTACGTCCGTACTCAAAAGGATTTGCGGACCTTCATGGACAGGGTCGAAGCCTTCTGC
>Ga0190275_10001508_pt1 | contig 17238 bp, 12 predicted proteins | sample Popmic550T_FD_133745 | JGI IMG/M metagenome (GOLD analysis project Ga0190275, IMG submission 133745) | Populus adjacent soil microbial communities from riparian zone of Yellowstone River, Montana, USA - 550 T | ecosystem: Environmental > Terrestrial > Soil > Riparian zone > Trees stand | place...
CAGGAAGCGCGTGGCCGGCTTGCCCGTCACGCCTCGCAGGGACTCGATCCGCAGCTGGTTGGCCCGCGCGGTGGGCTGATCCGCCGTCGCCTGGAAGTTGTAGAGCTCCAGCAGCGCCATCAGCGCCCCGGGATCCAGCAGCGAGCGCTGGTTCAGCGCCAGGTGCGACAACAGCCGCCAGTGCAGCTCCGAGCCCAGCGGCGGCCGCGCCGGCTTGCTCAGCGCGATGATGTTGCGGAACTTCGCCGTCGTAGGGGAGGCCGGCGTGGGCATGCTCAGATCGCCCACCTGCAGCCGGGTCGGCAGCGAGCGGTTGGTGCACGTCAGATCGATGGAGAGCGTCTCCTCTGCCACCACCGGCGCCACATCCCGCGGGCTGCCCAGCGACAGGAAGGTGTCGATGCCGTCATTGAGCGGCGACTGCGCCCGGCGCAGCCGGAAGAAGCGCGCGTTGTCCCCGCTGCTGTGCGCGAAGTCGAAGAAGGGCCGGTAGTCCAGCCGCTCGGTGCGCCCGGCCTGGAGGCCGGTGACGGTGTCCACCGAGTAGACCTCCATGTGCTCCGGATCCAGCCCGGCGGCGCGAAGCTGGTGCTCGTGCCCCAGCGATCCCACCTTGAGCGGATCCGCGGTGGTGGAGAACAGGTTCACCACCGGCGTGCAGTGCAGCCTGAAGATGTCCTTCGGCACGCGGCCGGGGAGCGGCGGTGGCCGCTCGAACTCGAAGATCAGCTCCAGCTTCTGGCCGGTGAGGCCGGCCGCCGCCTGAAGCCCCCTCACCTCCACGAAGAGGAACTTCTGCGGCATCGTGAAGTACTCCTGCAGCAGCCGGTAGCCCTCGGGGGCGCGCGCCGGCCACGGCAGCAGCTGATCCTCCGGCGAGAAGCCCACGGCGCGCAGCTTGCTCGGCGGCAGCCGCACCGGCTCGCTGCCAGCGGCGCCGCGCAACAGCACGCCCTTGCAGTGCCTCATCAGCCACACCATGAGCGTGGAGCTGACGGCCGGCTCGCCGTGGATGAAGAGGGAGAAGCCCTCCTCCTGGAAGATCTCGCTGCGCCCCTGCTCCGCCACCTGGAGCTGCACGCGCAGCACGGGCGACAGCTGCGTGGACTGATCCAGCACCGTCTCCACCAGCGTGAGCGGCAGCAGATCCACCGGCCGCGTGGTGCGGAACACGCACGTCGTCCCATCCACCGGCTTGGAGCCCACCTCCGCGCCCGCGGGGATCCGCGAGCGGCCGCGCAAGAGGCGCGCGTGCGGGCTGAACTCCACCACCGAGCACGAGGGCAGCACGCGCAGATAGTGGGGCAGCAGCAGATCCACCAGGCCGTGGACCACCTCGGGCACCGCGTCGTCAATGCGCTCGCGGATGCGCGCCGTCAGGAACGCGAAGCCCTCCAACAGCCGCTCCACGTCCGGATCGCCGCCACGCTCCACGAGCATGCCGGCCAGCGCGGGGTTGGCAGTCCCGAACGCCTTCCCCATCTCCCGAAGATATGCGAGCTCGCTCTGGTAGTACTTGCTGAACACCCGTGGCTCCCGCCTGCCGGCACGCTACCAGACCTCGACCTTGCCCCCCGGTGACATCTGCGTCCGGAACCGCAGCACGCCGCGGGCGCTGCGATCCGCGGGCTGCGCGGTGATCTCGAAGCGCAGCACCAGGGGATCCTCGTCCGGGACGTGGCGGACGCTGATGTTGCGCAGGCGCGGCTCGTACTCCAGCACCGTGGCGCGCATGGCCACCTGCAGCGTCTGGATGGCCGAGGGGAAGGTGTGGACCAGGTCCGTGAAGTCCACCACTCCGAAGCCCGGCACCGTCGCCGAGTCTCCTTTGCGCGTGTTGAGCAACACCCGAAGGTGCTCAACGATGGAAGAGGAGACGTCCACGCTGCGCGAGGAAGTCCCCTCTTCCGAGTCGATTCGTGACAGAAGGCCGCGCCCCGCCACTGTCGTGTCCTCTCCGAAGCCCGCCGCCGTGCGCCCGCTTCAGCCCTGGCGCACGGCGAGCGCGGGACTCAGCGCTGCTGATCCCAGGTGTCCTCGTGCGTCACGCCACCATTGGTGTACGTCCACCCGATGGTGTGGAACACGAAGGTGATCTCCTCGAGCGGCGGCTCGGTGGAGGTCGCCGGGACGATGGTGTCCGGTACCACCTGCTTGATGCTGGCGATGCGGCCCTTCTTGAATGCCACCGTGTAGAACTGCTCGGTGGTGCCGTCGCCGGTGGGGTTGGGGCGGAAGAACTTGAAGCTCGCGTCGATCGCCTGGTTCTCGCAGAGCGCCTTCATCAGCAGCGGCGAGGACTTGTCGATGCGCTTGCGGACCAGCAGCGGCTGGTACTGGCGGCGGCCGGTAGCGATACCGGAGCCGGCCTCGCGAGCGGTGATGACGGACTGCTCGTAGTAGACGCACTCGATCGAATCCTGCCGCCCGAGGCTCACCTGCGTGCTCTCACCCTTGATGTCCGTCCCGTTCGCCTTGAGGAACAGGTGTACTGTCTCGGCCATAGCTCTTCTCCTTCTCCTGCTTCAGCGTGATGACTGCGCGCTACAAGGAAGCTGCTTTCAGGGGCCCCCCCTCACAGCAGAGCCCGGACCTACGAGTATAGCCTCCGGCGCGGACAGAACCGGAGGCTCTCACGGGTAGGGGGTTTTCCCCCAACTCCGCTACTCCTTGTCCAGCTTGCCCACGAGGGACAGGGTGAACGAGGCGCCCATGTACTTGAAGTGTGGGCGCACCTGGAGGTTGCACCGGTACCAGCCCGGCTGGCCCTCCACGTCCTCAACCTTGATCTTCGCCGAGCGCAGGGGGCGCTTGGAGCGCACCGAGGGGGCCGGATCATCCATGTCCGCCACGTACTGGCCGATCCACTGGTTGAGCTCACGCTCCAGATCCGAGCGCTCCTTCCAGCTGCCGATCTGCTCGCGCTGCAGCACCTTCAGGTAGTGCGACAGGCGGGACATGATGAACATGTACGGCAGCTGCGTGCCCAGGCGGTAGTTCGTCTCCGCGGCCTTGCCCTCTGGGCTGTTGCCGAAGAACTTGGGCTTCTGCACGGAGTTGGCCGAGAAGAAGGCGGCGTTGTCCGACTCCTTGCGGAACACCATGCCGATGAAGCCCTCCTCGGAGAGCTCGTACTCACGACGCTCCGTCATGAGCACCTCGGTGGGGATCTTCGTCTGGATCTCGCCCATGGCCTCGTACTGGTGCAGCGGCAGGCTCTCCACCGCGCCACCGGACTGCGGGCCGATGATGTTCGGGCACCAGCGGTACTTGGCGAACGAGTCCACCACGCGGCTCGTCAAGGCGACGGAGGCGTGGCCCCACAGGTAGCGCTCGTGGTGGCCGATGACGTCCTCGTTGAAGTTGAAGGACTTCACCGAGATGGTCTTCTCACCGTAGGGCAGCCGCAGCAGGAAGCGCGGCATGGCCAGGCCCACGTAGCGGGCGTCCTCGCTCTCGCGGAAGCTGTGCCAGCGCGCGTACTGAGGACCCTCGAACAGCGACTTGAGATCCTTGAGGCCCGGCAGCTTCAGGAAGGAGGTCTCCCCGAAGAACTCCGGCGACGTGTTGGCGATGAACGGCGTGTGCGCCATGGCCGCCACCGAGGCGCACTTCTGCAGCAGGGCGATGTCCTCCGGGCCCGGCCCGAAGTCGAAGTTGGCGCAGATGGTGCCGTAGGGCTTGCCACCGAAGACGCCGTACTCGTTGGAGTAGACCAGCCGGTAGAGGCCGGACTTCACCGTCTCCGGAGCGTCCTCGAAGTCCGTGAGCAGATCTTCCTTGGTGGCATTGAGCATCTCCACCTTGATGTTCTCGCGGAAGTCCGTCCGGTCGATGAGGAACTTCAGCCCGCGCCAGGCGGACTCGAGCGCCTGGACCTTGGGGTGGTGGAGGATCTCGTTGACCTGGGCGCTCAGCCGGAGGTCCACCTCGGCGATCATCGCGTCCACCAGGGCCTTGTCCACGCGCTCCGCAGAGCGGCCTGGGGCCAGCATCTCCGCGATGAACGCCTGGACACCCTTCCGGGCGACGTCATAGCCGTCGTCGCTCGGCTTCATCTTCGTCTCAGCCAGGATCTCGTCGAGCAGAGATCCCTGGGCATCGACTGTCGTTGCTGCGGCGGTACCCGCCTTGGCTTCAGTGCTCATCCGTGTTCACGCCTCTCTCAGGTTGCTTGCGGGGCCGTGGCCCTACTCAGCCTTCTTGCCGTCCGCGCCCAGTCCCAGCTCGGCCATCAGCTTCTGGCGACCCTCGGTATCACCCAGCAGCGCCTGGATCTTCTTGCGGAAGGCCGGCACGTTGCCCAGGGGGCCCTTGAGGGCATTGAGCGCCGCGCGCAGCTCCAGCAGCTGCTTGAGCTGAGGCACCTGGTTGACGATGCCCTCCGGGGTGAAGTCCGCCAGCGTGGAGAACTTCAGCGAGACCGACATCTCCGCGCCCTTCTCACTGGAGAGCTTGTCGGCCACGTTGGCGTCCAGCCCGAGGTTCTGCTTGGCCATCACCTCATTGAAGTTGGACTTGTCGATGTTGATCGGAGCGCGCTCCTCGACAGGACGATCGTCCTTGCGCCCGATGTAGTCGCCCACCATGAGGATCTTGAGCGGCAGCTCGATCTCCGCCTGCGCGCCTCCGGTCTCGGACTTGTAGACGATGTTGACGCGCTCTTTCGGCGCAACAGACCCTTCCTTGCTCACCTCATGACCTCCTGGTTGGAAACCGCATGGTCCCGCGCGAACTCACTGTAAGGGGGCCCCCTCTCACAGAGTCACCCTCAGGGCAGCGCTGGGATCGATCAGGCACAGGCGATGATACCGGGCGTTGAACTCCGAGACCAGTCCTTCACCCGCTTTAGGCTGGGGTCGGGAAACCCCCAAGAGGCCCTCCAGGCACTCCGCCGCGAGTACTGGCTCCCACATGTCCAACCCTCGCTCGACAGCCTCTCGATCGAGCGCCTCGTAGAGGGCCCGGGCCACGTTGGGCTGGCCGCTGGCGGCGCAAAGTTTTGCGAGCGCCAGCCGTGCCCTGAAACGTCTGCGACTGGACGTGGCGCCCTCCACGCGCTTCTGGAGGAGCCCGATCGCCTCGGGGGCCTTGCCTGCACCCAGCAGCTTGCGGGCCTCGGTGAGCGCCTCCTCCTCCTCGTCGCCGTCCTCTGCCTCTCCCCTGCCGGTCGAGGATGCGCCCCCCGACGCGGCAGGTGGGGTCAGCTCCGAGTCCAGCCACGCCCGCGTCTCCCCGCTCGCCGCGGGTGAGCCATCTCCGAAGAGGAACTTGGGCACCGAGGGCATGCGCTTGAGCCAGGAGCCCAGCTCTCCCAGCAGCGCCTGGCGCGCGGGCCCGAAGGTGGGCCCCAGCTCCGCCAGCGCGCGGGCACTCAGGGAGTGCAGATCCACCCAGAAGCGGTACTGCATGAGGGCGGACTCGGCCTCCTCCAGCACCTCGGCCCACTTGCCATTGGCCGCCATCTTCTCGAGCTGCGTGCGCAGCGCCGGGGGCGGCGCGGGGATCGACGTCTTCCCGCTGGCGTCCGCGGGCGGCGGCTGGACCAGGTGCAGGTACAGGCCCACGCGCAGCATCCGGTAGGACTGAGGGTCGGTGGCCACCGCGCGCCGCAGGGTGCTCGCCGCATTGATCAGCGCCGTGCCCGTCTGGCGCAGGAAGTCGGAGACCCCCTCTGTGCCGGACAGCGCTGCCACGGGTGGCAGATCGCTGACGGCCGGGGCCGCCGCGGGCACCGTCACCGGAGGAATGGACGGCGGCGGAGGGACCGAGGTGGTGGGCTTGGCCTGGACCGGTGGAGGCGGCGGAGGGGGCGCAGCCTCCGCGGGCAGCGAGGCCTTGAGGCGCTGCACGCTCTCCAGCAGCGGCCGGACGGCGGGACCGTTGGCCTCGAACTTCTGCCGGGCGACCTCCGCCAGCCGCGCGGCGGCCACATCGAGCGCCTCGACGCGCTCTCGTGCGCCGCCGTCGAGCGGAGTGTCGGCCAGCGTCTGGGTGGTGCGCTCAATGAGCCAGCCCAGGGCATTGGCGCGGCCGCGCATGCGGGTCAGCTCCGGGAAGAGGCCCGGCCAGTACCGATCCATGATCTCGGAGACGAGCACCAGACCCGTGGCCAGCCCATCCAGCCCCTGCGTCTGGTAGAGGCCGAAGGCCAGATACGTGGCGATGCGCAGATCCTTGGAGACGGACTGGAGCACCTTGCCGCTGGAGTCGAGCACCATGGCCCAGTCCACGGCGCCACCCGTCACGGACTCGAGCTTGGTCATCTCGGCGACGACGGCCTCGTACTGAGGGTTCGTCTTCGCCGCGGCGCCGGCCGGAGCCGCCGCGGAGCAGGGCTCGATCCAGCTCTTGGCCTTCTCCCGCAGTTGATCGATCGAGACTGGCATGTCACCTCTCCCCCATGTTGCTGCTCAGCTCGTGAACGCCAGGATCAACGTCTCCGTCGTGGCGCTCTCGTCATCGAGCGCGCTCCGCTGCTTGGTAGTGAGCGCCTGCTTCGCGGTCTCGATGGCGTTGGTTGCCTTCGTGCGCAGCGGCCAGAGCTTCATGCTGGAGTGATCGGCCTTGGCCAGGTGAATCAGCAGGGTCGATGACGGCGGCCCGAGCGACACCAGCAGCCGTGGGCTTGGCCCGAGGTGCCAGAAGAGGGCCGGCGTCATCGCGCGCCACTGCAGCATCCGCCGCGCCAGCTCCACCCACGGGTAGGGCCCCACCGCTTCCGGAAAGGGGCAGTCCAGCGTCACGCCGGGCTTGGAGGGCTCCTTCCCGCGCTCGGCCGCGCACGCCATCATGAAGGTCCGGAAGGCGTAGTACTTCGTGAACGCCGGAGCGCCATCCCCGCTGAACAGCGCCGTCATGGCCGAGGCGGGTGCCGCCAGCACCCTGCGCCGGTAGGTCTCCGCGGCGCCGGAGTCCCCGCTGGCGTGAGCGCCCAGGGCCTCCACCCGCTTGCCCAGCTCGTCCGCGGACAGCTTCGCCGCGTCCGCCAGCAGCTGCCGCGCGCCGTCAAAGAAGGCCTGGTGCGAGCCGTACAGCGTCGCGGCGTTGCCCGAGATCGGCCCCAGATCCACCGGCACGAAGACGGTGAGCGGGAACTGCCGGCCCACCTTGTCGCTGCTGGGGGCCATCATCCCGAGCAGGGCCTGGCGGCCGCCGGCGGCGCTGTAGACGAAGCAGATGGGCTCAGCCGGGAGCGTGAGGTTGGCGCGCCGGACGGCCTCGTGGCCCTCCTCCAGCCACTTGTGGAACTGCGCCGAGACCGGATCCGCGGCGTTCCAGCGGATGAAGTCCCCCTGGCAGGGAGCCTTGCCCAGCAGCGCGACGCTGTTTGCTTTCACTCCGAACATCCGGCTCCCCTTCCGATCGTCCGCGGGGGCGTCACTCCGGCAGCGCGGAATGGCTGAAGCACCGCCGTCGCTGGCCCTGGGGACGTACCGAAGAAAGGCGTGGCGGTGCGCTCGGGCTTGAAGTCGATCACCACCTCCGACTTCGTCTGAGGCATCTTCCACGTCATCGTGAAGACGCGAGAGCCCTTGTCGATCTGGGCCGCGCCCTCCTCCATGAGGCGGAACAGGCCCCACTCGCCCTCGCGGATGAGCTCCTCGGGGCCGCTGCTGCGCGGGCTGCGCACCTTGATGAAGGCGCCCGAGGTCTTCCCATCCCCCGGCCAGATGAACTGCGTCCACCGCTCCGGCTCGTTCTTGTAGACCACCTCCTTGCCGTCCACCGAGAAGGTGATGGACGACAGCTGCGGCGAGGGCCGGATGCTGATGGAGAACTTCATCTGCGGCTCGGCGCCGTTGGGGGAGAACAGCGAGGTGGAGATGTCATAGGAGCGCTTGAGGTAGTTGAGCAGCACGGGCTGCAGCGAGGTGCCGCCCAGCTTCCGGATGAACTGGAACTTGTCGCCGGCCCGCCGCACGTCCTCCTTCAGCGACGTCTCGAAGTAGCCCCACATCGTGCCGCTGCCCGGCCGGTAGAACTCGCCCACGTCCGCGAGCGCCGCGTCATGGCCGTTGCGGTTGAAGGGATAGCGATTGGCCAGGTTGCGCTTGAAGGAGTCCACGATCTCGCTGCACCAGCTCTGGTTGATGGCAGTGCCCGCCTCGCGGCTGGCCAGCGAGGTGGCGGCATCCAGCGGCGGCATCAGCAGCTTGCCGAGCAGCGGCCGGATGTTGGGATCCTCCTGCCCATTGACGAGCGACTGGATCTGCACGCGGGCCGTGGCCAGCCGGGAGCCCAGCGCCTTGCCCTCCGAGGGGTTCTCCAGGAACTGGCGCAGCGCATCCCGGATGAACACCAGCTGCTCCTGGTAGAGATCCAGCTGCACGGACTCAGGCGGCGAGTCGGGCGTGGCCGGGGGCGGCGCCACGCCGAACTTCACCAGCGAGTCAAAGGCGGCCTGCACATGGGGCGGTGTGTACACGAGCTCGCCCGTGTCCTCGGCGGAGTTCGCAGCGAACTTGATGCCCGCGTTGATGCCGTCCTTGGCGTCCTTGGGGGCCCCCTTGTTGATCTTGTCCTTGAGCTTCTTGAGGAGATCGTCCCCCAGATCTTCCGTCGCGCTCTTGTTCGGCAGCTTGGTGTTGTACCCAAGCGCCTGGAACAGGCGCGCCAGCGGCGGTGGCTTGCCTCGGGTGAGCTCCTCCAGCGCCGCGAGGACTTCGGCGTTGGAGCCCGGCCGTGCCACCTCGATGCTGCCGAGGAAGGTCTGCCACTCGGTGATGTACTGCTCGAAGTAGAGCGACGAGAGCGCCCTGATGAGCCGCTCGATCTCCGCGTCGGTGGAGTCCTTGGTGGTGCGGCTCAGGACCCACAGATCCGCATTCTGCAGCGGCGACTCCAGCCTGTCCCGCACCACCTTGTCCCAGCCCCTGCGCGTGAAGGCGCCGCGCACCAGGCCCTTGGACTTGATGTTGGAGGCGGTGCCTCCCAGGATGTTGGAGAGCTTCAGATCGGCGTCGCGGCCCACGTCCGCGATGATCTGGTTGAGCAGCAGCCGCTCGAAGGGGAGCTTGCCCAGGGCGGTCCGGGTGTCGTTGATGATCTTGTCGTTGCGGTTGAAGGCCAGCGACGGCTCCTGCGCCAGCAGCTTCACGTACAGATCCAGGTGCTCGCCGAGGATGCGCTGGCGGTCCGCGCTCTCCGCGAAGCCGGAGCGGTTGGCCCAGCGGCTCACCAGGTTGGCGACGATCCACGCCCGCTCGTTCTCCCCGAGCGGCGGCTCCGCCTCCGTGCGCGGGCCCGTGAGCAGCAGGTTGAGCTTGAGCATGCTGAAGTAGCGCGCGTACTCACGCTCGTCCGGCTGCGCCTCCTCACCCTCGTGCTTCTTGGCGAAGGCCGCCAGATCCTTCATGTCCTGCGCCAGCACCGTCTCCACGAAGGTGCGCCGGACCGCGGCCCCGTAGAACTTGCGCAGCGGCTCGAAGAGCGCGCTGCCCCGGTACATGCCAAAGCGCATGCCCGTGGGTGGCCCCTCGTCCTCCCACTTGAGCAGCTCGTCGAGCCTGTCGCGCAGCACACGCAGATCCTCCACCGCGATGGAGGCCGTGGAGGTGCTCGCCTGGCTGCTCTGCTGCGCCTGGAAGAGCTTCCGGGTGTCCTGGATCATCGACCGGTTCTGGAAGAAGGCGATCGTCGGGAACAGGAGGATCAGCAGGGCCAGCACCAGCGCGCCGCCCGCATAGGCGTACTGGACTTGCTTCTGGCGCCGATCCTCGGCCGTGCTCTGCACCGCCAGATCCTGATCCGGGAAGATGACGTTGGCGAAGACGTCGCGCAGGAAGTAGCTGCGCGCCTCCACCGCGGGCTTGTTGCTGGACTCCAGCGAGCGCCGGATGCCGAAGGCGTCCGCCATCGCGTTCATCACGCGATCGATGGGGCTGCCCTCCTGCGTGCCGCTGTTGAAGTACACCCCGCGCATCACCGGCGAGTCCTGGTACACGTTCTCCGCGAAGAGCGTCTGCACCATGGCCGCGATGTTCTCCCGCAGGCCCTCGAACTGCTGCGGGAAGCGATAGATGCGCTCGCGCGTCTCCGGGTGCCGCTCCTCGCCCATCCGCTGGATGGAGCGCTGCTCCACCACCTCGGACATCTCGTCGAAGCGCTCCTTGAAGACCGCGCCCAGGTCCTCGCTCTTGTCCATCACCGGGGCGGTGAAGCCCCAGATCTGCCCCCGGTCCGACTTGGACAGATCCCCGAAGACGTCCACGAAGCCGGCCAGCAGGTCGCACTTGGTGAACATGAGGTAGACAGGGACGATCATCTTCAATCGCTCCATCACCTCGTCCAGGCGCTCGCGCAGCCGCTGCGCCAGTTGGATGCTCTCCTCCTCGTCAATGCCGATGATGTCGCCCACGCTCACCGCGATGATGAGGCCGTTGACCGGCTTCTTCGTGCGGTTGCGCTTGAGCATGTCCAGGAAGGAGAACCACTCGTCCCGGTCATCGTCCTCGGTGGTGTAGCGGCCGGCGGTGTCGAGGATCACCGCCTCGTTGGTGAGCCACCACTCGCAGTTGCGCGTACCGCCCACGCCCTTCACGCCGCCACCGCGCGAGGACAGGTACGGGAACTTGATGCCCGAGTTGCGCAGCGCCGTGCTCTTACCGGAGCCCGGCGGGCCGATGATCATGTACCAGGGCAGGACGGAGAGGGCCTCCTTGCCACCCCGGCCCCGCGCCAGCTTGGAGGTCTTCAGCGCCGCGATCGCCTTGGCGAACTCGGCCTGCATCTGCTGGACCTCTTCCTGCAGATCCGGCCGGGCGTTGGCGGCGTGCGCGTCCGCCTGGGCCGACAGCGCCTTCTCGATGTCTCCCGCGGCCTTGGCGGCCTTGATGTGCCGCACCGCGACGAGCGCGATCAGGCCCACGATGATGAGCGTGGTGGCCACGATGGCGATCCAGATCGGCAGCTGGAACACCAGCACCACCGCCCAGAGAATCGCGGCCGCCAGCGCGGCGAAGATGTACTTGAGCATCCGCGGGCTCCCTTAGGGCTTGGCAGCCGGGGCTGGAGAAGAAGAGGTGGTGGAGGCGGCCTCGATCTCCTCGACGAGCGAGGAGACGCTGCTGCTCAACCCGAGCCGCAGCCCGCCGTACACGAGCAGCGCGAAGACGACGACGCCCCCGGAGATGGCCACCAGCGGCAGGGTCCGCTTGGCCGCCTTCAGGTTGCCGGCCGGCCTGTCCCCGTTGGGTGACAGCGTCTCCGAGTCGAACTTGAAGGAGGGCGCCAGATCCCGCTGGAGCTGCTCGATGAGCTGCATCAGCTCCAGCTCGCCGCCGCGCACCCGGTAGCGGCCCTGGAAGCCGAAGATGAGGCACAGGTAGTAGGCGCGCAGCGCCTCCGTGCGTTGGCGATCCTTGCGGATCTCCTGGAGCTTGGTGAAGAAGCCCTCGCCGGCGCGGTTCTCCTTGAAGTACTGGAACTGCAGGAGGTTGGAGAGCCAGTAATCGCGGAACTCGTCGGACTTGCCCAGGGCCAGCTCGTCCGCCAGCGCGACGAGGGCGTAGGCGATGTCATCCACGTCCTGCTGCGGCAGCCCCTCGTCCCGGGCGTTGCGCATCATCTCGGTGACGAACTTGCGCAGGCGCTCCTGCACCTGCTCCGGCGCGGGCAGCGCGCCAGGCTCCGCCTGGCGGATCTGCAGCAGCGCGCCGAAGCAGTCCTTGGTGATGAGATTGAGCCGGTCCATGGGTACCTCAGCGCCCCCTGCTGCCTTCCTTCTTCCCGGGCACGGCCATCAGCTCCAGCTTGGTGCGCGAGGGATCGAAGGGCTGGGGCAGGTAGATGGCGAGCGTCTGATCCTTGACGGCGTCCTTCCAGTACCGGTCGGTGATATCGAGCGAGAAGTAGACGACCCTCGGCCTGACCGGGATCTCGGGCGGAGGCCGGAACGTCACCACCAGGGGGACACCGGGCGTGGCGGCCTGGATGATGTTGTGGATCTCGTCCCAGCTGGCGATCTTCGCCAGTGCGGGGAGCTGGTCAGCCGTCTGCTGCTCGGTCACCTCGCTCTTCACCGCGAGGATGAACTGGGTGCAGCGCGCCAGCCGCTCATCCTCGAGCCGCCCCAGGTGCATGCCGTCCTTGCGAGACTCCAGCGGAATGGCGACGGACTGCTCGATCGCCACCGAGCGCAGCAGCCCGTCCAGCTTGAGGAAGAGCCCCTCGAAGGTGGCGCGCAAGTTGGTGTACTGGAACTTGGGCAGGTTGGCCGGATCCGAGTCCGTGGAGAACGTGGAGAGCTGACCGGCGGCCTGGCACAGCAGCAGGTAGAGGAACTGCGGCGACATGTCTGCCGCCTCCACCGCGTGGGCCACCTGGGGGATGAGCCCGTTGAGCGCGCTGAGCTGCAGGAACTTCGTCACGTCCGCGCCGGTGAACTCCAGCGAGGCCTCGTCCCGGTGACGGCGCGTGTCGGACAGCTCGCGCTGCTTGCCGTGCATGGACTTCAACAGCTGCCGCAGGTTGGCCAGGATGTAGGCCGAGGCGGAGACGCGCAGGCTCGGGGGAATGTACGAGGGTGCCAGCACCGCGGCACCCGTCTTGTCGCGCATCAGCTCCGCGATCTTGATCACCTCATAGTCCTCACGCGGCTCGGTGCCGAAGAGGAAGCGGATGTTGCGCTGCGCGAAGGAGACGGCGGACATGGACTCAGTGGTGATCAGATCCGCCACCGAGCGGTTCACCACGCTGAAGCGCGGCGCCGTGGTGGAGCCGTTGGGCTCGCCGTAGCTGGCCACGCCGTCACGCTCGCGCGCCACACCCAGGTACACATCGAGCGACTTCTTGGAGGCGCCGAAGTGCTCCTCGACGGGACGACCCGGCGGCTCCTCGGACTGGCCGCGCTCGAAGGTGACGGGCAGCCCGTCCGGGAGGACGCCGAAGAAGCGCAGCAGCTGGAACTGCCCTGCCGCCAGCGCCTTGTCGTCCACCTCCAGCTCCACCACGCCCCAGTCATAGGGCGTCATGGCGCCCAGCCGGGCCGACAGCAGGGACTCGTGGTACAGGTCCGCCTGCTGGAGGTGCTGGGGATTCATGAACATCCCCTCGGACCACACGACGCGCTGCGGAATCTTCATCCTCGCCCCTCCGCCCGGCCCCGGGCCTCAACCCGGTAGTCCTCGAGATAGAAGTGAAGCGGAGGCGGCTGCGCCCCTGGCTTCTTCGCGGCGGCGCACAGCTCGGGCGTCACCTCCTGCAGCCGCAGGACCGAGCGCCACACCTGGCCCGCGGGCCGGCGGAAGACGCCCAGCACGACGACGTAGGTGGCCTTGGGATCGCGCGCCAGCTGCCGCGTCAACGTCTGGCCCGGCTGGAGCGTCAGCTCGTCCGAGGCGATCAGATCGTCCTCGAGGACCTCCTTGGAGCGCTGCCACACGTCCTGAAACTCCGACGCCTCCAGGCGGCGGATGTCCTTGAGCTGGAGCACCTGGACAATCGTCGACAGGGAGTTACCCCGGTCGTCCGGATTGAGGCGCTCGCTCGCTTCGAGGAGGACAGCGATCGGCGGAGGCTCCTTGCAAGGCGCGACTGGCGGCGGTGTTGTCGCACAGGCACTCAGCCATACCGCGGCCCCGAGCACGAGCGTCACCCGCCCCAGGAATCCTCCCCAGCTGCCTCCGATCTGCCGCCACCTCCCGGCCAGCATGCAAACCCCTGTCAGAACACGTAGAAAAGCGGCTGAACGCTGCCACACAGAAACGTCCAGTTCAAGGCAGCTTGCCACTTCGGCGGGGCTCCCGGGAGGCGCTGCGCACAGGGTATACGCCCTTCGGCCCACCCTCCTGGACCCTGCGAGTGGGGCCACGCTTCTCGGCGCCCGCGGCTCCCTGGGAGCGAGCCATGACGTGGGGAGTGGGGTGGATGCTACTTCGCCTTGGCACCCGTGAGGTAGTCCACCGCCAGGTTCGCGAGCAGCCGCACACCCATGGGGAGTGCGCGCTCGTCCGCCTGGAAGCGAGGCGAGTGGTTGGCCGGAGCGCTCTTGGGATCCTGGCCTTCGGGCGTGACGCCGAGGAAGAGGAACATCCCGGGGATGCGTTGCTGGAAGGCGGAGAAGTCCTCGGACGTGGTGGTCTGCCGGCCGGGGGCCAGGGCCTTTCCGGCGACCCGCTCCAGCGTGGGGCGCATGCGCTCCACGAGTGCAGGTTCGTTGTAGGTGACGCCGTTGCCAGCGCGGATCTGCACCTCTGCCGTGGCACCCGCGCTCTGCGCGATCCCTTCCGCCACCTGGCGCACGCGCTCGTGGATCCGCTTGCGCATCTCCTCATCGAAGGTGCGCAGAGTCCCCTGCATGGTGACCGTGTCGGGGATGATGTTGCCGCGGACGCCGCCGGTGATGCTGCCGATCGTGACGATGGCGGGGCTGGCAGTGAGATCCACCTGGCGGCTCACCACGGTCTGGAGCCCGAGCACGATCTGTGATGCGACGACGATGGGGTCCACGCCCGCCCACGGCATCGCGCCGTGCGTCTGGCGGCCACGCACGACGATGGTGAGCCCATCGGAGCTGGCCATGACCCCACCCGGCCGGTAGAACACCTCGCCCGCTCGGGAGCCGCTGAAGACGTGCAGGCCAAAGATGGCGACGGGCGCGGGGTTGTCGAGCACGCCATCCCGGATCATGGCCACTGCGCCGCCAGGCCCCGTGCCTGAGGCCTCCTCGGCTGGCTGGAAGATGAACTTGACCGTGCCCGGCAGCGTGGCGCGCATGTTGGCGAGCACCTCCGCCGCACCCATGAGCATGGCGACGTGCATGTCATGGCCGCAGGCGTGCATCACGCCGACCTCCTGCCCGTTGAATCGGCCGCGCACGGTGGACTTGAACGGAAGATCCACCTCCTCGGTCACCGGGAGCGCGTCCATGTCGGCTCGGAGCGCGACCACGGGCCCGGGCCGCCCTCCGCGGAGCACGCCCACCACGCCCGTGCCGCCTACCCCGGTCCGGACCTCGATTCCCAGGCGACGAAGGTGGTCAGCCACCAGCTGCGCTGTGCGCTTCTCCTCGTAGGAGAGCTCGGGGTGTTGGTGAAAGTCTCGCCTCCACGCCACCACCTTGGCTTCCACACTGGCGGCATGGCGGTCCACCTCCCGAGAGAGAGGGGGCTGAGCGGCAGCCGGAGAAGCCAGCAGAAGCGCGGCGAGACAGAGAGCAGCGGAGCGTGGAATCAGGAGAGAGCGGTGCATGCGGCGTTCAGACTACCTCCCCTGAGCAAGAGCGGGGCGGAGACGAATGGGGGGCGAGTCTGGAGCAGGAATGATCCAGTCCTTGGAAGCCAGCCCATCCACCTCTCTTGCCAGGTCCACTGCAGGATCCACGAAGACCGCCGCGGGGCGCCCGTTCAGTGATGCGCTCGCGTCTGCATGTACCTCGACAGGGCCCTTGCCCGCCGCCTCGAAGTCGCGGGCAATGCGCCGAGCGAGCTGCAGGATGAGATCCGGCTGCACGGACATCTCCCGCTCCTGAATCGGCGTGAGGTACTGGCGGGGAGGCACATGCCACTCCCTGCCGGTAGCCGGGGAGCGCACCACGAAGGTCACGCTCCCGTTCTTTTCCCGCGCCATCACCCGCCACGAGAAGCGCATCCCTTGCTCGTGCCAGAGGACGTTGCCGCCGTAGAGGTGAGTCCTCAGCGGCAGGACGAGCTGGAGGACGCCATAGGCCACCGCCGCGCCCAGAGCGAGCCGGGCCTTCCAGCCAGGAGCCGCCAGGGCAGGCGCCTCGAGCCTCTCCGGCTGCACCTGTGAGTGAGACTCCCTCCGGAACACAGCGCGCAGGCGCTCGCCCCACCACCGCGGCCAGGAGGAATCGAAGAAGACCAGCGCGGCGGTGACCATGATCACCGGGAACATCCCGATGGGGAACAGCGCCCACGTGGCCGCGTGGAAGGCCAGCACCACGGCATACGCGAACGGGCGCACCCTCCGCATGAGCAGGAAGAAGACGATGGTCGTGTCGAAGAGGAACCCCGACCAAGCCGCGCCGTACGCGACCCACCGCTGATCCAGGAGCGGCCCCACGAGCGGGAGGCTCGTCCGTGCCGAGAGCCAGATCTGCAGCGGCTGAGCATGGATCAACCAGTCGCTGGTGAGCTTGGCCAGCCCGGCGAACACATAGACCACGCCCACCTGGAAGCGCAGCAGGTACGTGCACCATGCCGGCAGCCAGTCCTGCCGCAGCGACGGGTTCCTCCACGCATCCAAGGAGAAGGCCCGGTGCGCTGGGATGAAGCAGAGGAGCCCCGCCAGCAGGCTCACCAGGTAGTAGTGGTTGAGGTAGGTGGTGACGTCCACGAGCTGGACGTACGTGAACGTGATGAAGAGCAGCGCTATCGCCACGCGGTAGTAGAGGCCCAGCGCCACGCAGAGCCCCAACACTCCCAGCGCCGCGAAGACGGCGTGGATCCACGGGGCAGAGAGCGCGGGCAGCCAGCCGAAGCCCCAGTAGGAAAAGTGGAACTTCGGCCGGACGAAGAACTCGTCGACCCAGCCGTAGGCAAGGAAGCGCGCCGCGGACACCGTGACCATCAGGCCAAACGCCACCCGGAAGACCGCCAGGGCCGCGATGTCTCGCGGCGCAAGCAGGCGCTCCCAGAGGCGGCTGGCCTCACGACGCCCACTCCCCTCCTGCTCAGTCATTGTCCCCTTCCAGGGACTGGGGAAGCTCGAGATCCAGCACCGTGACCAGCTCGGTCTTGAGGACGTCCGTCACTGCCTTGAGCGCGTCGTAGAACGCACGCACCGAGGCCTTGTCCTGAGCGAGCGCCTGCGCCAGATCCGGCTCGTCCACCGCAGCGAGCGCGGCCTCGGTCGCGACCAGCCGCTCGCGCAGCTTCGCCGCCATCGGCTCGGAGCCCACCGCCTCCAGCAGATCATCGAACCCCTTCCCCACAAACCCCTCACCGCATCCCTCGGCCACTCGCCGGAAGCCCACCAGATTGGCGCGTAAGTTCGCCTTCGAGCGCGCTGCGAAGCGCGACTCCAGCTGCTCCGGGCACGTCTCCGCATCGCACTCCCGGAGGCCTAGCGGACGGGCAAGCTTCATGTCCTTCACCTCGCGCTCCAGATAGAAGAGCGCGTCACTCACGGAGTTCAGCGCCAGCTGGACCGACGGGTACACCGCGTTGTCCGGGCCGGCCGTCTCCAGCGTCCCCACGAAGTTCCCCTTCGCCGGATCCCACGCGTCCACGAGCTGCCCCGCGCGGACCTGCACCTCCCTGGCCGCCGCGGCGG
>Ga0190275_10001509_pt1 | contig 17233 bp, 14 predicted proteins | sample Popmic550T_FD_133745 | JGI IMG/M metagenome (GOLD analysis project Ga0190275, IMG submission 133745) | Populus adjacent soil microbial communities from riparian zone of Yellowstone River, Montana, USA - 550 T | ecosystem: Environmental > Terrestrial > Soil > Riparian zone > Trees stand | place...
ATTCGGGGGATTCGGGGGATTCGGGGGATTCGGGGGATTCGGGGGATTCGGGGGATTCGGGGCGATTCGGGGCGATTCGGGGCGATTCGGGCGCGGCGGGGTTGGCGTAAGTGCGCCGACGCGTGAGGGATGCACGCCCGGAGGGCCGGGAACGCGGCGGCCCGCCCGCGCCGTCACTTCCGCCTGAGATGAAGCCGGGGCGGGCCGCCGTGGGCCCGGCTGCGTTGGGCACGGCGGTATCGTGCCTTACGCAGCGCGCAGCCCGGCCCCGCGCAGCGGGGACACGCCCAACCGCGCTGTTGCGAACCCGTCCGACGCGAGGCTACTTCAGCTCGGGACGCGGCCGCCCGTACTCGGCCCGCAGCTCCGACACCCAGTGAGGCCGCGAGCGCGCGCTGAGGTCGTAGCCGCGCTCCAGGCACTCGAGCATGCAGTCGCTCGTTTCGCGGCGCGGCTCGGGGCGCAGGTCGTGGATGAGCACCACCAGCGCCGCCGAGGCGTCGTGGTAGCTGACCTCGCCGGTGGAGAGCGCCGCGTGCTGCAGGTACCACTTGCGCAGGCGGCGCAGCGTGGGCGAGTACGGCGCGGTGCCGAGCAGGAACTTCTTGAGCCCGGTGGGGCTCATCCCGATCTCGCGCGCCACGCCGCGCAGCGACGTGCTCTCCACGCGCGCGGCTGCCATCTCGCGCAGGTGCTGCACGGTGGCCTCTCGGTTGTGCGGAACGGGGCTCGTGTGATCCATCACCAGGCTCCTCCTCATGCATCGGGGGCTGCATGCATACGGTGTTTGTTCGGTATGGAAGATAAAGCCGTACAAACACCGAAGCAAGTGTCGCGTGCCGGCGTAAAGGTGTGCCCGGTGTGCACTTGAACCACTTTCCCACAGCCGCTCCCCGCTAAACCCCGCTCCCGGTGGAGTTTCGTGGGCGATGAGTCCCCGCGGCACGGATATGGATCGGCGCCTGCGGAAACACCTGGAACCAACCCTGCGTCCCGAAGTGCACGCGCGGTAACGCGTCTCGCCGCGCCGAGGCGAATCTCTCCACGTCCCCGAAGGGTCTTCTCCATGCGCCGAACGATGCTCGCCGCCGCACTGGCCCTCGCCGCACCCGGCGCCGCATGGGCCCAACCGGCCGGCGCGCCGGGCCCGCGGGTGGAGCCGTGCATGCTCCCGGGCGTGGGCGCGGCACGGTGCGGATCGCTGGAGGTGTGGGAGAACCGGGCGGCGCGGAGCGGGCGGAAGATCGCGATCCGCTTCGCGGTGCTCCCCGCCACCGGCACCGCCACGGGCGACCCGCTGGTGCCGATCGCCGGCGGGCCCGGGCAGGCGACCATCCCGATGGCCGGGTTCGTGGTCCAGGACCTGGGCGCGCTGCGCGACTCGCGCGACATCCTGCTGGTGGACGCGCGCGGCACCGGCGGCTCCAGCGCGCTGCGCTGCGTGCTGTACGGGCCCGCGCCGAACGACTTCCTGGGCGACTTCTTCCCCGCCGACCGCGTGCGCCGGTGCGCGGCCGAGTGGCGCGGCCGCGCCGACCTGGGGCAGTACACCAGCGACAACGCGGCCGACGACCTGGACGACGTGCGCGCCGCGCTGGGCTACGAGCGGCTGAACCTGTACGGCACCTCGTACGGCACGCGCGGCGCGCTGGTGTACATGCGCCGGCACCCCGCGCGCGTGCGCAGCGCCATCCTGACGGGCGTGGTGCCCACCGGCGCCCGGATCCCGCTGCGGCTGGCGGCAGATGCGCAGCGCGTGGTCGACGGCGTCATCGGCGAGTGCGAGCGCGAGCCGGCGTGCGGCGCGGCCTTCCCCGGCGTGCGCGGCGACCTGCGCGCCGTGGTCGAGCGGCTGGCGCGCGGCCCGGTGGTGGTGACGGCGGCGGACCCGGTGACCGGCGATCCGGTGACGTTCCCGCTCACGCGCGATCTGTTCGCCGAGGGGCTGCGGTACATGACCTACTCGGCCTCGACCGCCTCGTACGTCCCCGCCGTGCTGCACGCCGCCGGGCGCGGCGACCTGGCGCCGGCCGCCACGCAGGCGCTGTTCGGCCGCCGCGTGATCCTGAGCGACGCGAACGCCACCGGGGTGTACCTGTCCATCACCTGCACCGAGGACGTACCCTTCTTCGACGAGGCCGAGGGGGTGCGGCTGGCCCGGGGCTCGTACCTGGGCGCCTCCCGGGTGCGCAGCCAGAAGGCCGCATGCGCCGAATGGCCGGTGCGCCCGGTGGAGCGTGCTTTCCTGGAGCCGGTGCGCTCCGACGTGCCGGTGCTGATCCTGACCGGCCAGTGGGACCCGGCCACCCCGCCCGCGCAGGGCCACGAGGCGCTGCGCACGCTCCCCAACGGCCGCCACCTGGTGATCCCCAGCGCCGGCCACGGCTTCAACGGGGTCTCCGGATACCGCGAGTGCGTGCCGCCGCTCCTGGTGCGCTTCGTCCGCACCGCCGACGCGAAGGGGCTGGACGCGGCGTGCGTCGCCGCGATCCACCGGCCGCCGTTTCCGCTGCGCCCGCCGCCCACCCGCGGCGAAGGTCGATAGAAGCGGCGGGGGGCGTCCGGCTCCGGGGGGGCCGGCCGCGATGGGCACGATCGGGTCGTCCGGGTCCGTGCGGCCGGCGGCCATGGCGGCGGGGGCGTCCGTCGCGAGGAGAGATAAGCGAGCGAGGGGCGGAAGTGGGCGGAGGAGGAAGACCCGACATTGTGAGGCGGGGGTAAGTGGCGATGGGCGCGGCGCGGGCGGCCCGACAGCGTGAGGCGGGTGTTGGTGTGGCCGATTTGCGAGTAAACTCACGGCTCGCGGCTACAACGGCACACAGTCCGCCTTCGCGGACTTCAACGGCGAGAGTCGATGAAAAGGCCTGACTCTCTGCGCTCGCGGCAACGCCATCGCACCGTTGATATTGTTCCGGCTCGACATTCCGACACTCGACGCCTCGCACTCGGTCTACGGCTCTCATTGTCCCGTTTTTACGCGATCCTGAACCCGACCGCGGGGCGCGGCACCGCACGCCGCGCGTGGACGGCCGCGCGCGCGGTCCTCGAAGCCGCGGGGGCCGAGGTGGAACTGGCCGAAACCACCGCGCGCGGCGACGCGCCCGCGCTGGCGGAGGCGGCGGTGCGCGCCGGGTGGCCGAACGTGATCGCGCTGGGCGGCGACGGCACGGTGCACGAGGTGGCGAACGGGATCCTGCGCGCGTCGCACGGGCGGGCGGCGGCGGCGGCGGCGCTGGGCGTGGTGCCGGTGGGGAGCGGCAACGACTTCGCGCTGCTCGCGAAGCTCTCGCGCGACCCGGCCGAGGCGGCGCGGCGGCTGCTGGGCGCCGAGCGGCGGGTGGACGTGGGGTGCGTGGTGGTGGGCGGCGCGGAGGCGCGCTGGTTCACCAACGGCATCGGCGTGGGGCTGGACGCGCGCGTGGCGGTGGAGGCCAACCGCAACCGCCGCTTCCGCGGCATCGGCATCTACCTGTGGGCGCTGGCGCGGGTGCTGCGCTCCTTCCGCCCGCCCGTGATCCGCGTGGAGACCGACGAGGGCGAGGTGATGGAGCGGCCGCTGACGCTGGTGACGGTGGGCAACGGCGGCCGCCACGGCGGCGGCTTCTGGATCTGCCCCGACGCGGTGATCGACGACGGGCTGCTGGACGTGTGCGTCTGCGACGGCCTGAGCACCCCGCAGATCCTGCGCTTCCTGCCGAAGACGATCCGCGGCACCCACGTGGGCGCGAGCTGCGTGCACATGCGCCGCGTCCGCCGCGTGCGCATCACCAGCGACACCCCCCTCGCCGTCCACGCCGACGGCGAGATCCTCTCCGAGGACGCGCGCGAGCTGGACATCGAGATCGCCCCCGCCCGGCTGCGCCTGCTGGGCTGATCGCTAGATTGATACGCGTGCGATGGACGGCAGAGTGGAACTCTGAGCCAGGATCGAGCCGCGATGCCGTCGCCGAGCCGGGGAGCCTCGCGCGGTTTGCGAGGCTTCTCGTAGTTGTTGCTGCGGCTGCGGCTTCAGCCGCCGGTCAGCGGCCCAGGCCACGCAATTAATCCCGAGAAATGGTACCAGGTTGATAAAGACGAACGGACACGGCGGGATGATGACGATGCTGCGGCGGCTGGCCTTCTGCGCGGCCGCTGCGCTCGCGTCCGTGCCCGCGGCGGCGCAGGAGGGCACCGGCCGCGTGACGGTGGAAGTGCGCGCGGGCGCGGAGCCCGTCGCGGAAGCCGTCGTGCGCTCCGGCGCGGTGACGAGGACGACGGGGGAGGACGGGCGCGCCGTGCTCGCGCTGCCGGCCGGCGCGCGTGATGTGACGGCCAGCAAGCCGGGGCACTCGCCGGCCACGGTCACCCTCACCGTCCGCGCCGGCGCCGACACGGTCGTCGTGCTGGCGCTGGAGGAGCACGCGGAGGAGCTGGAGGAGATCGTCGTCACCTCCACGCGCTCGGGGCAGCGCCTGGAGGACGAGCCGACGCGCGTGGAGGTGCTCGCGCGCGAGGAGGTGGAGGAGAAGATGCTGATGACGCCCGGCGACATCGCCATGATGCTGAACGAGACGAGCGGCCTGCGCGTGCAGACCACCTCGCCCTCCCTCGGCGGCGCGAGCGTGCGGGTGCAGGGGCTGCGCGGGCGCTACACGCAGGTGCTGTCGGACGGGCTGCCGCTGTACGGCGGCCAGAGCGGCGCGCTGAGCCTGCTGCAGATCCCCCCGATGGACCTGGGGCAGGTGGAGGTGATCAAGGGCGCGGCGTCGGCGCTGTACGGCGCGTCGGCGCTGGGGGGCGTGGTGAACCTCGTCTCGCGCCGCCCGGCCGACGACCGCGAGCTGCTGCTGAACCAGACCACGCTCGGCGGGTCCGACGCGGTGGGATGGGCGTCGGGCGCGCTGTCGGAGCGCTGGGGCTACACCCTGCTCGCAAGCGCGCACCGCCAAGGCCGCAACGACCGCGACGACGACGGCTGGGCCGACCTCCCCGGCTACCGGCGCGGCGTGCTGCGGCCGCGCCTCTTCTGGGAGGGCGGCGAGGGCCGCTCGCTCTTCCTGACCATGGGCGCGATGGGCGAGGACCGCGAGGGCGGCACCATCGGCGGCGCGACGACGGCGGAGGGGACCGGCTTCCGCGAGGAGCTGACCACGCGCCGGCTGGACGCGGGCGCGGTCGCGCGCCTCCTGCTGCCGGGCGGGCGGCTGGTGGCGCTGCGCGGCTCGGGGACGGCGCAGCGCCACGGCCACCGCTTCGGCGAGGTGCGCGAGCGCGACCTGCACCGCACCGCCTTCGCCGAGGCGGCGCTGAGCGGCACGGACGCGGGGCACACCTGGGTCGTCGGCGGCGCCTTCCAGCACGAGGGGTACGACGCGCGCGACGTGGCCGGCTTCGACTACACGTACGCGATCCCCTCGCTCTTCGCGCAGGACGAGTACGCCGTGGCCGACTGGCTCACCCTGGCCGCGAGCGGGCGGGTGGACCGGCACAGCGACTACGGCACTTTCTTCAGCCCGCGCTTTTCCGTCCTCCTCCGCCCCGCCGAGTGGACGGTGCGCCTCTCCGCCGGCACCGGCTACCACGCGCCGACGCCGTTCACCGAGGAGACGGAAGCCGTTGGCCTGTCGCGGCTTCTCCCGCTCTCCGGCCTGGAGGCGGAGCGCGCCCGCAGCGTCTCGGCGGACGTGGGCCGCACCATCGGCCCCTTCGAGCTCAACGCCACCGTCTTCGGCTCGCGGGTGGAAAACGCGCTGCAGCTCAGGGACGCCGGCGCCGGGCGCTTCGCGCTGGCGAACGCGGACGGCGACGTGCGCACGGTGGGCACGGAGCTCCTGGCCCGCTACCACCGCGAAGGAATCCACTTCACCGCGACGCACACCTGGATCCACGCGACGGAGCCGCATCCGGACGAGGGTGGACGCCGCGAGGTGCCGCTCACGCCGCGGCACGCGGTGGGGCTGGTGGGGATGTGGGAGGCGGAGGGACGGGGCCGCGTGGGGCTCGAATTCTACTACACGGGCCGGCAGGCGCTGGAGGACAACCCGTTCCGCGACCGGAGCGAGCCGTACGTGAGCATCGGCGCGTTGGCGGAGTGGCGGGTGGGGCGGGCGCGGCTGTTCGTGAACCTGGAGAACCTCACCGACACCCGGCAGACGCGGTACGACCCGCTCCTCCTCCCCGCCCGCACGCCCGAGGGGCGCTGGACGACGGACGTGTGGGCGCCGCTGGAAGGCCGCGTGGTCAATGCCGGGGTGCGCCTGGAGCTTTGATGCCGCTTTCCCCGGCATCGTCGTGGTACCGGCTGGATCGGACTCTCACAGAGGTCACAGAGGACACGGAGGAAAACCTCTGTGACCTCTGTGGCCTCTGTGAGAAAAATCCTGACCCCCGATTCCGGAACGATGGCTGGTGATCCGGGATGGACGCCAGTCATATCAGATGGGATCGGAACGCGCAGCAGGCGTCTCGCTCAGCGCCGCCCACATCTCCGCCGCGATGCGCAGCGTGGTGACGTGGATGTCGACCGTGTCCTCGGTGTCGCGGCCGTAGCCGCCGGCCATGGCGATCGCTGTGGGGATGCCGCGGCCGCGCAGCAGGGAGAGGACGAAGCGGTCCCGCTCGGCCAGCCCTTCCTTGGTCATCCCCAACCGCCCGAAACGGTCGTCGCGCCACGGGTCCGCGCCGGCCAGGTAGATGGCGAGGTCGGGGCGGAAGTCGGCGAGCGCGTCGGGGAGGTGCAGCTCCAGGGCGGAGAGGAAGACGTCGTCGCCGGCGCCGTCCGGCAGCTCCACGTCCAGCGAGCTGCGCTCCTTGCGGAAGGGGAAGTTGCGCGCGCCGTGGATGGAGAAGGTATGGACGGAGGGATCGCGCGCGAAGATGGCCGCGGTGCCGTTCCCCTGGTGCACGTCGCAGTCGACCACGGCGACGCGGGCGACGATCCCCTCGCGCTGCAGGACGCGCGCGGCCACCGCGGCGTCGTTGAACACGCAGAAGCCCTCGCCGTGCTCCGGGCCGGCGTGGTGCGTGCCGCCGGCCAGGTTCGCCGCCACGCCCCACCCGCGCTCCGCCGCCTCCCCCAGCGCCACCCGCGACGCGGCGATCGTCGCCCCGGCGGAGCGGCGCGAACGCTCCACCATCTCCTCGCTCCACGGAAAGCCGATGCGGCGCTGCGCCAGCGGCGGCAGCGCGCCGTCGCGCACGGCGTGGAGGTAGTCGCGCTCGTGCGCCAGCGCCAGCTCGTCCCAGGTGGCGGCCGGCGGCTCGGCCAGGTCTCCGGGCGCGAGGACGCCCTCGTCCAGGCAGCGCTCGCGCACCCGGGCGTACTTCACCATCGGGAAGCGGTGCCCCGGCGGCAGCGGCAGGACGAAACGGTCGGTGTAGAAGGCGCGCAACGGAAACGGCTTCAGCGGCTCAGGGAATCCCCGTGACCTTGTGCGTCTGCACGGACAGACGCCAGGGCGGGCCCAGCTCCATCACCGCGCGCACCGCCTCGTCGTAGTTGGGGCCGCCGGTGGCGGGGGTGTCCACGGCCTGCAGGAAGTAGTGGCCGAACCGCGTTCCCTCGGCCAGGCGGCGGACGGCGGCGACGTCGGGGGTGATGCCGGGGGCGGAGCGGCCGGTGAAGAGCACCTTCAGCTCGTCGCCCTCCTTCTGCGCGAACTCGGCCTGCTTGGGGGAGATGGTGAGCCAGTCCACCAGCGAGCGGTCCACCGGCCGCGCGCCGTTGGATTCCATGCTGATGCGGTAGCCGCGCGCCCGCAGCGCGTCGCTCAGCGGCCGGTCGAGCTGCAGGCTGGGCTCGCCGCCGGTGGCCACCAGCAGCAGCCCCGGCCGCTCCCCTCCGAACCCCTCCGCCGCCGCGCGCGAAACCAGCTCCAGCGTCCCCTCCACGTCCTCCACGTGGTGCGCCTTCACCCAGTCGGTGTCGCACCAGGGGCACACGTCGTAGCCCAGGTTGCACCCCGCGAAGCGCAGGAACACCGCGGGCGAGCCCGCCTGCGCGCCCTCGCCCTGCAGCGTCGCGAACACCTCCCGGATCCCGTACTTCTTCGCCATCCGCATCCACTCTGTGGGGCCTGAATTCCGCGCCGGTACACGCCGGTGCGTGAAGATACACCCCCTGGGCGCCGGCCTCCACCCCGTGGCCCGTCGCGGCCGGGCGCGTGGGTGCCGCCGCCGCTACCGATGGTGCCATCCTCCACCCGTGCCCCGCCCCCCTGGGACAGCCGCGCCCCAGGTGTCCGCAGGCCGTCCCATAAGGCCCGTAAACTTTTGGCGCACCCGGGAATGCAAGTGATTGCGCCACAATCAGATACGTTTACGTGCCAGCGTGGCCCCGCGCTTGCCCTTATGTGCGGCCGAAGCCATCGGGGGGACAGCGCTTCAGGAGCCTGGCAGTATCAACCCGTACAAGCCGCAGCACTCCCCTACCTCGACGCCCGCAGCACCCACCCCGCCCCCGAGCCTCAGCGCTGCCCGACCCCCGTCACGAAGGCCCGGAGCCCCCCAAAGGCTCCGGGCCTTCAATCTTTTCGTGAGTGCGATGAGGGATCGGGCGTGAGGCCGGCGCCGCGGGCCCTCTCCCTGGCGCTTCGCGCCTGTCCCTCCCCCAAAACAACCTGGGGGAGGGACGGGACTCGCTTCGCTCGTGGCTACTTCGATGGCGCCGGGCATCCTTCCGTTCTCTCATCGGCCTGCAATCCCTGGCACCGTTCCCGCCGGAGCGCGAGGTGTGCTCCCCTCACCCACCCCTCCCCCCTCGTGGCCCCTCGTGGGGGAGGGGCCGGGGTGAGGGGGGGAGCCCGCGCTCGGCCGGCACCCGCCCCTCCCTCATTGTTCCCCCGCACCCGTTCCCCCCCGCACCGTCCGTCTCGCACCCCTTCACAGTTGCCTCCCCCACGGTTGAACTCTTGCATCCGCCGCGGGCAATGCGCACGTTGGGGCGGCGGCGCGGGAGGTTTCCCGCCGGCCGCGCCGTTCACCGCTTTCACGCGTGATGACCGAAAAGCAGCCGCTGGATCCCCGGCTCACCGAGCAGCGCAACCCCGCCACCACGGACATCGACCGGCTGTCGGCGCTGGAGATCGTCCGCGTGATCAACGACGAAGACCATCGCATCGCCCCCGCCGTGGCCGCGCAGCTCGAGCAGGTGGCCCGCGCCGTGGAGATGGCCGAAGACGCGTTCCGGCGCGGCGGGCGGCTGATCTACGTGGGTGCCGGCACCTCGGGGCGGCTGGGCGTGCTGGACGCGTCGGAGATGCCGCCCACCTACGGCACCGACCCGCGCATGGTGCAGGGCGTGATCGCCGGCGGCTACGAGGCGCTGCTGAAGGCGGTCGAAGGCGCCGAGGACAGCCGCGAGGACGGCGGCCGGGTGATGGACGAGATGGGGGTGGGGCGCGACGACTTCGTCTTCGGCATCGCCGCGTCGGGGTCCACGCCGTACGTGCACGGGGCGCTGACGCGGGCCAAGCAGCTCGGCGCCCGCGCCGGCTTCCTGCTGTGCACCCCGCCCGACGAGTGGATGCTGGAGGTGTACGACGTGGTCGTCGCCCTCCTCGTGGGCCCCGAGGTGGTGACCGGATCAACGCGCATGAAGGCGGGTACGGCCACCAAGCTGGTGCTCAACATGATCAGCACCGGCGCGATGATCCGCCTGGGCAAGGTGTTCGGCAACCTGATGGTGGACCTGCGCGCCACCAACCAGAAGCTGCAGGACCGCAGCGAGCGCATCCTGATGGAAACGCTGGACCTGGACCGCGCCTCGGCCGCCGCCCTGCTGGAGCGCGCCGGCGGCAGCGTGAAGACGGCGATGGTGATGAAGTGGTGCAAGGTGGACTTCGACCGCGCCACCACCCTGCTGATGCGCGCCGGCGGCCACTTGGCCGAGATCCTGGGCGACAAGGACGCGCGATGACCGCCCCGGCCGCGTTCGCCGCCCGCCCCCTCGGCGAGATGGAGTGGGAAGAGCTGCTGGTGCGCTACGAGATCACTCCGCGTGCATTGAACGCCGCGCTGGACGATGGCGATACGGCCGGCCCCGCCCGCGAGCGCCTGCGCGGCCTGCTGGGCGCCCTGGTGCGCACCGAGCTCCGCACCGCCGCGTTGTTCGAGGCGATGCGCTCCGGCGCCGCGCTCGACGCCGGCGTGACGTCTGATGACGACGCGCTGCCGGAGGAGCCGCGGGCGATCCGTGACCAGTTCGCCCGGCTGCGCGCCCGCAACTTCGCGGCGGTGCAGCGGCGCGGGCTGGAGGTGTGGGATTGGCGGACGCACGCCGGCCCCGACGGCGAGGTGAGCGCCTACCAGGTGATCCAGGCCTCCTGCGCGCTCGACGGCGAGACGCTGGCGGGCATCCGCGAGGCTTTGCGGGGAGCGGTCGCGTGAGGATCGGCGGACTCGAAGTCGCCCCGCGGCGGGGAGCGTAGCGATGCGGATCGTGGGGTTGATGTCGGGGACGTCGCTGGACGGGATCGACGCGGCGCTGGTGGAGGTGGAGGGCACGGGCGAGCACGACGTGACGGCGCGCGTGGTCCGCTCGATCACCGTCGACTACGACGACGTCCGGCGCGAGGCGATCCACGCCGCGATCCTGGCCGGGAGCGCCGAGGCGCTGTGCGGGCTGCACGCGCACCTTGGCGAGTGGCTGGCCGAAGCGACCCTCCGCGTTTGCGGCGAGGCCGGCGTCTCGCCCGATTCGGTGGACGCGGTCGGCTCGCACGGGCAGACGGTGTGGCATCGTCCCCCCACCGCCGGCGAGCGCGGCGCCACGCTGCAGCTCGGCGACGCGGCGACCATCGCCGAGCGGACGGGGATCGCGGTCGTCTCGGACTTCCGCACGCGCGACGTGGCGGCGGGCGGGCAGGGCGCGCCGCTGGTGCCCTGGGCCGACCGCGCCCTCTTCGCCGCCGAGGGGAAGCGGCGCGCGCTGCAGAACATCGGCGGGATCGCGAACGTCACGCTGGTGCCTCCTCGCGGCAGCGGCGGCCCGGTGTTCGCCTTCGACACGGGGCCGGGGAACGCGCTGATCGACGCGGCGGTGGAGCTGGCGACCGACGGCCGCGCCACCTTCGACCGCGACGGCCGGCTGGCGGCGCGCGGCACGACCGACGACGCCCTGCTCGCGGAGTTGCTCCGGCACCCGTACTTTTCGGCGGAGCCGCCGAAATCCACCGGCCGCGAGGAGTTCGGCCGCCCGTTCGTGGCGCGCCTGGCGGAGGCGCTGAGGCCCGAGGGCGACCACGACTGGCTGGAGCTGGTGGCGACCCTCACCGAGCTCACCGCCCGCACCATCGCCGACGCGTACGCGCGCTGGCTGCTGCCGCGCGGGGTGGACGAGGTGGTGGTGACCGGCGGCGGCGCGCGCAACCCCACGCTGATGGGGCGCATCCGCGCGCTGGTGCACCCGCTCCCCGTGATCGACGCGCACGTCGCGGGGATCGACGCCGACGGCAAGGAGGCCGTGGCGTTCGCGCTGCTGGCGTGGGCGCACCTGCGCGGCATCCCCGCGAACGTCCCCGAGGCCACCGGGTCCGCCGGGCCGCGCGTGCTCGGCTCGTACACCCCCGGCGCCCGGCCGCCGGCCCGCACCTGATTCCCACGGACACGCCCGAGATGCCACGCTTCCCCCACCTCCGCCCCGCTCTTCGCCGCGCGCGCCTGGCCGCGCTCGCGGCGGCGCTGGTGCTGCTGCCGGGGTGCGTGGGCCTCTTCCGCCGCACCCCGCCGCCGCAGTACGGCTTCCAGCGGCTGGTGTACGAGGTGACGCGCGTGCTGGACGTGGAGGACCCGTCGCCCGCCTACTACCGGCAGCGCTCGCGGCTGGAGGTGATGGGGCCCGAGGTGGATTCGGCCCTCGTCTTCATCATCCACAACCCCCGGGCCAAGGACGCCGTGCGCATCAACGCGGTGACGCTGCTGGCCGACCGCGGCCGGCCGAACGCCCCGGCCCAGCTGCGCACCGTCCTCGCATCGCACCGCTCCGACGACTTGCGCGAGGCCGCCGCCACCGGGCTGCAGCGCTTCGCGGCCGACTCGCCGGCGGTGAAGGAGGCGCTGCGGGCGGCGCTGCGCGACCCGTCGGGCCGGGTGCGGCTGGGCGCGCTGCAGGGGATGGACGTGGAGGACGTGGCCTTCGTGCGCACCCAGCTCCGCCGCGAGGAAGACAGCCAGGTGCGCACCGTCGCCCGGCAGCTGGTGACGCTGTTCGAGGCCCGCGGCGCGCCGCTCGAGGCCGACGAGCGCGGCGACCTGCGCACCGTGGGCGGCGACTCGGTGCCGCGCATCGTCTTCCACACCACCACGCAGGACCCGGTGACGCGGGTGAAGCGGGGCGCGCTGTGGGTGGAGATCCCCGGGCGCTCGCTGCTCCCGGTGGCGCCCTCGGTGGAGGTGGCGAACGACGTGGTGCCCGCCTTCTTCGACCCGCAGCGCCGGGTGATCGTGTACGAGGCCGACGGCCAGGTGCAGGTGCGCGAGCTGGCCGGCGGCGCCGCGCGCACCGTGGGCCCCGGCGTGTCGCCGCGCCCGATCCCCTTCACCGACCGCTTCGTGTACCTGCGCGAGGTCCCCGGCTCGCGCCGCCCGATGGGTGGGGGCCAAACCTCGTTCAGCTACACGGTGATGCGCGCGGCGTTCGCCGGCGGCGCGCCCGAGGCGGTGGGCCTGCTGCTCGTCCGCGCGCGGGTGGGCGCCGTGCCGCCCGTGCGCACGCTGGTGATCGGCGAGGCGCGCGAGGGCTTCGTGCTGCGGGCCGAGGGGGTGGAGCCCTTCGTGCTGCCCGGCCCCAACGAAGGGCGGCGCTGACGCCTGACTGGTTCGCGCCCCTTCTCCCTCGCGGAGAAGGGGCGTCGTGTTTGCGGTGGACGCGGGTTTGCGTGCGCAGGGGCGGACGATAGCGGGTGGCGGCGCACCTCGCGTTCGGAAGAGTCGGCGTGGGGATGGCCGGGCGGTTGAAACCGCGGCAACGACCACACGAAGTCCGCCTGCGCGGACTACCGGCGCCCGCGCGGCCGCGATGGCGATGCGCGACGCTGGCATCCGTCGGCCGCGCGGGCTGGAACGAACTCGCGCACTGGCGCACTCACGCACGTGTTGGAGTTCTTGCTTTCGCACTTTCGCACCGCGGTTCCTGAAGACGATGACTGAAGACCAGCTTGAAGTTGCGCGTCTGATGCTCCCGGCGCTCAGGTGGAGCGCCGACAACGGGTTCGAGGGGTTCCGCGAGACCATCGAGCGCGGCTTGGCGCTGGGGGTGGGCGGGTTCATCCTCTTCGGCGGCGAGGCCGAGGGGGTGCGCGCGCTCACGGCCGAGCTGCGCCGCCGCTCGCCGCACCCGCTGCTGATCGCCAGCGACCTGGAGCGCGGCGCCGGGCAGCAGTTCCGCGGCGCCACGCCGCTTCCGCCCGCCGCCGCCATCGGCTGGCTGGGCGACGAGGCGGTGGCCGAGCAGGCCGGCGAGCTCACCGCGCGCGAGGCGCGGGCGCTGGGCGTGAACTGGATCTACGCGCCCGTGGCCGACGTGGACCTCGAGCCCGAGAACCCGATCATCGGCGTGCGCTCGTTCGGCACCAGCCCCGAGGGGGTCGCGCGGCAGGTGGCGGCGTGGGTGCGCGGGTGCCGGCGGGGCGGGGCGCTGTCGTGCGCCAAGCACTTTCCCGGGCACGGGCGCACCGTGGGCGACTCGCACATCGAACGCCCCACCGTCTCCGCGAGCCGCGAGGCGCTGGAGATCGACCTGATGCCCTTCCGCGCCGCCGTGGCCGCGGGGGCCGACTCGATGATGACGGCGCACGTCGCCTACCCCGCGCTGGACCCCGGCGGCGAGCCGGCCACGCTGAGCGCGCGCATCCTGGGCGACCTGCTGCGGGGCGAGATGGGCTACGGGGGGCTGGTGGTGACCGACGCGCTGATCATGGACGGCCTGACGGAAGACACCACCGAGGCCGCCGCCGCCATCCGCGCCATCGCCGCGGGGTGCGACGTGCTGCTGTATCCGCAGGACATGGACGCCGTGATCGCGGCGGTGCAGGAGGCGGTGGTCGCGCGCAGGCTGCCGCGCGAGCGAGTGGAGGACGCGCTCCGCCGCATCGGCGAGGCCGCGCGCGGCGTTGACGGCGAGGCCGGCGGCGAGGTGGGCGGCGAGGCCGACCGGCGCTGGGCGCTGGAGGTGGGGATGCGCTCGTTGCGCGTGTGCCGCGGCGATCCGAAGCTCCCCGCCGGCCCGGTGCGGCTGCTGGAGATCGAGGACGACGCGGGCGGGCCGTGGCCGCCGTATCCGCGCGAAGCCTTCCCGGCCGCGCTGCGCGCCGCCGGCGTGGAGCTCGCGGACGAGGGGACGCCGCTGGTGACGCTCTACTCCGACATCCGCGCGTGGAAGGGGCGCCCCGGCATCAGCGCCGCCGCGCGCGAGCGGCTGGCGCGGATCACCGCCGAGACGCCGGACGCCACCGTGCTCCTCTTCAGCCACCCGCGCCTGGCCGGCGAGATCCCCAGCGCGCGCAACCTGCTCGCCGCGTGGGGCGGGGAAGGGATCATGCAGGAGGCCGTCGCCGCCTGGCTCCTGGGCCAGACCGGCGGCGCGGCGGGGCTGACGCAGGGGGTGGATCGGTAGGATTCGGGGTGCCGGCGCTGGCGGCGCCGCGCCCTCTCCGGCCGGCTCAGGCCGTCCACCTCTCCCGTTCCGGGAGAGGTTGTAAGAGCGGGCACCCGGTCGCACCGTGGCCGTCGTGTGGATGAAACTCCGCAGGCCGCGCGAGACCCACCACCCTCTCCCGCGAAGCGGGGGAGGGTACGCGCCCTCAGGCGCGGGGAGGGGGCCGCGGCGCCTCGGAATCCCGCGGGATCTGTCGAACGATCGGAGCTGGGTCGATGACCGACGCGACGCTACGGATCCAGGCCGACTTCGACCGGCTCGCCGCGCTGGACGACGGGGGGTGGGACCACAATCGGCACTATCATCCGTACCTGCTGCGCTTCCTCCCCGCGAGGCGGGAGCGCGCGCTGGAGGTCGGGTGTGGGACGGGAGCCTTCGCGCGGTCGCTCGCCCGGCACTTCGAGCGGGTGACCGCGATCGATCTATCGCCCGAGATGGTGCGCCGCGCTCGAGAGCTCTCCGGGGCGGCCGCGAACGTCGAGTACCGCCAGGCGGACTTTCTAACAGGCGACGTGTCTCCGGAGACGTTCGACTGCATCGCCACGCTGGCGACGCTGCATCACCTGCCGTTCGATGAGGCGCTGGGGAAGATGCGGGCGGCGCTCCGGCCCGGTGGCGTGCTCCTCGTGCTGGACCTGTATCGGCCGAAGAGCGTGGCGGACTGGGGATGGAGCGCGTGCGCGTATCCCTGGAACCTGCTGCTGCGGGCGTGGCGGCTGCGCCGGCTGCGGGATGCGCCGCACGTGCGGCAGGCCTGGTCCGAGCATGCGCGGCACGACGTCTACCCCACGCTGGCGGAGGTCCGCGCGGTGGCGGGGCGCGTGCTTCACGGCGCCGCCGTCCGCCGTCATCTCTTCTGGCGATACTCGCTGGTGTGGACGAAGCCGGGTGTGCCCGCCTGACTCGCCCGCATCCTGCAGTCTGACACGCATCGCACGAACTTCGTTCGGTGGCCGGGGCGGTTTGCGTGAGGGATTCGCGCCCGCAGGGCCGAGACGCCGGCGCGCCCGCGTCCGGTGCCGCGGGAACGCGAGGGACCAGGGCGCGGCGGCGGCTCGGCGCCGTTGGCAACGGCGGTATCGTTGCCTACGGCGCGCGAAGCCCGGCCCGGAGCGCAGCGGAGGGACACGCCCGCATCCGGCTCTTTCGTTGCGGTCCGGCATGAGCTGTTGAGCAGTAACGACGATCAACCCCGTCCGCCGGAGAAACGCGCTTGGCAGAGCCGCGGAAAGCATCGTTGATGGACGTGTTCGCGAGCCGGCGGATGGCCGCCATCCTGCTGCTCGGGATCGGGTCGGGGCTGCCGCTGTACCTCACGAACAAGACGCTCCAGGCGTGGATGACGCTGGAGAAGGTGGACCTGGCCACCATCGGCCTGTTCTCGCTGGTCGCCGCGCCGTACACCTTCAAGTGGATCTGGGCGCCGCTCCTCGACTGGATGCCGTTCCCCTTCCTGGGGCGGCGCCGCGGCTGGCTGATCGTCACGCAGGTCGCGCTGGTGGCGTGCATCGCGTGGATGGCCACGCACAACCCGCGGCCCGGGCCGGTGCTGGTGCTGGTGGCGGTGAACGCGGTGATGATCGCCCTCTTCAGCGCCACCCAGGACATCGCCTTCGACGCCTACAAGATCGACGTGCTGCGCGAGCACGAGCTGGGCACCGGCGCGGCGATCGGCGTCCTCGGCTACCGCGTGGCGCTGCTGGTGACCGGCGGCGTGGCGTTCATGATGGCCGACCGGGTGGGGTGGAAGACGACCTACCTGCTGATGGCGCTGCTGATGGGCATCGGCATGATCGGCACGTTCATGGCGCCCGAGCCGCGCCGGGTCGGGCGCGGCCCCACGTTCGTGGAGTCGGTGGTGATGCCGTTCGGCGAGTTCTTCCGCCGCGCGCGAAGGAACGCGGTGCCGATCCTGGCGTTCATCGTGTTGTTCAAGCTGGGCGACGCGGCGCTGAACAACATGGCCACCCCGTTCCTGCTCAAGTCGGGCTTTTCGCAGACCGAGATCGGCGGCGTGCAGGGGGTGATGGGGCTCGCGGCCACCATCGTGGGCGTGATCGTGGGCGGCGCCACGCAGGCGCGCATCGGGCTGGTGCGCTCGCTGTGGATCTACGGCATCCTGCAGACGGTGGTGAACCTGGGCTACTGGGTGCTCTCGCAGTACCCGGGCGACATGGGGCTGATGGTGGGCGTGGTGGTGCTGGAGAACTTCTTCCAGGGCACGGGCACGGCCGCGCTGGTGGCCTACATGATGAGCCTGGTGACGCCCCGCTTCAGCGCCACGCAGTACGCGCTGCTCAGCAGCTTCCTGGGCTTCGGCCGCGACTGGCTGACCGCGCCCGCCGGCAAGCTGGCCGAGGCGACGGGCTGGCCGACGTTCTTCCTGATCACCATCGCGCTGGCCATCCCCGGCCTGTTGCTGCTGCCGCTGGTGGCCCCGTGGAACGCGCAGCGGGTGCGCGGCGCCGCCGGCGAGGTCACGTCGGACGAGACGGTGGGCGGCCTGGGCGAGACCGAGGACCTGGGGCCGAGCGGGAGGGTCTAGGACGGCAGGGGGATGAAGGTGGTCGGCGGAGTGCGCTCCGGCGGGCCCGCGGGCCC